>Ga0160441_100051_pt1 | contig 156615 bp, 119 predicted proteins | sample HID1971K_E1MG_FD_108260 | JGI IMG/M metagenome (GOLD analysis project Ga0160441, IMG submission 108260) | Enriched millipede-associated microbial communities from UW Madison campus, WI, USA - HID1971K_E1 MG | ecosystem: Host-associated > Arthropoda: Insects > Digestive system > Unclassified ... | reverse complement strand
TTACCACTACGGCAGGAAAAGGGCCTTGTCCTTTCGGCACATATAAGCTTGCGGTAGCATAAACATCTGCCCTGGTTTGGAACAAGATATTTTTAATACTAAAACCATCCATTTGTACCTGTCCGGTTTCCTTCATTTTTAATGGCAGGGTATGGTTGATATATACCCCTGCCTTTTGTTCAATTTTAAGCTTAAGGTTCTGTTTATACTGCTCCCAGTCAGATTTGGATGAGGGCAATGGTAATGATGCCGTTGCCAGTTTCGCAGAGCTTTTCAAATTTGAGTTCAGCCAATCCACTTGCCCACCGGAAAAAACCTTAGGTAAGGTCTGTGCTTTTATACTCAGATCAGCGGTAATCAATACTCCTAAAACCATAAATCTTAAAATCAGCTTGTTCATGTGTTGTTACTTATTCTTTTAATCCACATCCCACCATACACGTGTTGCCGCATTGTCCGGGCCACCAAGTAACTTTCTGCCTCCTGCTAAGCCTTCGGCATTGGTTGAAGCTTCAACGGAGGAGTATGGTAATCTTTTAATAAAGGTACCGATCGGTAGGTCTGCATTGTCAGACTGCAATAACGGATACATCACCGGGTATCCTGTTCTGCGGAACTCCGACCAGCCTTCAATCCCATCAGGGAATATGGCCAACCATTTTTGCGTACCGATTTGCGCGCGTTGAACTGTTTCTGTCGCGCTCCATTTTATAGGAGTTGTAGCTACCGCAGGAGAATTCGCGACATCGGCAGGTGCAACCGGAACGGCAGCTGAACTGATATAGTTCTGAATAACCGTCAGATCGGTAACTCCCCATTGCTGCAGGCTCAGTTCAATTCCTTTTTCATAATATTCCTTTGCGGTCCCACCCCCCATATTCCATCCGTTCAGTACACCTTCAGCTCTTAAAAAATAAGCTTCAGCGGCAGACATCACCTCTTGTTTCCGATCCAGGACCGGTATCCAGGCCGTCTTGTCGTTATTTGCTTTCACCCATCCTTCTCCCAGATTTGAAGTTTGCGCCGGCCGGTTACCAGGCAAATTAATCGCCGTTGCAGACGATCCGTTTCGTAAACCTTTGTACTCCCCATTTCCCCAGGCCGGCTGGAAATATATTTTTAGGCGTGGATCTGCATATCCTTTTAGATAAGAGGCCATAGTTGAACTCATACTAAATTCATTATTTGCCGCATTCGAGGCCAGGCCATTGGCATCATCCCCATTTAACGAGCGCTGGATAGTTGCAGTTTGAAGGTTAGTGGCCATTGTACCGCCCAATACGGCTGCTTCTGCTTCTCTTTTTGCCCTGTCAGGACTAATTTTCGAAATTCTTAAGGCCATTCTCAACCTCAAAGTATTGGCAAAGCTGATCCATTTACTAATATCGCCGCTATAGATCAGGTCCTGGGCACCAAAAACATTGGCTTTTGTACTGGCTTTAAGGTTGGTTACCGCAGAGTCCAGGCGTTTAAACAAATCATCATATATGGCTTCCTGTGTGTCATAAGCGACACTTGAAGCAGTACTCCCGGCACCAAAATAAGGAACCGGGCCAAACTGGTCGGTAAATCGGTGAAAGGTATAAGCTTTCATGATATTGGCCAGGGCATACTCTTCAGAATTTGCCGCTGTATTGTTAAATATTGCCTGAAGCTGCGGCATCACCAATACATATGTAATGATCGCTGGCCGGGATAACCAACCATCATTTAATGCATACCGATCTGTGGTAAAACTTGTAGTCGTCAAAGCATAATATTGTGCATACAGATCAGGCATTAAAATAGATATGGTTTGCGTATAAGGTCTATGTATTGTCGCGGCAGATTGCGCTCTCGAAAACATATAACCAAGCTCCCTCGCCCCCACTACCGTAATTTTAGAGGGGTTGGTGTTGATTTCTTCAAAATCTTTGGTACAACTGGTAATTCCGATCAGTAGCACCAAAATAAAATAATATATTCTAGACGTTTTCATATGGATATGTTTTAAAACGAGACACTTAAATTTAAACCGAAACTGCGCGTTGAAGGTAAAATACCTGCTTCTATACCCTGGTAGTTACTCGTACCGATAGCAGCCTCGGGATCTATTGGTAAAGTGCGTTTACCTATACCGGGAATATCAAGCAGTGATTTACCCCTATAGATGAAGAAGAGGTTTCTACCTGTTGCAGAAATCCGTGCGCTTCTAATTTTGCTATTTTTTATATCGAATTTATACCCGATAGACAATTCCCTTAAACGGAAGTTTGTAGCACTATAGGCAAAAAACTGTGCATAGGCGTTCGTGCCCCCTTGAGACACCTGGGTCCAGAGTGTTTCGGCATTTATTGCTTTTGTATTTTGGGAGCCATCGGCAAGTACACCAGGCAACACCAGGCCACCCTCTCTGTAAGCGGTGGTATATTCTGCGATCCCAAAATAACCCAACATCGCATCTGTACCGGAAATCACTGTTCCCCCTACCCTTCCATCAACCAGGAAAGAAACATCGAAATCTTTATATTGGAACTGATTGGTTAAACCAAGTGTATAATCCGGATTAAAATTTCCTACTTTCTGCAATTGCTGAACAATAGGTAAGCCTGTCGCACCAATTTTATATTGACCATTCTCATTCTTTTCCCATATGTGTCCAAATAGATCACCGTAAGAACCTCCGGGTTTAATTAGCAGACTCGCATAATTGGTAGCGGTAGTCAAACTGGCCTGCGAAATGCCCGGTAAAAGCGTAAGTAACTTATTCCTGTTTAGCGAAAAGTTGAAAGTACTGTTCCATTTAAAATCATCCTGTTTGATTATATTACCTCTTAGCATCACCTCCATTCCTTTATTTTGGATGTCACCAACGTTAACGTATTGGTTATTGTAACCTGAAGGTTGTGGCAGGCCAATAAAGATCAACTGATTAACAGTATTGGTTTGATATACCGAAGCATCCAATGAAAGTCTGTCATTGAAAAACCGCCACTCCATTCCCAATTCCCAGGCTTTTGTTCGCTCAGGTTTTAGATTATTGATGTAACGGGTCTGATCGCGCGCAATAAAACCACTACCGGCACCCGGACTGTAAGTGTAGGTTTGATTCAACAAATAAGGATCTGCATCATTACCCACCTGGGTATATGCTCCGCGGATCTTGGCAAAGCTGATCCATTCTGGCAAACTTGCGATTTCCGATAATACTCCCGATAAACCTACTGACGGATAAAAATAGCTGTGCGGGGCCGGCAATGTTGATGACCAGTCATTTCTGGCACTAGCATCCAGGAATAACATCTGTTTGTAGTTCAATTCGGCATTTCCATAAACAGATTGGATCTCTTTCTTCGCTACAATATTGGCGAATGCCGGAGTCGAGGCAAAATTAAGATCAAACTTATTCGGTATACGTAAGCCATTGGCTAAAGACTGTGTATTGTACCCGCTGTTATTCAGCAACGATCCACCCACATTATAGGTAACGCCAAAATCCTTCCCTACTTTATTGGTTCCAGAAAGTAGGACATCAATATTTCTTTCCCAGCGGTTTACATGGTTCTCCTGGTACCTACCCCCCTTTAAAGTATTAATAGGTAAAGTTCCTTCATAAAATGATCCCGTTATTTTATCATCGTAACGGTCTAAGCTATATCTACCTTGAACCGATAACCATTCATTAATCTGGTATTTTGCCAATCCAACTAACATAATCCGGTTTCTTTCTTCATTTAAAGCAGTGCGGTTTACATCCCAGTATGGATTCTGAAAAGATGCACTGTTGGTCCAATATATCGGTTGTGGCTGTTGATTATCAGGATTGACTTTTTCAAAATTCTTCAATACATCAGAACTCATATCTCTTGGCATAATGAGAACCTCATTGGTTACACCATTATCTCCCAGTCTGGGTTTATTCCTGATTTTTTGGTTAACGTAAGTAAGTTTTACATCTGTTGTCAGGCCTGGTAATATTTCATTGTTTAACCGCAAATTAAGCGTGTTACGGTCCAGCCTGTTTTTCGGAACAATTCCACTGATGCTTTTATTGGTATACGAACCGTAACCTTGCATTTTGTCGGTCCCCCCTGATATATTAACCGAGTTATTTACTGTAGTACCTGTATTGTAAAAGTCTTTTACGTTGTCTTTATAAGTTGTAGCGGGCGCACCCCAGCTTCCTGCAGAAGTCGCACCTTTTACACCTCCATTTCCCTGTCCGTAAGTATTTTGAAGGTCCATCAGCAACAAGGCATTATCAATGGCTATACCGCCATTATAATTAATCGCAACCTTTCCGCTTTTTCCCTTTTTTGTAGTGATCATCAATGCGCCATTGGCAGCCCTGCTACCATACAACGCCGCTGCCGCCGGACCTTTCAGTACGGTTATAGATTCCACATCTTCAGGATTAATACTTGCCGCGCCATCACTTCCTGAATAGCCGCTACTGGTACTTTTTTGTTGCGTTGCTGGTGTATTCGCTGATCCCGAGCCACCTTGTTCTGTAGTCATTGTATTATCAATAGGTACACCATCCACCACTATCAGTGCATTATTATTACCACTAATAGAACGGTTTCCGCGTAACACTACCCTTGCCGCACCGCCCGGGCCTGTAGCTGCAGGCGTAACTACCGCTCCGGCAATTTTACCGCTCAAACTGTTCATAACGTTTCCCGACGGATCTTTTACAGTAGTCAAATCCGAATTATTAAGTTGCTGTGTGGCATAGGTAAGTGACTTGGTTTTTCGAGTGATCCCCAATGCGGTAACGACCACTTCTTTCAGGTCTGCAGCAGATTCAGATAGCGCAACATCCATCGTATTTCCCTGCCCTACGGCAATTTCTTTACTTTCATAGCCAATAAAAGAAAACACCAAAATTTCGCCCCCTTTTACCTGTAGGGAGTAAGTTCCTTCAGTAGTTGTAGAGACGCCATTGGCAGTTCCTTTTACTTTTACACTAACACCTGGTAATGTTATTTTTGTAGCTGCGTCTGTCACCTTTCCTGTGACTGTCCTGTTCTCCTGTGCATTGCTTATGCCTGGAAGAAAGGAAACAACGGCTACCATCAGTAAGAGCAACTGCGATAGTTTATTGTTTTTTTTCTTCATGATTTTTGGTTAATTAAGTTCAGTTGTTGATGAAGTACCTCATAACAAATCACTCATAAACTAACCGGATAAGCAAGCTTATCGCCATAAAAATCAATGAGAACGTTATCGAAAACGTTATCGAAAAACAGTTAAAATTCTTTTTTTGTAGCGTTTTTCTATTTTCAGGCGTTTTAGCATTAGTTTTAAAACGAACCAAAATTATGATTAGAAAAACGCTTTTTTATTTCGGCCTGATACTGGGCTGTAGCCTGTTATTTTTGGCCTGCGGAAAAAAGAAATTACCAGAGAAACAACTTCCTGAAAACAACACTTTAGAAGGTCAATGGCTGGAGCTATCAACAGAAAACCAACGGCGGTTGGTCTTTACGAACGATGGAAAATTTGTAATGTTTACATCAGATGGGAAAGGTTATTCCATGAGGATCAATGGCAATTATTCCAAAAAAGGAGATAGTCTTAAAGTTCATGTTTTTGAACAGCTTGAAAAACAAAGCGACAAAGAACTGGTAAAGACTGAATTAAATAGTGAATTATTTGAACGGGCAATTTATAGCATTAAAGGTCCCGAATTGACCCTTAAGTATATTACTTATCCAGCTGACGCACCGGTGGAGACCGAACTTAAATTGAAACGGGTTTCGCCTGCGTTCTAAAAATAAGATGAGTGAAAAGGTCCGGCCTTTTCACTCATCCTGCGCAAAGTCATGCCCTATACTCTTTTTTATGCCATGATTTTTCTATTTCTTCCAGGCTTTTACCTTTAGTTTCGGGAACGATCTTCCATGCAAAAAGAAAAGCAAGAATAGATGTGCCCATAAAAATCCAGAAGGTATAAGCACTTCCGATCGACTCCAGCAGCATTGGGAAGAACTGCGATACAAAATAAACCGAAGCCCAAAGGAAAAACAAGCAGATGGACATTGCCCGTCCTCGTACCCGATTTGGAAAAATCTCTGCAATCACTACAAAAGTTAAGGGGCCTAATGACAAGGCAAAACAGGCAATATAGGCGAGAATAGCAACCAGCACCAGGTAACCTTTAACAGCATCCATGTAAAATGCCATACCTATAATGGCCAGACAAATAGCCATTCCTGCAGATCCACCCATCAGCAATTTTTTTCGGCCCGCACGATCAACATATTTGATGGCAACAATGGTAAACAGCAGGTTTACTACCCCAACCAGTATGGTTTGCATCAATGCTGAACTTGATCCATCACCAGTAGATTTAAAGATTTCAGGTGCGTAATACATGATCGCATTGATACCCGTAATCTGTGAAACGATGGAAAGTATGATACCAATGACCAATGCAGTCCTCAAACCTGGTCGGAACAGCTCGGAGAAAGTCCCAGTCTCTATATGAATAGCCGCTTCAATTTCCCGCAGTTCTGCTTTCGCCTTAACGGATCCGTTAATTTTTGTGAGGATCTCCTCAGCTTCAGTCACTCTCCCTGCCTGGATCAACCACCTTGGGCTTTCCGGCACAAACATTAACAGCACGAAAAAAATTATAGAAGGAACAATTCCGGAACCAAACATCCAGCGCCAGCCAGTATGTATGTTCCATGCTTCATCATACAGGCCTGCTATTCCGGCATTAACAAAGTAGATGAGTAAAATTCCGGTGACGATACCAAACTGGTTAATGGAAACCAGGCGTCCCCGGATATCTGCCGGCGCACATTCAGTAATGTACATGGGCGAAATCATAGATGCAATCCCGATACCCAGTCCGCCAAGAATTCTAAATACCACAAACCAGGTCAGGTCATACGGCATCGCTGTTCCAACGGAGGATACGGCAAAAAGTATGGCGGATAGAATGAGGATCTTTTTCCGCCCGAAGCGGTCGCTGAGATACCCGGCAAACATGGCCCCGGTAATACAACCTAACAGCGCACAGGAAGCAATCCAGCCCATCATTGCTGGAGAAAGATCAAATCTTTGCTGGATAAATCCGATTGCACCGGCCACAACAGCTGTATCGTAGCCAAACAATAAACCACCCACTGCCGCAACAATAGTGATCTTGTATACATAACTCATATTTGGTTGTTTTTCCACCTGGATCAGTTTAAAGTTTGTAATTCATTAGATTTTCTGTTCTTACGTACGCCTTGATGGTTGCACAGGCTCGCCCAGCACTTTCACCATACGGCTTTATCGTATAAGCGCCTACTGCTGCCGGCACAATAAATGTTTCTGCATAATGCACAACATAGGGTTCGAAAGCTGCAGAAGGACTTTCAACCAACACGGCCCCTCCTTGGATAAGATTAAGCACATTCACAATGCCATTGGTATCATGTGGTACTGTTCCGGTAAACCAGTGTCTTCTGGTTTCTATAAAGAGGCCATCGTGTAAACCTGTTCTTTCTTCTTTCCAACCTTCACCTTCAGCAACAAGGGTAACCTGATTGATCAGATTGTCTTTAACCCAATTGGTTGTCCTGTCCCATTGAATGACATTTCTGCCGTGCTCGAGTGAAATCGGCCGTGGCTTGCCATCCAGTCCCATACGTCCCCAGTCCCACAGCTTAAAAGTAAAGATAAACGGCGTTGCACTAATTTCCAGTACCACACTATCCGCACCGGAACAATGTACCGTACCTGCCGGAATAAGGATATGATCATGCTTTTTTACCGGCCATTTTTCCACAAAACGTTCTGCATCAAAAAGGACATCACCTTTTTGGGCTTCCTCCAATTCCTCCAGCATTTTTTCTGGCCGGATACCTGTTTTTAGCCCGAGGTATACAAATGCGTTGTCACGTGCTTCCATGAAATAATAGCTTTCATCCTGTGTATAAGCCATTCCGAATTTCGCCTTAATGTAATCCCTTAATGGATGTACCTGCAAACTCAGGTTCCCTCCGTCCATGGTATCCAGAAAATCAAAACGGATTGGAAATTCATCCCCAAAAGCACCAAAAACCTTTTCGCCCAGCAATAATTCAGGATGTCTGAATACCAGGTTTATGGCTGGCATTTCAAAAACATCATCTTTAAAACGGAACAATAAACTATTTTCTTCAGGCACACAATCGAAGCCCCAGGCGTAGTTTGGCTTACTTTTATCCAGATCACAGACCTCTTTTAGCCACTGACCGCCCCATGGGCCTGGATCGAAAAACGGGACTACCCTGAAAGGCTGATGAACGGCAGTCGCCAGCGATTGTTTTACGGCCTCTTTACCGAGCATTTTTGGTTGATCAGGAACCGTAGTATCCAGAAAATAATCAATATTGGTCCAGATCTCTTTCTTATGTCTGTCAAATACCCTCCAATCCACAAAAAAAGCCCGTTTGTATTGATAAGAAAATTCATCCGACTTATTCTCAATACCCAGGTTACTGATCTGGTCTGCACGGAACCGTTGTTGGATCTCCCACCTTGGCATATCGGCATAGATCAGCAGTGTTGCATCTGGTACAATAAGAGATGCGCCCGCACCGATTACAATTACAATATGATCGTTTATTGCGGAAAGCTTATCTCTCATCGCAGCGGATTTTCCCTCGTCCATAAAGTCACTCAGCGTAAAAGTGCTCATAAACCCAAATACGGGATCATCAGTAACAAAGGGATATACCATTTTATTAATCTCGGTTTCGGGAAGAAAAGCATCTTTAGTATACAGGATATTGGCTGTACTGAAAGTACGCTGCAACGCATTTTTTAGCTCATCAATATCGACCCCATGATAGGTATCTAGGGCAATTACATTTTTTTTGTGCGGATGAATATTTTCAGTGATACCTATACAAATGGCCTCCCAGCCCGTAATGCAGGTATGTCCTTTAATGTTTAATGCTGGAAGTTTTTCAAAGTTTGGTGTTTTCAAAATCGGGTATTTAATAATTAGTACTATAGTTAATCGGTTCCTTAGAAATCTAAGTCCCGTATTAAAAAATTTGGCTAACAGGCTAAATTCAATATTTCGTTTGTACATACATAGTTAAATATTATTATTTACAAAAACAAATATTCACATAAGCGAACATTTGGAAAAAACAACTTCATTAAAGCCTAATTAAAGGTCAATTGTTATTAAAACCTGTAAAACATCCTTTTAAATAATTACATCAATAGTTGAACAAACCTAAATAACAGATAAATAAAACGAATAAAAATCAAACATGTACACACATAAAAACACGACATGTATTTATATGTATATTTTTTTATATCATTGCATAGATTTTGATGAAAATTTGGATATGAAACTCACGATTAATCATAAGAGTACGATACCTTTACATATACAGGCCGAAGAACTAATCCGCAAGCTGATAAACGACCCACAGTTTAAAGATGGCAAGTTATTACCCAATGAGGTTGAACTGGCCCTGCAGCTTGGGATTTCCAGAACAACACTAAGGCAAGCTTTAAATAAGCTGGTATATGAAGGTTTACTCATCAGAAAAAAGGGAGTGGGTACCAAGGTTGCCGACATGCCTGTAAGCTCCAAATCCAATAACTGGTTAAGTTTTTCGCAGGAAATGCAGGCAAGAGGTATTGCCATCAAGAATTTTGAACTCCACGTTAGCTGGGTTTATCCTGATGATAAGACCGCAGGGTTCTTTGAGATTACAACTGATCAAAAAATCCTTAAACTGGAAAGATTAAGAGGTCGGACAGAAGGCCCTTTTGTTTACTTCGTATCCTATTTTCACCCGCGTATTGGATTAACCGGAGAAGAAGAATTCAAAAGACCACTTTACGAGATCCTGGAATTGGACTATAATACAATGGCCCAATTATCCAAGGAGGAAATCAGCGCCAAAGCAGCTGATAAATTTATCGCTACCAAGCTGGAAATTGAGGCGGGCAGCCCTATTCTTTTTCGTAAAAGATTTGTATTTGACCAAAACGACAAACCGATAGAATATAACCTTGGGTACTACAAGGCAGATAGCTTTGTATATACAGTTGAAAGCAGAAGAGAGTATTGATCAATACCCTCTTCTAAATTTAGCCTATAAATCTGCCCGGCTAATTTATAAACCGGGCAGATTGAAAAAAATATCAGATTAATTCCCTGTAAAAGGATTCTGGTCCGAGGGTTTCAACGCTTCATTGTTAGCCATCTCCAGTTGTGGGATCTGACAAATAAAACGGTAATCATTAGATGGCAACGTACCCATAGGTTGAGGTGCCGATGCCACATAACCATTTAACTGACTACAACCCCAGGTGTAATGACCTTCTACATAAGTAGCTGTTTCCTGGTAACGGATTAAAGGTCTTTGCAAGCGCAACAGGTCGTAAAAACCAGTAACACCTTCACAAAGCAATTCTTTACGCCTTTCTATATAAATAGCATCCAACAAGGGTTGTCCACCTGCTACTGCAGTTACTCCTGTAACACCCCTTGCCCGTTGTAAACGGTTTAAATAAGTAAGCGCATCGCCACTTCCCAAACGGGCAGAAGCCTCCGCCATAATCAACAACATCTCTGAACCTCGCATCAACGAGACCTCAGGACGGGTATTTCCCTGTACCGCACCATTGGCATCACCATAATGTTTGTACTTATTGTAAGCCCATTTTGTAGACCACTCTATTGAAGCATTCTTAGTGCGTTTCCAGAATTGGTACCTATCTTCTGTCTTTTCAAACAGCTGCTCATACTTTCCATCTGCGAAGAAATCCAGGAAAGCATAGATTGGCCCATCTGTAAAACCTTCACCATAACTTTCGTCCTGGTTATACCAGAAATTGAACTGGGTACTCCCGCCAATCTGATCTGTATCGGTATATTTCATCGCCCATATCACCTCAGCATACCCATTTGTAATCACTTTATCGAAGCCAGCTCTGTACTGGGCCTTAGTCATCAGCTGGCTAAAGGCAGAATAAACTGTGGTAGCCTCAGCAAGTGCATTTGGCCAGTCGTTCATTACCAGATATACTCTGGCCAGCTGTCCCGATATCACATTTTTATCAATCGTCCATTTATTCGGGCGTTGAAAATCTGCCAGTAAAGCTTTCGCATCTTTAAGGTCTGTCAAAATTTGCGCATAGCAAGCCTCAACGGTAGAACGGGGCATACTAGGCTTATCTGAAGACGATAACCTTAAGATTACCCCGGGTTTATTTTTCGCCAGCATATAAGTTTGCTGGTAGTTTTGGATCAGGTGAAAATAACAGATACCACGGATGGCTTTGGCCTGCCCCAAAATCTGCTGTTTCAGCTCCGCATTCCCATCTGCTTTAGGTAAAGCATCAATAACGATATTTACCTGGTTGATGATCTTATACATCATTGTCCAGATAAACTCCGAATTTGCGGTGATCTGTGTCCTGTTAGGTTCATAATTATAAGCGGTGAACTGGTTGCCAGCCATATTGGTATGGCAAAGAATATCTGCGCCACCCAAATCCACATACATTTGCATGCCTGCCAGGCCGGAGTATACACGATCTCCCCCATCGTTATTGAAATAAAGTTTTCTATAGGCCGAAGTCAGCACCATATTTAGCTGTGCAGTATTTTTTAGAACCGCAGCATCGGAGGTTGCTGTGGATGAATCTGTGGTCAGAAATTTTTTACAGCCGGCAGATCCCATCACCAGAACAGACGCTGCCATGAACACGAATATTTTATATATATATTTCATCTTTGTAGCTTTTATAGTTAAAATGAGACCTGAATACCGCCCATATAAATTCTTCTGGAACCCTGAACACCATTATCGGTATCCGTATTACCATTATAGTTGTTTCCCAACACTCCGGTTTCGGGATCTGAATAACGTTCTTTCGCTGATCCAAATGTCAACAGGTTATTTCCGGTCAGGTAAATCCTGGCAGTAGAAACCCCTAGTTTCTTCGTGATTTCCTTGGGTATTGTATAGCCCAAAGTGAGGTTTCTCAAGCGCATAAAATTATTGGTGAACACATAAAAATCAGAAGACTTCCTGGTATTCGAATAGTTGTCGTTGGACCATTTTGGAAACAAGGCATTATCTCCCGGATTTTTCCACCTATCCTGTACCAAATCCTGGATCACACCAACGCCGCCACGTAATGCGGTACGTTCAACATAGCCAAAATCAAACATTTTAGCTCCCAGGGAGTAGAAGAACATAAATGAGAAATCAAATCCTTTATATCCCAATGTATTAGTTACAGAACCATAGGCTTTAGGAAGTGCCGAACCGATATATTGGTAATCATTAGTCGTTACTTCTGCATCATAATTTTCAGTCGTTTTCCAACCTCCTGCTCCATCACGTATAAAGTAGCGCATATTCCCATTATCCGGATTAACACCCGCATTTTTCACCATATAAAAATCATATACCGAATGTCCTTCTTCCATTTTATAAGTGGCACCACGGTTAGCGAAAGTAAATGAGCCTCCAGGAAGATAAGTTACTTCATTTTTCAGTGTAGAGATATTTCCGTCAATCCTCCAGTTAAAGTTTCTATTACGGATCAGATCAGCACCCAGGGAAACCTCGAAGCCAGTGTTAAGAATATTGCCCAAATTAGTGTTCATTCCGTTTGCAGAACCACTCTGTGCTGAAAAAGGGAACAGCTTGTAGTACAGCAAGTCTGAAGATTTACGGTTGTAATACTCTACCGAACCATTAATGCTTTTAAAGATGGTAAAATCAAGCCCTACATTTAACTGTTTGTTACCTTCCCATTTCAACTCAGGGGCTGCAAGGGCCGATTGTCTGAGCCCTGCGTTTCCATACAACGGATCGGACTCAAATACACCCTGGTAAGCGTACAAGAATTCAGAGCCAGGAATTCCGTCAGCTCTTCTTGAGGTTAGTTTATCATTTCCTGTTGTACCGTAACTCCCACGGAACGAGAGATTATTGATCCAGCTCTGCTCGCTCAGGAATTCCTCATTGGAAATCCTCCATGAAGCACCTGCGGAAAAGAAATTACCCCAGCGGTTGTCCGGATGGAAACGTGAAGAGCCATCTCGTCTGATAGAGCCCGACAAGTAATACTTGTTTTGATAGTTGTAATCCAGCTTACCAAAAACGGAAAATAATGCATAACGGTCTTTTCTAGAATTAGCAGTCCAGCCTTTTGTGGTTGATGCCAGTTCATATTGCCCGATCTGCATAATTCCCTCTCCATAGGAAGTATTGTACAAATAATTGTAGTTATATAATTCCTGTCCGGCCAAAGCACTAAAATTATGATCACCTATCTTTTTTTCCCAGGTCAATAGGTTGTTCCAGGTTAAAGAAGTTACATCTTCATTGGTACGGGTAGCATTACCACCGGAAGTTAGTACGGTAAGTCCGTAAGGCGCCATCTGACCAGAACCGTGAACAGCAGAGCCGTAAACAAAATACTTGGCGCTGTTATTGTCTATCCCAATGCTGCTTTTAAACTTTAGATCAAAGGGTAAAGACACACTGGCGAAATAGCGGGTGGAGATCATATTCCGCTGATTGTTATTGAAATCCTCATCATTAGGATTATCCCAATAATCGCCACCATTGTTCAGCACATGGATCCCGAAAAAATTATTCACATACGAACCATAGTCAAACATGCGTTTGCCAGTTTTTTCGGAGTATATCCAATCTGTATTGTCAATATTCCTCAACCAGGGCGAAGACATCGTTGTACTAAAAGTCTGGGCACGCATTGATCCGGAGGTATTTTGCCTTGAGTTGGTGTAAGCCATATTTCCACCAAGCTGCAACCAGTCGTTGACCTGCGTAGTTACATTAACCCTAAAAGTATAACGTTTAAAATACTGGTTACTGGCGTACCCACCATCATTAAGATAAGAACTCGAAAACAAATAATTTGTTTTACCACTGCTACTGGTTCCACTCACATCTAATCCGTAGTCCTGACGCAACTTGCGTGAATACACCGCACCGTACACATCGTAATCTGAAGGGTCCCATACCATTTCCAACTTGGGGTTAATATAAGGTTTACCATTGCCGTCATGCAGCACATAGTTTTCATTGATATGCTTAAAAGGAGATACATAGCTGGACTGGCCAGCAGAATTTGTTACTGCTTTAAGTATTTTTCCAAGCACATTATTCGAAGCCCAATCTCCGGCATTGGCCTTAGTCATTCCGTATTTGTAAAACTGATCATTATACATACCCTCCCAGGTATTCAGCAGTTGCTCGTAAGGGTCGGCCTTAACCGGATTTCTAACCGCATTGTCTGAAGTTCCCCATGCCGCACGTAAGTTGATCTGTGGCGTCGACGATTTACCTTTTTTGGTAGTGATCATCACTACACCATTTGCTGCACGAGAACCATAAAGCGAAGACGCCGCGGCATCTTTTAACACAGAAATAGATTCGATATCGCTTGGTGAAATAGAGTTCAGCTGCCCATCGTAAGGCATTCCGTCAACTACATATAATGGATTCGAAGCGCCACTCATCGAAGTAATCCCACGGATCTGGATACGTGTATCTCCCCCGGGGTTTCCTTCATTGTTCACCACATTAATCCCACTACCCATTCCCTGCAATGCTTCAGCAAAACCAGTCCCTGGAATTTTTGACAGTTTATCTCCGCTGATTACTGAAGCAGAACCGGTGAAATCGGACTTTTTGATTGTGCCGTAGGCAACAACCATTACGTCGGCCAGCCCCTGAACAGTGCTGATCATTTTTACATTCAACGGGCTGTTTCCGTTCCATACAATCTCCTGCGGAACAAAACCTATATAAGTGATGACTACCACATCTCCCTTCTGGGCACCGTCCAAAGCAAACTTACCATCTTTGTCGGCTATCGCGTGGCGTGAAGTACCTTTAATGGCGACAGATGCACCTGGTAAAGGATTTCCTTCATCATCTCTGATGGTACCGCTCAGCCTGTCCACCATAAGACGATCAACCAAAGTAGATAAAAAAGTAGTCTTTCTCTTTTCTATCGTCACCATTTTATGGTCAATAGTAAAAGTTACCGGCTGATTCTTAAAACATTCCTCTAACGCAGCCTCAATACTTACATTTTGCACATTGATGCTTACCGGTCTGGATGTGGCAATAATTTTATCACTAAATACAAAATCAAAACCTGTTTGTTTTCTGATCTCGTTCAATACCGTGGCCAACTTAGCCCGGTCATGCTTTAGCGTAACATTCTGACCGTAAGTAGTGGCACTTACCTGTAGAATGGCGGAAGTTAACAATACGATAATCAGTTTAATACGCATGATCCATTTGTTCTTATTTACCTCACTAAGCCTGTTAAAAACAGGGTTCATAGTCAGCAAAATTTTGGCTATAGCGGCCTTAGGCCTGCATAGGCTTTCCGTGTAAAATATCATATATTTACATCTTGTTTAATTATGAGCCGCCTGTACGTCAAAAGTTTTAGGGCAACTCAACTCAGTTCATTAATCAATTGTTTGCAATTGCCCGGAGTATCCGGGTCTAATGGATAAGTTTAAACACCAGCCGGAGGTGGTGGTACACTTCCGGCTATTATTTAGCTTATTTCTTCAGCAATTAGGGATCGTTTCTGTATAATTTTTTCATCTGGTTTAGGTTAGGTTAATTTATGTTGATTGATTTTTTACAATGATTGTACTGCCAATGACCTCAAATTTTAATCCGGCCGACTGTAAAGCCCTCAGCAGTACAGAAATATTTTTAGTCCGCGAAACCTTTCCGGTAAAGGTTCCCTCTTTGTCGACATTCTGCGCGTAAACTACCTTTACGTTATACCATCTCGAAACACGTCTCATCAGCGCAGTTAAAGGTTCCGATTGAAATATAAAATCCCCGTTCTTCCAATCCACGGCCTGCTCCACATCTACTACCGCAACGCTAAGCTGGTTTCCGGTCAAAGCTGCCTGTTCGCCAGGTTTCAGTATACGGCCCCGCCCTTCGTTACGCTCTTCATCCAGGCTTAATTTTATGCTTCCTTCCAATAACGTGGTTTTCAGCTCAGGTTCATCTGCATAGGCATTAACATTGAAGTGGGTACCAAGAACACGTATCTGCTGACGCATTGTTTTAACTACAAATGGGCGTTTTTTATCCTTTGCAACTTCAAAATAAGCTTCTCCAGCAAGCTCAACTTCTCGTAATTCTGCACTTGAAAAAGAAACAGGATAGCTAATAGAAGATGCTGCGTTCAACCAAACCATCGTTCCATCTGGTAAGCGCAGCTGGTAAGACTCCCCTTTTGAGGTAGACAGCTTATTCATTGCATTCGGGACGGCACTGTCGCCATCTTTTATTTCATAGATCAGCTGTCCGTCCGCTGTTTTAGTAATTTTTGCACCAGATTCGTTTGCCAACTCTCCTTTAATATCGCTGGTCAGCTCAATCTTACGGCCATCGGCCAAAGTGAGTGTCGCTGCATTTTTTCCAGGACCAACATCGTGATGCTGCGCTTGTCTAATATTCTGCACGGATCTATTGGTGTACCATAAATAACTTCCGCTGATCACCAGGATTGCAGCGGCAATTGCAGAAAGTGTTTTGAATAGATTTAACGTCCTAACCTTGCCCCCTACCGGAAGTCTGCCCCAGATTTCATCTCCTACCTGCTGATAGTTTTGACCGGCACTGAACTCCTCGGCTGATGCTGATGCCAGATTATACAAGTACTTCACTGCTGCCGCTTCCTCAGGACTACAGGTCCCTTGCCGGTATTTCTCTAGCAGTTCTTCTTGTTGTGTATCTAATTTGTTCATCATGCAACAGCGGTTTATCTTTGTTCATGTGTATAACAATTCAGAACGGCACAGGATGCAGATGAAAATCAAAAAAAGATAAAAAAAGAATTAAGTTTATTTTTAAGAATACTTAATGCGTTACTAACCTGCCGTTTAACAGTTAACGAAGAGATACTCAACTCGTCAGAAATTTCCTGATGCGTTTTAAATTCTTTCCTGCTCAGTTCAAATATCCGGCGCATCTTTGGCGGCAAACTCTGTATGCCGGCTTCAATCAATCGCGCAAAATCACGTTCAATCACCTGCTCATCTGGCAAAATCATTCCAGGGTGTTCCAGCACAACTCTTCGCTGTTCCATATAACGCGTCTCAATTTTAAGGTGCTTTAATTGGTTAAGCACTCTATTCCTGCTTGCCGAATATAAAAAAGCAGCGACAGGGGGCCTTATCCCATTTCTTTTCTCCCATAAAGTGGTAAAAACTTCCTGGACCACATCTTTCGCTTCATCATCATTCCTCAACATATTGCGGACATGGCGGTATAACAATTGCCAGTAGCGGTCGTATATCTGTTTATAAGCTTTCTGATCTCCTGACTGGAACGCCTCCAGAAGTTCATCATCGCTCATACCTGATAATTGATTCATACCTATCTACCTGTTTCTGTAACAACATTAATATGTAACAATATTAATATATTTTCCGCACATCTTGGTTAAATAGTAGATTTCTTGGTTAAATAGTAGATTAATACCGATGACATCCGCTTACGCTCAAATGCCTGGCAGAGGAACCAAGCTCACAAGTCTGTAGGTATACCTTCCGATTTCTTTATAATTTCCCTGACAATAGTATCCAGCTCCCCCGCGGAATGCATAAGGTATTGTAAACATTTCTTCCTTGAAACTTCATCCTCATCGTCATCTAACAGAATTTTGGACAAGCCCATAATACAAGCTAAAGGAGCTCTTACCTCATGAGATTGCATCCACGCGATTTCCCGCAGCCGCTGGTTTTGTTCTTCAACAGCTACAATATAATTTACCCTTTCGGTAATATCCTGCATAGAACCTATCATTCTTAATGGCTCTCCGCTTCTATCGAATGTTAAAAACGCACGGTCCAACACAGATTTATAGGTTCCATCTGCGCAAAGGAAACGGTATTCGGCATTTAATTTTGATTTTTTATGCTTAATCAGTAATTGAATTTTATGAAGTATTCCCTTAACATCATCTGGATGTACATGATTATACCACCAATCCCGGGTAAGGGAAATTTTATTGTGACCAAAGATTCCCTTTATCCCCTTGTTCCATATTACGCTTCCGCTCTGCATATCCCAATCCCAGATTGCTTCGCTGGTTGCTTTTGAGACCGTATTGAAACGCTCAATGCTTTCTTCAGTTTTGATCTCATCTTCTATCCGCTGGGTTACATCTCTTGAATTGGCCACTATTCCGGCAACCACCGGATCATCTGTCATATCAGTGATAATGGTCTCTATCCAATGGTACTGTTCATCCAGACCTTTGAACCGGAAAGGGGAAATTTTAATCCTCTTTTGCTCATTCAGCAAACCAAACTGATTAATTACCTTTTCTTTGTCATCTGCATGAATAAAGTCGAATGCATTTTTTCCTATTAGCCGTTCCGGATCGACACCTAATATCGATTTTGAAGTAGGGCTAACATATTTATAATTCCCTGCCACATCAAGTATCGCGACTAAATCAGACCCATCTTGTACAAGGGCTTTAAAGCGTTGCTCACTTGTAGCCAGGGCCCGTTCAAATTTCAATTTCTCTGTATAATCAATGGCCAGTACCAACATGGCAGCTTTACCTTCAAAATTTACAGAGTTAGCCTCTACACATACATGTATGATCTCTCCTGTTTTTTTCAGGTGCTTTACCATTCTTTGCTTAAAAAAACCTGTTTTGATAGTCTCTTTTAAAATTTTATCCAGCTTTTTTATCTCTTCTACAGGCCTGATGTCCCTTATGGTCATCTCCATAAATTCTTCTTTGCTAAATCCATAATGCTTGATAGCAGCGTTATTCACGTCTAAAAACTGTAAGGTCTTAACATCAAATACCCATTGGGGCAGGGGGCTAAAATTAAATAGTTCAAGGTATTTCTCTTTTTCAAGTTTCAATTGTTCTTCTCCATGTTTTCTTTCCGTTATATCTTTAAAATAAAGGGATAAGCCTTCATCAGAAGGGAATGCCGATACCTCAATCCAAATATTTAGGCGTGGAAAATACTCATCAAATCTCACCGAGATATTTTCTTTTACCGCCCTGTGATATTCTGAATAAAACTTAAGAGGTACGGCATCCTGGTATACCTCCCAAATGTTTTTCCCTATTATTTCCTTCCGTGACATGAGCAAAAGCCGTTCTGCTTCTCTATTCCAATAAGTCACTACCCAATCCTTATTCAATGCAATAAAGCCATCTGTAATGCTTTCTAAAATGTCCGAAACCCTATTATGGTATTCATCCAGCTGTTTTTTTGTCTGGGTAAGCACGGTGATATCCTTCCCTATCGCATGTACACCAATTACTTCTTTGTTAATAACAATAGGAAGGTTAGTAATGTTGAGAATTTTAGCAGTGCCTTTCGCACTGATTACGTGGACATCGAAATTCTGTATTTTACCTTGAATGGTTTTTTTAAAATAGTTATGGGCTTTCTCAACATCCTCTGGCGCTATAAATGGAGAAAAAGACAATTTAAAAAGTTCTTCCTCCTTACATTCGGCCAGATCGATCAAAGCCCTATTGGCACTAATAAAGTTTCCTTCCAGATCAAGCGTAAAAACAGCATCAGGATAATCGTTAAACAGGGGATGTTGAAAGCTATTTTCGATCAGGAGCTTATTGTTCAAATGATCTATGGCAGCTTTAGTTTTGTTCCCCTCTGTCAGATTTTGAACAATAAACTTTATTTTTTCGTCCTCATCCAACAACGGGAAGGTATTAATTTCCCAATCCTGCAAGTTGTAACTCGACGGTTGCTTAGAGCGCATCGTATCTTCCAGTGCATTTTTTAAGTTTTTCATGCTTTTTGGCCCCCAAATGGCAGGCTGATTGTAAATGGTTTCAAAAATCCCTTTTCCAACCAGCTCGTCCCGTTCCGCCATTACTGCGTTAAGAAATGGTCTGTTTACCGATGCTATCGTAAAATACGGCCTGTTAGGCAACAAGACAAGATAGCCATTAGGTGAAGACTTAAAAATAGTATTTACGCTTTTCAGAGTTAACATATTGTATTATTAATCACAATAAAAATAATAAGTGACAGGGATGAAATATTCCCTCAATGCTAATCGGGGTGATGAGAGTCCTCCTCAGACATGTAGAACATCAAAAGAGCAAGATAGTTTGTTTTTATCCGCAAAATTGTATTTAGGAAATGATTTTAAAACATCCAACAATCTATAGAATAAATTAGCGCTATAAAAAAGCGGGCAAAGCTAATATATCAGCTTTGCCCGCTTCAGTGGTATGGGCCGGGATCGAACCGGCGACACATGGATTTTCAGTCCATTGCTCTACCGACTGAGCTACCGTACCATCTTATTTAAGCATGTTTCTTAGTCATACTCCCCTCGGTTGGGAGTGCAAGTTTAGTGTCTTTTTTCGAACATAAAAATCTTTTTTCAAAATAATTTTAAATCGTATTGCCGTCATTTGGCAGCCATCAACTCTATAAGCTTATCCTGCAATGCTTTGCCTCTAAGGTCGCGTGCAATGATGGAACCGTCCGGACCGATTAAAAAATTAGCAGGGACACTCCTTACTCCGTAGATTTTAGCAGCCTTGTTTTCCCAACCCTTCAGATCAGATACCTGTGTCCAGTTCAACTGATCATACTGAATAGCCTTCAACCAGGCAGCTCGTTGTCCGCCGCTATCCAATGACACGCCCAATATGGTAAATCCTTTGTCTTTATATTTCTGATAAGCCGCCACCAAGTTTGGGTTTTCTTCCCGACATGGCCCACACCAACTGGCCCAGAAGTCAAGCAATACATATTGTTTACGAAAATCGGAAAGGTGGACGGTTTTGCCTTCAGGGCTGAGTTGGTCAAAGTCAGGGGCTATCTTACCAATACGGGTATTTTCTGGTGCGGCCAACTGCAAGGGGATATCCATACCTAACGGACTTTTTTTGAGCTCCGGCGCCAGGTTTTGATAAGCTTTAGAGGCCTCCGCACTCAACTCGGCATGAGGCGAGATATGTGAAAGACTGATTACGCTAAGGTAGGAATTGGGATATTGTTTGGCGAACTCCAGATGAATCTTATAAGATGTCATTAAAAGCGCCTGCTCCCTAGCTACGAAGCTATCGAAAACTGTCTTATCTTCCTGCTTATCTTTGGGCAAGGCTTCAAACTCCTTACGCAGGGCGACAAATTGATCATCATTTACCTTCATCATCTCCTGTTGCTTACGGTGCAGGCTATTGATGGGAGAACCGGTAATTTTTAGATTTTTCAGCGAATCCGTTGCCTGCACGTTAATCTTTGCCGGCTCGATATACAATCGAAAATAATCCATATTCTCTCCCCTTGCCGGTCTGTTTACATAAGGGTTTTTATGCAGATAAATTGCCCCATATACCGGATAGTCCAGCTTACCGCTAAAGCTGAAATCCCCACCTTTAACCAGTGTAGAATCAGCGATCTGCCGGTCAGCTACCGGGTATACAAGATATAGTTTATCACCATCTTTCAGGCCAGGGACTTTGCCTTTAATGCTGTATTCATGTTGTGCTGAAAGCAATATCGGCTGAAGAAAAAATAATAGAAACAATAAATTTCTCATAGTTAATTCACTTAGGATCAACACAAAAATAATAAACTTAAGAACAAAACAACAGTTCATCACTTAGTCCCATCATTTTTTTATTTCCACTAACATGTAGCACTTCATCAGAAATGAGTGTTTATGTCAACAGTCATATAAATGATAGTAAGCAGTATATAGATAATGAAGAAAAAACAGACCTGAACGCGTGGAAAAAACCCATGAACTGTTCCGAGAAACAATATCGGCTAAAAAAGGGCTTACTTCCCGGTTGAAAGAATGGTTTTTTAGAAGATATTGGGGTTACCTCATGGCTGTTTCTCTCCGGTATGTCACGGACAGAGAGCTGGCCCGGGAGTTGGTGAACGATAGTTTTGTCAAAATTTTTAAGGCACTGGAGCATTTTGAATACCCTAAGGAATGTACCGATCCCGAAAAGCCGATGAAAACCTGGATCGCAAGGATTACAGCCCGCACCTGTCTGAATGAATTGCGTAAGCAAAAACCGGACATTGCCCACGACCTGGATTTTTACGATCACCAGATGCCGGTGGCCCAGATTAGCGACAAATTAGAGCTGGCCGATTTGCTAAAGTTACTGGATGTATTACAGCCATTACATCGCGCTGTTTTTAACCTGTATGAGATTGAAGGCTATAATCATGAAGAGATCGGTAAACTACTCAATATACCTGCTGGATCAAGCCGGACATACCTGACACGGGCAAAGGAGCGCATGCGAAATGCATATGATAAATTATATAAGTAATCATCATGGAAGACAAAGATTTGTTTGAGGGGCTGAAAGATCGGGCAGCCAACTTCCAGCTTCCTTATGAAGAGGGGGAATGGGAGCTGTTCTGTGAAAGAGAACAAAAAAAGAAACGTTTCATATTTATGAGATGGGTATTGACGGGTATTGCGGCTTCTATTCTGTTAATTTTTCTGTTATTACCCGAGCATACTTTCCAACCGAAAACTGAGCCCAACAAAACGGTTCAGAAAAGCCATAGCCCGGGTAGTGCTACTAAAGCAGCAAGAACTAAACCATCTATAGCACACCAGGGAATTTCCAAAAGCCGCACCGAAAAACCTGAACATTTTAAGTATGCCCAAAGGGAACTATCGAAAACGGTAGCAACCCAGCAAACTACGGGAGAAGAAACGTCATCAGAAAAATTACCTGAAGTAGCCAGGGCTACACCTCCCCAAAATGACGTTGCAGTACCAGAAAAAACAACGCCTGACCCGGATGTTACTATAACGGCTCAACAATTGGCCACGATTGCTTCCCCTAAAAGAAAAGATTCAGATCGCACACCGATAAATCAGCAAAAAGACAAGACTTCCAACTGGGACTTCGGCCTGGAGGTACAATCTGCTTTAAGTGATCGCGTCCAGCTAGGTGCCGGCGTTTCCGTCAGCTACCGGTTATCGCCAAAAATCTCTATCAACTCAGGCCTGGCACTGATTAAACTCGGGAGCGCAAACCACTATGGCAATTCATTTCAGGAATCGGCCGGTCTTAGGTTAACAGGCACTTCAACATCACTAAGTACTATAGATATACCATTGACCATCTCCTATTACCTAAACAAAAAAACGTACATTTTGGCCGGGATTTCCGGGGTGCGCGTATTGGCAGAAAATAAACAGCTGAAATACCTGGAGAAACAACTCATAGCAAGGGAAAGCGTAAATCCCGAGACCGGTTTACCTGAAACCCAATTCATTACCGTTGAACAAGAAGTAAGTAAACAGGCCTCCGGGCAGGATTTTATCGGCAACAATTACCCTGGCTTTCTGCAGTTTGGCATAGGCAGGCAAATCATATTCAGTAAAAGTAGCAGGATCCTTGCAGAGCCTTACCTGAAAATTCCTGTGGGCCGTATGGCTACAGGGGATGCGAATCTATTTCACGGTGGCTTTAAACTCAAACTTGTATTTTAAAGAAATATTTTTGTAGCACTTATCCGGCAATAGGTGTTTTAGTTATAAAAGAACCACATCAATAAACCTTAGCATTTGAAATAAGATGAGAAATGTAAACCTATTAAAATTGAATTTGTTAGTTGCTGTTTTTTCTGTTCTACTGTTCAGCTCCTGTAAGAAAAGTCAGCGCCCGGCAGAAAAGGATCCTGTTGTTCTGGACGAGAACCTGATCAAAAGTCCCAAAGAATTTGCCAGCACATTACTGGAACGGGAAACCGCCAAAAACGTATTCAGTATCCAGACGATTTCGCGAAGGGATAATCTCTTGACCATTGTGGTTAAAGGCGGCAGCACGGCCGAGGATTTCCAGGTAATCTGGCAGGGTATAATTATGGAATCCTATCCGATGCAGACCCGGCTCATCCTACGTTACAAAGGTGATGATGCCAGTTTCGACCAGGAAAGGGAAATCCCGGTCAAGGTTAACCTTCAAAAATTGCTAGGCACAGATTATAACGCTTCGGATTTCATCTTTCACGTAGAAAACGGATCCACTCCTGCAAAAATCTCCCTCAACCCGAACGGCTCAACTTCTCGTTAAACCACTAAGTGGGCATAGTCTGGATTTTATAATTTTCCGGGAAAATCGTATGTTTAGGAAAGAAAACTGCGGACCAATTACCATACTATGTACGCGCAATTAAGAGAATACATTAACAATGGTGCTTCTTCGATCATTTCTGATGAAGAGTTTAAACTTGTGGAAGATACTTTTATACCCAAAAAAGTAAAGAAAAAACAATTTCTTCTTCATGAAGGAACCGTTTGTAAATACATGTCATTTATTGTTAAAGGAACCATGCGCCAATATACCATTGACCCCAAGGGCAATGAGCATATTGTACGTTTTGGGATAGAAAACTGGTGGATCAGCGACAGGGACAGCTTCACAAATCTTACCCCCACCAAATATTACATTGATGCACTCGAAGATACCGAACTTCTCGTTGCAACAAATGAAAAACTTGCTAACCTGCGCGACTGTTCTGTACAGTTTAATAAAATGTGTCAGAATCTGGATGAAAAAAACTACAGTGCCTCCCAGGAAAGAATCCAGGCGATGATCAGTTACACAGCAGAAGAAAGATTTCTGCATCTGATGGACACTTACCCGGTTTTTATCCAACGGATACCCCAGGCTATGCTCGCTTCTTACCTAGGTATTACTCCCGAGACACTCAGCAGGATACGTAAGCAAGTTACCCTACAAAACAAATCTGTGCGATAGTCTCTCCTTGAGATTGATCAGTTAAAGCAGCAGTTCCTTTCATGCGCCGGATTAACGGCAGTTCAATTGTAAATATTTCTTCCATTCGCGGCACATCCGCAGTTTGGCCAGGCTCTCTTGATAAATATCAAGCAGATTTCATGTTAAATGTCATCTGTCCCCGGAAAGTTCCGCCCTAACTTTACTTAAACAAAACAACATCTAAAATTGAATATCATGAAACAGACATTTGGGATCATTGGCTCAGGAAACATAGGCAAAGCTATTGCCGGACATTTGTTAAAAGCAGGCTATCAGGTCACACTAAGTAATCATACCGGAGCGGAATCACTGTCAGCAACAGTTGCTGCCCTGGGTGCGGGAGCAAAAGCAGGGGATATTGCCGAAGCCGCTCAGGCCGATGTTGTTGTCTTAGCCCTTCCATGGACGGAAGTTGCTTCATTAACTGGTTTAAGGGACTGGAACAACCGTATAGTAATCGATGCAACCAACCATTTTATCACTTACTACCCCGACTTCGAGGTGGCAGACCTTGGTGGAAAGGCTTCCAGCGAAGTAGTTGCGGAATGGCTGCCTGGTGCACGCATTGTCAAAGCTTTTAATACGCTTTTCTTTAAAATCCTGGCTGCCGACCCAAAGGTAGGTGACGGTAACCGTGTTTTATTTATATCAGGAGACGAGCAAATTGCAAAAAATGAGGTGGCTGAAGTCATAGAAGATCTGGGATTTGCAGTAATCGATCTGGGCTCACTTGCCTCTGGTAGTAAGCTTCAGCAAGCCAAAGGCGCAGTCGCTACCTTAAATTTAATCAGGATCAATTAATACCCAGCCATGAAAACATTAAAACTGAAGTTAACCGTCATATTCACCATTACTTGTTTTTTACAGGTGGCTAATGCACAGAAAATGAGAAATCTCAAACAAGAAGAAGCGAACAAGAAATTCGTTTCAGAATTTTTCTACACGTTCTATAACGATAAAAACATGGATATGGCCAGAACGATGATGCTTCCTGAGATGATCAATCACCATCCGGATTCAGGAAAAGGAGCAGAGCAGACCATCGCCGCAGTCAATAAGTTCCTTTTTCAAAAGTTCCCTGAATTTACCGTCACGATAAAACGAATAGCAGCGGAAAACGATCTTGTCTGGATCCAGAGTTACACCCAGGACACGCCAAAAGACCACGGCAAAATGTCTATGGATATATTCAGAGTAAAAAACGGGAAGATCGCCGAACATTGGGATATTATCCAGGAAATCCCGGAGACAGTTGAACCTTCTTCCATGTTTGACTGATGTCAATACCACTACCCAATTAATCTTCTTTACATCATAAAAACTATTAATCCAACCTTTTATAAACTTACTAAAAAAATGGAAAATTCAAACACTAAAGCGGGTCTTGGTGCCCTGCTAACACCTAACAATTGCGCCCTGATCTTAATTGACCATCAGCCGTTCCAGTTTGCCGGGCTGCGCAGCCACGACACCCAAACCATAATTAACAATGTTGTAGGGCTTACTAAAGTTGCCAGGGCTTTTAATGTCCCTACACTTTTTACCACGGTTGTCGAACAAAGGGGCGGTTATCTGCTGAAACAGCTTCAGGATATTTTTCCGGACCAGAAACCAATTGACCGCACATTTATCAATACCTGGGAAGATACCCGCGTAACCGACTGGGTGAAATCTACTGGTAAGAAAAAAATTGTAATGGCAGCTTTGTGGACAGAAATCTGTCTGGCCATGCCGGTCATACAAGCACTTGGAGAAGGCTATGAGGTATACATCGTAACAGATGCATCGGGCGGGGTAAGCCTGGAAGCACATGAAATGGCTATTATGCGTATGGTTCAGGCCGGAGCAGTGCCAATTACGTGGACTGTATTTGGATCGGAATTACAACGGGATTGGGCACGCACAGATACGGTACCTGCAGTCTCTGAAATGATTTTTGATTATATGGGTAATGTAGGTACAAGCCTTAGATGGGAGTTACAATTGCTCCAGACACAACCAGCATCATAAAGCACAGATCCAAGAAAAAACAGTCAAAAACCCACTTTAAAACAAAAAAGCTCCAGATTTCTCTGAAGCTTTTTGCGTGGTATGGGCCGGGATCGAACCGGCGACACATGGATTTTCAGTCCATTGCTCTACCGACTGAGCTACCGTACCATCTTATTTAAACATGTTTCTTAAACATGTTCCCCTCGGTTGGGAGTGCAAATGTAGTGTTTGTTTTTGAAGAACAAAATCTTTTTTGAAAATAATTCAAACATCATCTGTTAATTAATGGGTATACGCAAAAAAATCCAGCGCATACCCATTCAGTACCAGTCGATAAACTAACGAAATATATGCTGATATTAATAATTACCTGAATTACTGATGCCGCTTTTCAAAAGCAGATAACCTGTGGCAGTATCGTTATTGTATACCCCACCACCCGCTGCATTAAAATCAGTTACATTAATATTCGACGACGTAGCGAAAATAACCCCATTAGGAAGTTTATTGTCTGCAATACGGATAGAGTATTCCGAGTGGGAAGTATTATCACGATAATAGCCGATACCATGATACATATCACTTGCCGCCGAAGCCATATTAATTGTGTTGTTGGAAACCACAACGTTTTTCAAATAAGGGAAAGCTGTTCCACTTAAGTACTCATAGAGCATAATTCCAGAACCATTAAGTGTATTGTTCGAAATGCTCAGGTTCTGCCCGTTCCTGGCTTTGATACTCCCTCCCGTAGCCGCCGCAGGCCAACCCGAAACGGTATTATTTGATATGGTGAGCCCGTTAAAACTATGCGCATACATACCATGATCGGTTAAGCTATCTACCGTATTGAGTGCCGTATTCCTTTGGATCACATTGCCATCAATTAAGGAGTTACTTTGACTATTGTCGTTTATAGCCGTAACAAAATAACCCGTTGTCCCCCCATTTCCGAAAGTATTATTAATGATCTTTGCATTCGTTGTATTTTTCACCCATACGCCCCTGCCCGGATCAGTCGCCCTGTGCGAAAACACACAATTACTTACCTGGCTCAGATCGGTATCTTTAAATTCCATATAGGCATCTTTCAGGTTATTGGTCTTGTCTGTATTTACCGCACGTTTGCCATAGTCAAAAATGCAGTATTTAAACGCTGTACCACCCGCACTTACTACCGAGAACCGGATGTTCCAAAAAGTAATACCTGAGATGATACAATTGCTCATGTCTGTTGTATAATTCATAACTAACAAGGTACTCAGGCTACTGGCATCAAAAATGGGACTGGTAGTTGTTTGCTTTACCAAAGAAACACCTGTCTTCATCACAATTTTTCCTGTAATAGAATAAGTTCCAGGCTGAACATATACCGTTTGCCCTGAGCTTGCCCCGGCAATTACGGCATTGATTTGCGACAGGCTCATCCCCGTCTCAATCACATGATCTGCCACAGAATTAACAACAGCCATTTTTTTGTCCTGCAATGTTAATGTTTCAGGTTCCTCAGCAATTGAACTCTTTTTGCAGCCAGAACAAAACAACAAGGCAAAACATACTGCCAATGGGAAATGATTAAAATTAATCTTCATAATATTTGGTTTTAGGTTTAAACCAAGTTCAGTTAAAATGATAAAAGCGAAGGGGTTCTGATCAACGCTTATGAGGGTATGAATTAATTTTAAACAGAAAATTTTCAATTTTATGCATGCATAGTAAACTGTTTTAAGCGAAATACTTTAACTTAGCAAAACGATAAGATAGATATTCAGATGGTGTCACAAATCCTATTCATAGCCATTACATTGGCTTCAGTAGCCCTTTTTAGTTATAACTTAAAAAAAGTTATCAGAAATATCCGCTTTGGAAAAAAAGCAGACCGGTCAGATCAGCCTAAAAAAAGGTTAATGATTATGCTAAAAGTGGCATTCGGGCAAACAAAAATGTTCTTCCGTCCTATACCGGCATTGCTTCACCTTGTGGTTTACGCAGGTTTTGTGATCATTAATCTCGAAGTACTCGAAATCATGATCGATGGAATATTCGGCACTCACCGTGTATTTGGTGGGTTAGGGATCTTTTATAACGTGCTTATCGGCTCATTTGAATTCCTTGCCCTTGGTGTATGGGTAGCTTGTGCTATATTTTTAATCAGAAGAAATGTCATTAAACTCAAAAGATTTAGTGGTGTGGAAATGAAAAGCTGGCCTACATCAGATGCCAACTATATCCTCATTACTGAAATATTATTAATGACAGCCTTTTTAACCATGAATGCCGCAGATGCGAAGTTACAGGCAATGGGTGTAGGTCACTATACTTCCGCAGGTGCATTCCCGGTAAGCCAGTTCCTGCAGAATTTATTACCTGGTTCCGAAGCTGGGTTGATCGCCATAGAAGGAGGCTGTTGGTGGTTCCACATTATCGGCATATTTGCTTTTTTAAACTACCTCCCCTACTCCAAACATTTTCACATCATGTTTGCCTTTCCAAATACTTATTTTTCGAACCTGGAGCCAAAGGGAGAGTTTACAAACATGCAAAGTGTAACCAATGAAGTAAAAGCGATGCTTGACCCGTCATTTACACCTCCTGAGGCAGAGGTGGGGCGTTTCGGCGCAAAAGATGTGAATGACCTGACCTGGGTTAACCTGATGAACGCCTATACCTGTACCGAGTGCGGAAGGTGTACTTCGGTTTGTCCGGCCAATATTACAGGAAAGCTGCTCTCTCCACGTAAAATAATGATGGATACCCGCGATAGAATGGAAGAGGTTGGTAGAAACCTGGATAAGGCAGCAACTGGAAAAAATAATATTGAGGGGAATGGAGACAAAACCGGCAACGGATTTGACGACGGTAAATCTCTAATCGATACATATATCACCAGGGAAGAAATATGGGCCTGTACAAGTTGTAATGCCTGTACACAAGCATGCCCGATCAACATTGACCCACTCTCTATCATCACCGAGCTAAGAAGATATGCGGTAATGGAAGAATCACAGTCTCCGGCCAGCATCAATGCCATGCTTGGTAATATTGAAAACAATGGTGCCCCCTGGAAATATTCACCATCGGACAGGTTTAACTGGGCAAAGTAGGATTAATGATTATTGAAAAAGGATTAAAGAGCAAGGAATAAAGACAAAAAGACTAAAGCTGAAAGATCAAAAATGAGCGAGCAACTAAACTTTGAAGTGCCTACAATGGCAGAAATGATAGCCAAAGGCGAAGAACCGGAAATTTTGTTCTGGGTAGGCTGCGCAGGAAGTTATGATGAAAGGGCACAGAAAACTACACGTGACATCTGCAAAATATTACACCATGTGGGGATGAAGTATGCCGTGTTGGGTACAGAAGAAAGTTGCACCGGTGACCCGGCAAAACGTGCGGGAAATGAATTCCTGTTCCAGATGCAGGCCATGACCAATATTGAAGTTTTAAACGGCTATAACATTAAAAAAATAGTTACAGGCTGCCCTCATTGCTTCAATACCATAAAAAACGAATATCCAGGACTCGGAGGTAACTACGAAGTCATTCACCATACCCAGCTGATACAGCAACTGATAGACGAGGGTAAGCTAAAGGCCGAAGGCGGAGAGAGTTTTAAAGGCAAAAAGATCACTTATCATGACCCATGTTATTTAGGCCGTGGAAACGATGTATATGAGGCACCAAGAAAAGCATTAGAAGCACTCGATGCGCAACTGGTTGAAATGAAACGCTGCAAAACCAATGGCTTATGCTGTGGTGCCGGTGGTGCACAAATGTTTAAAGAGCCGGAAAAAGGCAATAAAGACATCAATATCGAGAGAATCGAGGAAGCCCTTGAAACACAACCCCAGATCATCGCCGCATCTTGTCCGTTTTGCATGACCATGCTTAGTGATGGTGTAAAAATGAAAGATCAGGACCAGAACGTAAAAGTATTGGACATCGCAGAAATTACCGCAAAGGCCAATGGATTGTAACCACCTCTTTATCGCAGCTTTGAATTCCGGAAGCAACGGGAATTGCTACTATGTGGGAAACCACAAAGAAGCAATTTTAGTCGATGCCGGTATATCCTGTAGAGAGACGGAAAAAAGAATGTTACGGATAGGCCTTTCTATGCAAAAAGTTAAGGCCATCTTTATCTCCCACGAACATACAGATCACATTAAAGGACTCTGTACCCTCGCGGCAAAGTATAATCTACCAATCTATATCAATCAAGGCACCCTGGCTGCCTGTCGGCTTAACTTAAGGGCAGACCTGATCCGCGACTTACAAAACGACCAGCAGGTGCAAATCGGCGATTTGCTTGTCACCAGTTTCTCAAAATTACACGATGCATCCGAACCTTGTAGTTTCGTAGTGTCCTGCGGGGAAACAAAAGTTGGCGTGTTTACCGATATAGGTGCAGCATGTGAACAGTTGACCCATCACTTCAAACAATGCCACGCTGCATTTCTTGAAGCCAATTATGATGACGGGCTATTGGCAAAAAGTGCCTACCCCTATTTTTTAAAGAAACGCATCAGCGGAGGAAAAGGACACTTGTCCAATCATCAGGCCTTAGCACTCTTTACAGCGCATAAGCCCCCCTTTATGAGCCATCTCCTGCTCTCCCACCTCTCTAAAGATAACAATTGCCCGGAACTGGTATCAAACCTGTTTACGCAACATGCCAATGGCACAGAGATTATCGTTGCCAGCAGATATGAAGAAACAAAGGTTTACACTATTTTTGAGCCAGCAACTGTGCATTCATTTTAACCAGCCGCTCAGAAAGATCGGCCAGGTCCTGAGGCTCAATATTTTTTAAGGGAATAACCATATAGGTAGCCATACTATCTACATCACCTCCTTTTTTATCATTATAAGTCTGTACGATAACATCATCACCCTTGGTCCTCAAATAAAGCTTACCATTTTTATCCGTCCCATAATAGTCCAGATCTTTAAACTTTATCAGGTTAAAAGAGAAGTATTCTACCTTTCCGCTAACATAATAGCGCCGGTACCTGCAAAAACCAGTGTTGGTAACATTTAGCTGATAACGCTTAATTTGCTCCTCCTCATGCTCACTATCGTGATGTTCCAAAAGCTTATTCTGGATATAGGTCAGTTGCTCATCCAATAACCTATCCGCACCGAATGCCATTAATATCAGGCAAAACAACAAACAGAGGGACATTTTTAAGCTTAATGTAAACTTATTCATCACGTTAAGAATTTAGCTACATCAAATTAAATAATTTATTAAATTTGAACTATGAGTTTTTCTCCACAATCTAAAGTTTGGATCTATCAGAGTAACCGTCCATTTACCAATGACGAAGTTCCGGCTATACAACAAAAACTGGACGACTTTACATCTCAATGGAAAGCGCATGGACATCAGTTAAAAGCAAAAGCACAGATTGTACATCAGTTCTTTATTGTTTTTACCGTTGATGAAGCAGCGGCAGGTGTTACGGGCTGCTCAATTGATGCTTCAGTTCGTGTAATTAAAGAAATCGAACAAGCTTACAACGTTGACTTATTTGATAGGTTTAACATCGCTTATAAAATAGACGACAAAGTTATTGTAACCAACAAAGAAGATTTTGAAACCTTAGTAAACATTAAAACTGTTGGCCCGAAGACTATCGTTTTCAATAATCTGGTACAGAACCTCCAGGAGTTTGAAACCAAATGGGAAACTGCTTTCGAAGAGAGCTGGCATAGTAAAGTATTTGCGCACTTGCTATAGTTTTATTTATAGATCAGCACTTCTATTTTCCCTTCAGCAGTAACGGTCCCCCTGTACATGCCCGCAGTATTGAACGGCATGGTTACATGGCCATTCCTGTCCAATGCGATAAATATATCCCATACATTCATAATATTGGAGGTAAGGATTTTCAGGAAAAAACATTAAAAATCAACATGTATCCTGGCCCTTATCCCCCATTTTGCAACACCGGGATGATCGAGGTAGGTAAACCGCCTCACATAATCTACTCTTAATATTTTAAAAATATTAGACACGCCTACACTGCCTTCCACATAAGGTATGTTGTCCAATGCAAATGAGGTTTGCCGGTCCTGTTGATCACGGTGAAAACTAAAAAGCGAAGGATCATTCTCCGGCAAGTTCTTTTTAGAAATCTCTCCGTACAATACTTTTAATGAAGCCACTTCACGAAGTTGGAGCCTTTTTATCAACGGCATTTTATTTAGGATTAAACCATTAAAAGAATGATCAATATGTAAACTAGCGTACCTGTCGCTCATAAATTCCATAAAGTTCATCAGATTATAGGATTGCGGTTGATAAGCATAAGTTTGGTTCGCTCTATGTATGACCAGTAAAGGGAAAGGCACCTTACCAAAAACGGCCCCTCCTTCCAGCATCAGATCTGAGTGACCAAAAGGAGCAAGAAAAAGCCGCTTGTAAATATTTAAGGAAACATTCTGATAATTGTAGTCACCGTTAAGCAATCCCTTAAATCCTGCCGCCGCTCTTAAAGTGAAGATCGGAAATCCATTCTTGATAGGGCGACGGAAACGCTTACCCTGATAAAACTGTTCGTTTGGTGCCCAGCGAAGTTCGGTTACAAACTCAGAAAGTCCGATAGCTTTCACATGATCACCTCCGTCATCCCTACGAAAAACAAGCCCTCCAGTAGGTGCAAGCTCCTGGTTCCGATAGCCGGCACGTATAGAGAAATGGTCTTTTGTTTCCAGAAAGTATTCTGCCGACCACTTGCGGTTATACATCCATTTATCATTCAACCCCCGCTTAAAAGAAAGTAGAAAATTATCATCTTCTATAAAGTTTAAATCCTGACCCGGGATTTGTGTTTCATAGCTATGGCGTAACGTAAAAGTCGTTACCGGAAACTGGTACACACCTGTAGGTTTAAATGAATAGGTTACGCCCATAGCATACTTCCATTTTTCGTCACGCAGGCCATAGGCAACATGGCCGTCTAATACCACTCTCTTACTGAAATCATCACTTGTCCTGGCACTAAGGCGAAATCGTCGCCCTTCTACATCGTTAAAACTATAAAATGAACCTATCGGGCCAAGCTCCAGTGCCCCGGTTTTCAAATAACCGGATAAAACAAAAGAGGTAAGGCCCATAATGGTTTTAAACCTTGGCGATTGCTTCAAACTATCAATATTGATATAGGCATTTTTTTCGAGAGGGGTCAATTCTATCGGACGACTAAAGGTTCCGCTCTTCACATCAGCTTTAGCCAACAAAACAGGTCCTGCAATTTCGGGCAGGGAGCCCCCTGACAGGTAATCATTGTTTATTATCGTCTTTTCACCAAAAATACTGTACTTACCTTTAAACACGCCCAAGTCCATTGCCATAGCGCTCCTGGAAATATGATATTTCCCATCCGCAGCCAGTACATAATTCAGACCAATCCGGAGGTCCTTTACAAAGTTCAGGTTAATTTCTTTGTTCAAAAAAAGATCTGCCTGTTGCACCGCATAGCGTCCATCCAAAGGTATATACAATTCACCCATGAACAAGATATCCTGTTTATTTCTGGGACTGACCAATATACGGATTACAGGTATAGACTCTTTTTTGATGGTATCAATGATAAAGTACTTATAAAACTCAGGCCCCAACGAAGCGATCGGGCTTAGGATCCTCTGCCCACCAAGGCCAATATCATGATGATAAATATCTAATGGCTGATAAAGCCGCTCCAAATACTCGTCAATACCATCCTCATCAAAGTATTGATCAATTCGGGATGCTTTGGTATCAATAAGCTGCACCTTGTCCTCGTCGGCCTGTTTCTCGCGAATATGACGACTTAGTTTTTCCTGCATAAAAACGGGAACGAGCGTTCTTCCCGGCTGACGGATGGTATCTGCTGTTTTCGCCAGGAAAGGGAACTTACGCAGCAAAGAAGATTTCGGGGCAAGTTCGTTCGCGATACTGATAGACAAGTTCAACTTTTCATATTGGTTAAAAGCTATTCCCTGATCAGATACACCAATATTTTGTTCTTTGTGGGCAATTACCTTTCTAATCAATTCAACAGCTTCGTTGTCACGGTTCTTATAACGTGGACGTTTACTGGCCTGGATACTTACGCCCTCCAATTGCTGGGCAGTTTCTTCAAGATCAATCCGCAGCTGGTCTTTATTGATCACATCAATATGATGTTCCTGTGTTTTAAACCCGATAGCAGAAAATCTAATCTTTTTTACCTCCTTACGGGTGCTGATCTCAAAATAACCGTTTTTATCAGAAAAAGTCCCCCCTGTAAGTCCTACGAACCCCACATTTACCGCCGGTATAGGTTGACGGCTAATTTTATCTCTTATAATGCCTTTAATTACCACAGCCTGCCCCATTACACCAAAGGAAGGAAGTAACAGCAGGAACATAAATCTAATCCGCCAGACATTTATAGTAAAAACAGGGTTATTTTTTTTTGAAGAACTGAAAGTTAATATAGAAGAATTGAGCTGTAATAAATTAGTACAAAAGGCTTTTAACAACGGAAACATGTTTTTTTTTTAAATATTATGATGCATTTATATTAAGACAACCAATTCTTATTCTACCCTTACCCCTTCAATAAAAAAAAATTATGCTAAAATAAAATTTACAATGCTATTTTATATCGGAAGGAGAAAATTTATTAATATAGCAGTCCGACCGGCATATATAACATATACAACCGAAACAGGTTATAGGACTAGTCCCAAAGAAAATGTTGTTACAATATAAATGCTGATTTAAAAATCCAATGGCCCCAATCGGCGCATATTCTTCATGATCAGATATTGACGGTGTTTGATATACCGTGTTGGGTTCTTAGGTGTCCACCGTCTCGGATTCGGAAAACAAGCTGCGATAAGTGCTGCCTGGGAGCGTGTTAAACTGGTGCATGATTTACCAAAATAAACTTGTGCGGCAGCTTCGGCACCATATATACCGTCTCCCATTTCAATGACATTCAGGTATACTTCGAGGATTCTTTCCTTGTTCCACAACATCTCGATCAGAAGTGTAAAATAAGCTTCAAAACCTTTACGGACCCAGGAACGCCCAGGCCATAGGAAAACGTTTTTTGCCGTTTGTTGTGAAATGGTACTGCCCCCTTTAATTTTTTTACCTTTTTGGTTGGTTGCAAATGCCTTCTCAATTGCCTTCACATCAAAACCGATATGTTTCAAAAATAGCTGATCTTCTGCAGAAACTGCGGCACGCTTCATGTTGTCGGACATGTCTTCAAAATCAACCCATTCTTTTTCCAATTTTACAGGCTTTCCTTCGCTTTTACGCTCAATATTGCGCAATACCATCAGTAAGGTAATGGGCGGGTTAATAAAGCGGTAGGCAAGCACCCACAATACACTCACGAGTAAAAACCACAGGAAGATCCTGGTTAGTAAAGAAGTTACCTTTTTAGTAAGGGATTGTTTAGGTTTACTGTTCGAACGCTTTTTTTGTGCCATCGGTCAAAGGTAATAAAAAGGCATAAAAAAAGCTTTCCGGAATCCGGAAAGCTTTTTTTATATCTGTTGTTAAAGATTACTCAGCTACAACTTCGAAAGCAACTTTAACTTTCACTTCTTTGTGTAAGTTTAAGTTTGCAACATATTCACCTACAAATTTAGGCTCAGTTTCGAAAGTGATACGGCGACGGTCAACATCAAAACCTTTTTGTTTCAATGCATCAGCAATCATAATGGTGTTTACTGCACCAAAAATCTTACCTGTTTCACCAGCTTTAGCACCGATAGACAATTTAACATCAGTTAAACGTTCAGCAATGCCTTCAGCATCTTTCTTAATTTTATCTTGTTTAAAAGCAGCTTGCTTTAAGTTTTCCGCTAATATTTTTTTAGCTGAAGAAGTAGCCAAAGCACCAAATCCTTGAGGGATTAAGTAGTTACGACCATATCCTGGCTTTACATTAACGATATCATCTTTTTCCCCTAGGGATTTGATATCTTGTTTTAAAATAATTTCCATCTCTCAGCTCCTATTTTAATTGGTCAGCAACAAAAGGTAACAAACCAATGTGACGTGCGCGTTTTACCGCTTGGGCCACTTTACGTTGAAACTTCAATGAAGTACCGGTTAAACGGCGAGGTAACAATTTACCTTGATCATTGATGAATTTTAACAAGAAGTTTGCGTCTTTATAATCAATATATTTAATACCATTCTTTTTGAAACGGCAATATTTTTTTCTGTTATCGTCCACTTTTGGAGCAGTAACATATTGTATTTGATCTTTAGCCATTATCCTGCAACCTCCTCTTTCTTAGGTTTTTTGTTAAAAGCACCACTGCGTTTTTTCTCATTATATGCAACCGCATGACGATCTAATCTAATGGTAAGGAAACGTAGCACACGCTCATCACGCTTAAGCTCTAATTCCAATTTACTAATTAATTCACCTGAAGATTTGTACTCTGTAAGGTGGAAGAACCCGCTTGCTTTCTTTTCAATCGGATACGCTAATTTTCTCAAACCCCAATTGTCCTCTTGAACAATTTCGGCTCCGCTGTCAGCGATGATTTTGCTATATTTGGCAATAGCCTCTTTAGCAATCTCTTCTGACAACAACGGGGTTAGAACGATAACAGTTTCGTACTGATTCATTGTTATTTATTTGTTTTTTAATTAATCCGCTCTTAATGCGGGATGCAAAAGTAACAATAAATTTCTAATAATCAAATGATTTAGTGTTTCCCGAACAAGTAATTTACCCCAACCCGCATGCGCTGCATGACCACATTAAAATAATTGTAGTTACTAATAGCCACATTAGGGCTATATCCTGCCGATATTTCTATTCTTTTGTTCAGCACCACCCCAGCACTAAACTGAAAGGAATAGTTAAATTTCTCCAGTTTTACCTCATCCAGCTTACTGGTCTGCATATTAATCGTATTCAGATAGGTCGATTCATTGTTGCTTATTGCCGAGAAATTTAAACCGAGGCCGCCCCCTAAAAAGCATTTTAATTTACTAGTATTATATACGTTATAGATAAATCCCGGGGTCAGCGCAATGGTCGTCTGATCAAACGAATGACGCCTCGCCACTGTACCCGCTGTTTCAGAGAACAATGAAATCTCATTTTTACTCATGAGTAAAGACAGCTCTGTCCTAAAAATCAGCCTCCCTATTGCAGGTTTTAGAAACAGGTCTACACCTGTAGTTAATATGGGTAAGTAACTGGTTTTGGATTTTGCAGATGCAGCTGATAGATCATGGGTTCCGGTATAGCTCGCCGTACTGGCATTGAGCCCTAGTCCGGCAAAGAACCTGCTTACCTTATACTTTGATCGCGAAGGTTGTTGGTTATTGATCTGAGAAACAACTTTTAATAAGGAGGATTGTGCGTAGCGCAAACTCAGCATATGCCTTTCCATAGCTGGATTTTCAGGATTATTCTTTTTCATTTGAAACAGCAATTGTCTGACATACTTATTGTCGTTGACAATTAAACTCGTTTTATCCGCGCTCATGTACAAATTCCTAATCAATTCAACAGGTTCCGAACTACCTGCATCCATGATGTAAAACCGTTCTTTAAGATCATCGGTGTAAGAAAACAATGTTAAATTTTTACCGGTCTGCAATACGTTTAAAAATACGGTATCTCTTCTTGATGATGAATCGGGACCAACACCCAAAGCACCGATATCAACTTCACTCATACTCACATTCACCACAAAACGCTGATAATGCTCTACCTCATCAATTCCATAAGCCGCACAATTTGCCAATGTAAAAGTTTGATTATTGCCATTTAAAGATGTCCTGAATTCTACTGCTACGGGATTTTTCCTTCGTTCCTTAAAGTCGATATAACCTTTTAAAGTGTCTCTTGAATTCGTAACGACATATCCTTTTTGAAAATTAGCCTGAGCAAGGCCCAGTACAGGCAGGGCTAAAAGTAAGCCGAGAAAAAAGCGTTTCATTTGGTTTGATTTAAGTTTGCGTTAAAATTAGCTTTAGTTTAGCACATTTCAAAAATACGCACTCTTCCTCATATAAATACTATAAAAACAGTATTTCGGGGCCTTGTAAATACTGTTCCTCGTCAATAACTCTTTCCCGTAAATAAAAAAAGTTGTCCTTCACATAAAAGGACAACCTCGATAAAGTCAAATATTGTACGGACTAGTACATTTGAACTGTTTTAGTGAAAACCTGATCTGCAGACTTAATGATAAAAGTAAGCTCTTTCATATCTATACGGGCAACATCAAATTTCTTGATAAACTTTGCATCTCCTTCAAACACCCTGTTATACACAGCTTCGTTATTTCTGTCTAGAATTTGAACTTCAAGCGGTCCTTCCGGTGCATTTTCAAAATTTAGCGTAACAATCCCATTCTCTTTTGTTAAAACTGGCTGAACTACGTCTGCAACTACAGGTTCTGATACCAAAGCCTGACCATCTTTAATTTGTATTTTGTACTCAGCAAATTTCGAATCGGTCTTCAGTTTAAAACGATAATCCCCATCAGGAAGAGAATTTAGATCATAAGTTTTTGTGCCGCCTTTTACCGCATTTATTTTTTGGTCGTATATAAGCTCATTGTCGGCACTATAGATAGACACGTCAACAACCTGTGTCTCATTAATAAAAAAAGTGACAGATTTTTCGTTTACACGCTTTAGTTTGAACGAGAACTCACCTTCACTTGCATACAAACCAGCAGAATTAATTAATAAAACTGCGATTAAACTGATTTTAATAAAATTTTTCATAGCAAACTGTTTAAATGAACAATTAATTTATACACCAAAATTACCGCTCATTTCAATCAAAACTTTATTCCATATTCCCACATATCTATGCTATATTAACCCTATATTAGACTTAAAAATCGTAAATTGCGTTTTATTCAATATAAATAGCGTTCAAAAAAGAGAATGAAGAACACAAAACCAGGCTATGAAATCATCGAACCTTCTTTCGGAAGCTCTTTTTATTATTCAAAATATGAGGAGAACCTAAATAATAAGGCACATATATGGCATTACCATCCGGAAATCGAGATGGTTTTTGTAAACGGGGGCGCAGGCAAGCGACAAATCGGAAGCCACCTTTCCTATTATACTGATGGAGATTTAATTCTAATCGGCAGCAACCTACCTCATTGTGGATTTACAGACACCACTACAGGTAACCGGAACGAAACGGTTGTTCAGATGAAACCAGACTTCCTGGGCACTGATTTTTTAAACCTTCAGGAGACAAAACACATCTCGGACCTTTTTAATAAATCAAAGGGAGGGATTGCCTTCGGAGCTGAAACGAAAAAAGCTGTTGGAAAAAGAATTGAAAGCATGGACAAGCAGGAGCCTTTTGAAAGACTTTTAACCTTATTAAGTATTTTAAAGGACCTGGAAAATGCCAGGGATTACAAAATTCTAAATGCTTCCGGCTTCTCTATGGAAATGCAGGTACAGGACAACGACAGGATCAATATGATTTTTAATTATGTGAAAGACCACTTCCAGGAAGAAATTAATCTGGCGAATATCGCCGAGATGGCCAGCATGACTACCCCCTCCTTCTGCAGGTATTTTAAAAAAATCACCAAAAAAACTTTTACAAAGTTCGTCAATGAATACCGGGTGGTCCATGCGGCCAAGCTTTTAGCCGAGAAACAGATCAGCATCGCCAATATCAGTTACGAAAGTGGGTTCAATAACTTCAGCCATTTCAATAAACTATTTAAAGAGTTTACAGGTAAAAGTGCTTCAGAGTACAGAAAAGAATTAAAATCCGTTTTCAAGTAAACTGCTCTCTCTTTTTATGGTCAACTTTTCAACATTTCGGTCTTACCACATTCCAACCTCAACAAAAATTCCTATTTTCGTGGGCGAATGGAAAATTTTATAGTATCGGCCCGTAAATACCGCCCGGCAACGTTTGAAACCGTTGTTGGTCAGCAGCACATTACAGGCACCCTACAAAATGCTATAAAGAACAACCAACTGGCACAGGCCTTTTTATTTTGCGGGCCAAGGGGTGTAGGGAAAACTACCTGTGCACGTATCCTCGCAAAAACGATTAACTGTACCAATTTAACTCCTGAACAGGAAGCATGCGGCACTTGCGAGTCCTGCATTTCCTTTCAAACCGGTCATTCCTTTAACTTTCATGAGCTTGATGCCGCATCCAACAATTCTGTGGACGACATCAGAAGCCTGATTGAACAGGTACGGATACCGCCACAGGCCGGGAAATATAAAATATATATTATTGATGAGGTGCACATGCTATCCGCAAATGCATTCAATGCGTTCTTAAAAACGCTTGAAGAACCACCTTCTTATGCTATATTTATATTAGCGACCACTGAAAAGCATAAAATACTACCAACGATATTATCACGCTGCCAGATCTTTGATTTCAACAGGATCCAGGTAGAGGATATTTCAAGCCACTTAAATAAAATCGCGCAACGCGAAAATATAGCTGTAGAGGCGGACGGGCTCCACATCATCGCCCAAAAGGCAGATGGTGGGTTAAGGGACGCCTTGTCTATGTTTGACCAGATTGTAAGTTATACCAATAAAAACTTAACTTATAAATCGGTAATCGACAACCTCAACATTCTGGATTACGATTATTATTTCAAACTTACCCAATACCTTACGGCAGCGGATGTAAGTCCGTCATTGGTATTATTTGACGAAATACTAAACAACGGATTTGATGGCAACAACTTTATTAACGGGTTGGCCAGTCACTTCAGAAATCTACTGGTTGCAAAAGATCCGCAGACTACGAAGTTGCTGGAAGTTAGCGAGAACATCAAACAAAAATACATCAGCCAAAGTCAGCAAACCTCGGTATCCTTTATCCTTACTGCTTTAAACCTGGCCAATCAAACTGATCTGAATTATAAAAACAGTAAAAATCAGCGTCTCCAGGTAGAGATGGCCCTAATTAAAATGTGCCACATTCCTTCGGTACTTCAACTAGCCAGCCAACCTCATACCAACGCAACTGACACAGATCAGATTAAAAAAAAAACTAATGTAAGTTCTGCTGCGGTACCATCAGGAACTGCCAGTCCGATGTCAAATCCAGCAAACGGAACCATCAGTGCTGCTGTACAAAGTTCACCGATAGTACAAACACCCCCACTACCCGCAACGGAAACTAAAGTTGCAGATGTAAAACCAGCGGTTAGTCCATCAGCAAGTATTCCCCTACCTAAAAAAACAGTAGCACCATCTACTAAAATTGCATTAAAACCATTATCAGCAAACGAGCAGAATAAAGCGGCAATGCTTATTCCTTCCTTAAACGGTGTTGAAAAGCGGGGTGATGGTACCGATGATGATGGTGATGAGCCTAAATACATTACAGGTAGTGACCGTGAACCTTTCACCCTTGAGCAACTGGTGTTTCATTGGAACCAGTATACCAATATGGTGAGAGAGGCCAACAAGATCAATATATTTACGTTAATGAGTACCTCTCCTCCTATTCTGGAAAGCCAGGAAGAGATCATAGTACCTGTTGAACATAAACTACAGGAAGACATCCTGCAGAACGAAATGATAGATTTGCTCAATTTCTTAAGACCAAGGCTTAAAAATTTCAGCATCTACATTAAAACTAAGCTAGTAGTTAAGGAAGTGGTAAACAGACTATATACCAGTACCGAAAAATACCAGTACCTGGTAGAAAAAAACCCTAAGCTTGAAGAAATGCGCAGAAGGTTTAACCTCGATGTAAGCTCATAAACTACCGCCCTGGCTTATCATTAACCGGGTAGCCCTCTTCATCCAGATCATCACGGTCATCTTCAGGTGTACGTGCCAGGATCTCGTCCTCAGGACTTAACGCTACACTCTCTCCCAGGTTATCTATACGCATTCCGGCACCATCCAAGCGTTCGTTCATCTCTTTCTCATTGTCGTACTCCGATCCATTGTAAGGATTTGACTCGTCATAGGTGGAAATACTATCCTCACCATTAGGTGCCGAAGTGTCGTAAGGTAATGGATGGTCATACTCAGTATCCTTGCCCTTTACATCAAATTCAAAACTATTTTTGTCTTTGTCATAAGCTAAGTTTTCAAAGTCCTTTGTCTCGCCTAAATTCATTGGATGGAGTTTGTCGGTAGCTTTCATATTCATAAGTTTTATATAAGCATAACGCAAATAAAACTTCAAATGTTTTAACAAAAATAAAAGGGGCTGTATCAAAATTGACCAGCCCCTTCCATTTGAAAAATAAATTATGTTATAAACCTGCCAAAGCAGTGTTTAATGTCTCACTTGGGCGCATTGCCGCTGAAGCCAGTTCATCATTCGGGTTGTAATAACCACCAATATTTTGTGGTTTACCTTGAGCTCCGATTAACTCTCCATTGATTTTCGCTTCATTCTCTGCCAATACCTTTGCCAATGGCGCAAACCTCGCTTGCAATGCTGCATCCTTAGTCTGTGCTGCCAAAGCCTCGGCCCAGTATAAAGTTAAGTAGAAGTGCGAACCACGGTTATCAATTTGTCCTACTTTACGTGCCGGAGATTTATCATTGGCCAGGAATTTTTCCGTAGCTGCATCTAAAGTCTCTGCAAGCACCAATGCTTTAGCATTGTTTTGGGTTTGGCCTAAATGTTCTAAAGAAACGGCTAAAGCTAAAAACTCACCCAATGAATCCCAACGTAAGTAACCTTCCTGGATAAACTGCTCAATGTGTTTTGGCGCAGAACCACCGGCCCCGGTCTCAAACAAACCGCCACCATTCATCAATGGAACGATAGACAACATTTTCGCAGATGTTCCAAGTTCTAAAATCGGGAATAAATCTGTTAAGTAGTCACGCAGAACGTTACCGGTAACAGAGATGGTATCTAAACCTTTACGGATTCTTTCCAACGTGAATTTAGTGGCTTCAATTGGAGAAAGGATACGGATATCTAAACCTTTTGTATCGTACTCAGGTAAGTATTTATTCACTTTTGCAATGATCTCCCTATCGTGGGCCCTTTGCTCATCTAACCAGAAAACAGCCGGAGTATCAGATAAACGTGCCCTGTTTACAGCCAATTTCACCCAATCCTGAATCGGGGCATCCTTAGTCTGGCACATACGGAAGATGTCGCCTTTTTCTACTTTCTGATCAAAGAATACTTTTCCCTCAGCATCTGTTACACGGATTGTTCCGTTCGCAGTAGCCTGGAAAGTTTTATCATGCGATCCATATTCTTCAGCTTTTTGGGCCATCAGACCAACGTTTGGCACTGAACCCATTGTAGTCACATCAAAAGCACCATGTGCTTTACAATCGTCAATTGTTGCGGTATAAACACCAGCATAACAACGATCAGGAATTAAAGCGATTGTATCTTGTGCTTTACCTTCCTTATTCCACATCTGTCCTGAGGTACGGATCATTGCCGGCATAGAAGCATCAACAATTACATCAGAAGGAACATGAAGGTTGGTAATTCCTTTATCAGAATTCACCATCGCCAATGCCGGGCCATTTTCAATTGCTGCTGCAATTGCGGCTTCAACTTCAGCTTGTTTAGGATTGCCTGCAATTTTAGCATAAACATCTCCTAAACCATTTCTTGTATCCACATTTAAGGAAGCGAACAGTTCAGCATATTTTGCGAACACATCAGCAAAATATACTTCTACAATAGCTCCGAAGATGATCGGATCAGAAACTTTCATCATCGTTGCTTTTAAGTGCGCAGATAACAAAACACCTGCGGCCTTAGTTTCTTCAATTTCTTTAGCAACAAATGCTTTTAAAGCTGACAGGCTCAATGCTGAACTATCAATTACCTCGCCTGCTTTTAAAGGCGCCAATCCTTTCAATTCCGTTACCGCACCATCAGCGCCAACAAATTCAATTTTAAACTGGGTGGCATCAGCAACAGTTACAGATTTCTCAGAACCATAAAAATCACCTTCAGTCATGCTGGCAACTTTAGTCTTAGAATTGGCAGACCATGCCCCCATAGAATGTGGGTTGATTTTAGCGTAATTTTTAACTGCTTTAGGGGCCCTACGATCTGAGTTACCCTCACGCAAAACCGGGTTAACGGCCGATCCTAAAACTTTTGCATATTTTAATTTGATTGCTTTTTCTTCCTCAGTCTGTGCATTGTCCGGATAATTAGGAATCGCAAACCCTTGTGACTGTAATTCAGTGATTGCGCCAACCAACTGTGGAATAGAAGCTGAGATATTAGGCAATTTAATAATATTAGCCTCTGGCGTAGTTGCCAATTGGCCTAGTTCTGTCAATGCATCTCCAATTTTTTGCTCTTCTTTTAAAAACTCGGGGAAGTTGGCCAAAATTCTTCCGGCCAGGGAGATGTCCCTGCTTTCTACATCAATACCTGCCGAGGCGGTAAATGCTTGTACAATTGGTAAGAAGGAATAGGTTGCCAACATTGGCGCTTCATCTGTTTTGGTATAGATAATTTTTGATGTGTCTGACATATTTTTATAAATACGATTATATGAATGAAAAATAAAAGCTCTTTGTTTATGATAAACATGCTTTTCTTAAAATCGCCTAAAGATAGCATAAACAGATGAATTTAACGCCATTGAAATGTTATAAATCTGTTAAAACCACCTGTTTGCTCAAGCCCGTAACATAGGAACCGTTCCCTTTGACATAAGACAGGAAACTGAAAGCCACGATAATAAATAAAGGATAACTTAAATATAACTTAAGAATAAGTAGCCTGTTCCTTTACCCTTCCTTTACCTTCTCTTTACCCTTGCTATACTCTTGCTTTACCCCTATGGTAAACGAACCGTAAAGGAAGGGTATAGCAACGGTAAAGAAATTAGTAACTTATTCTTAAGTTATATTTAAGTCATTCCTAGTTCATTATTCAGTCAAACTGTTGACTTTCAGACAGCAATACCTCTCCTATAGTTATGCTGTCCACAGATCTGAAACTGGCTTGCTACAAACGAAGGGCAAACAGGCCAACCAGTAATCCCAATACATCTACCCTAAATGAAGAAGAAGTTTGAAGGCCGGGTATAGATTTTCCAATCTAAATTTTAGCTTTGCTTTAGATGAAAGCATTTTTTACCGGTTGTTTAACAGCACTTTGTTTTTCGGGCATTGCCCAGACCAAACAAGACACCACAAAAAAACTTAATGAGGTCGTTATCCGCCCGTATTTTTCTGCTCAGCCTTTATTGAGATCGACAGGTTCAATTGGATTGATAGACCAGGCCGTTTTAGATAAACAGCCATCAGGGTCCTTCGTTTCTGCGATGAATACCATATCAGGTGTTCGTATGGAAGAACGCTCACCGGGTAGTTACCGTCTTTCTATCCGCGGTAGCTTATTACGTTCTCCCTTCGGCGTAAGAAATGTAAAGATCTACTTTGAAGACTTCCCCCTTACAGATGCTGGAGGCAACACCTATTTTAACGCACTAGATGTTTCTGCAGCCCAAAGTCTTCAGGTATTAAAAGGCCCGCATGGTAATATCTTTGGCGCCAACTCGGGCGGAGTAATATTGATCCAGGCCCAGGGTAGTATTCCCGACAGTACTGCCGTAGGTTTAAGGCTTGAGGGAGGATCTTATGGCACTTTTGGCGAAAAATTAACCTTAAACCAACAGTTTAACAAATACAGTTTAAACATTACACAGGCTTACCAGCGCAGCGATGGTTATCGTGACCATAGCGGAATGGACCGTAAGTACGTCCAAACCTTGCACAGATGGGATTATGCTAAAAATGCCGTTATAAAAGCACTGGTATTTTATTCGGATCTACATTATAACACCCCCGGGGGTATCAATCTGGAACAATATCTGCAAAACCCTAAATTATCCAGGCCTGCCGGCGGAGGATTAAAAAGTGCCATTGAGCAAAATGCAGGAATTTACAGCAAGACCTTATATGGGGGTATTTCACACGACTGGCAGATCAATGAAAAATTTAAGCATGTTATCGCTATTTTTTCTACTTATACTGACTTTAAAAATCCGTTTATCACCAATTACGAAAAGCGCAAAGAGTTTACATTAGGTCTGAGATCTTATATTGAATACCAACAGAAAAACACTGATCTGAGCTGGAAGGCTGACCTTGGTGTGGAAAGCATGCAAACGAATACTGATTTCAACAATTATGCTAATAACTCGGGAATACAGGGAATGCTTACGGTTTCAGACAAGTTAAAAGCAGGGTCTAATTTTGCTTTTGCCCATTTCAGTGCAGACTTATTTAACAAATGGCTATTTGAGCTTTCTGCAAGTGCAAATTTATACGAGGTTGGCTATGAAAGCATTTTTCCAACCGCGATCGCTAAAAAAACAAATAGTTTTGATATTCAGTTGATGCCGAGAGCAGCGCTATCTTACCTTGTTGATCCAAGTTTATCGCTACGGGCATCTGTAAGTAAAGGCTACTCTCCACCTACGCTATCAGAAGTAAGGGCCTCGGATAATGTGATCAATGTTGACCTGCAACCGGAATATGGATGGAATTATGAAACCGGTATGAAATATCAAACCCTCAACAAAAGGTTATTTATTGACCTGACCGGATTCTATTACAACCTAAAAAATGCTATTGTAAGGCGTTTAAATGATAACAATTCAGATTATTTTATCAATGCCGGAGGCACCAAGCAATGGGGGCTGGAAACCACACTTGACTTTTGGGTAATCCCTGCGAACAGATCTCACTTGATCAGAGGCCTTCAATTCCGTAATGCCTATACTTTAAGCCGTTTTAAATTTGACAAATATCTGGACAAGACAGCCGATTATTCCGGGAACAATCTTACCGGGGTACCGAAAAATGTACTGGTAAGCAACATAGACATACAATTCCCGAAGGATTTTTATGTTTTTATGCAACATAACTTTACTTCCCGCATCCCTTTAAATGATGCCAATACGGTATACGCTAAAAAATACCACATTCTCCAGGCTAAAATTGGTTGGAGAAACCTACGGATCGGGCATACTCCAGTTGAAGTTTTCGCCGGTGCGGATAACCTGTTGAACGAAAATTACAGTCTGGGCAACGACCTGAATGCAATGGGTGGCCGTTACTTTAATGCCGCAGCAAAACGTAGTTTCTATGGCGGTTTGGCTGTCCGTCTTCATAGAAAATAAGTATAAACACACGGTGTATTGATCAGCGCATGTTGGAATACATGCGCTGATCAATTATACTGAAATTATCACCAGGTCCTGCTCTTCATGGTCCAACAGTTCAATATTGTTCACCACAATTTCCATCGTATGTCGCAGCTCTCCTTTTTTGTCGGTATAGGCTTGTGTATGGAGTTTTCCTTCAATACTAAACCTTGTACCCTTTCTAACGGCATTTTCAACAAGGGCTACCTTCTTATTCCAGAAGATCAAACTAAACCATTGCGTTTGGTTAACGGCTTCGCCAGTTGTGGTCTTATAAAACTCATTCACCGCAATACTAACCCTCGCCATTCTTTTTTCACTGGCAAAATTGATGATCACAGGATCACTTCCCGCAAACCCCATTAAACGTACACTGTTCTTGATACTTTCCATTCATTAAATATTTCGTTAACATTTACTTCTTCATCAGTCATGGTATACCAGCTGATGGTACAAATGTGATAAGGGTGCAATTAATAAACAGGATTTTAAACGGATTTAAACGGGTATATCCGTTTAAACCGGATAATTCTGTAATATTATTCGATAATATACAATAATTTAAAGAATAATTAATTAACCAATTGTTTCTGTTTTTATCTATCTTAGCTTTGGGTTCAAATTATAAACGAGCAGGCATCAGACTGTTTTAAAGCGCAAAAAACGATGGAAACAACAATAAAGCGTCTATGCATGGATTGCAATAGTGTCCTGCAAGGCCGTATCGACAAGAAATTCTGTGATGATCATTGCAGAAGCAATTACAACAATAGTATAAGAGCGGAAAGCAACAGTATCATCAGATCGATTAACCTGATTTTAAAAAGGAACCGGGATATACTGGAAAGGTTTAATCCAGATGGCAAAACTAAAGTAAATAGCCTAAAACTGCAGGCCGCTGGTTTTGATCAAAATTATCATACCCATACCGCTTATACAAAACAAGGTACGCTCCATATCTTTTGTTATGAACAGGGTTACCAGCAATTAGGGCCGGGCGAGTTTTTATTGATCAGGGAAACCTTAGAATAGCATTTTAGAAGTATTTTATTTACTAACTTAGCGTCAAACTATTGAACCATGCCTAAGATTTTATCCTACTTTTTAACCGCAACCTTATTGGTATTATTTTTTGTCAGCCCCGTATCTGCCAAGAAAAAACGTATCCTCGTGTTTTCTAAAACTGCAGGTTTTCACCATTCTTCAATAAAAGTTGGGGTAACTGCAATTCAGAAATTAGGCCTGGAAAATAAATTTGATGTGGACACCACCATTAATGCAGAAAAGTTTACAGCTCAAAATCTAAAGCAATATGCTGCTGTTGTTTTTTTAAACACCACCGGCGATGTATTGAACAATGAACAGCAAACTGCCTTTGAGCAGTATATTAAAGGTGGTGGTGGTTATGTAGGCGTACATGCCGCTACGGATACCGAATACGAATGGTCTTGGTATGGCAAGCTTGCAGGCGCCTGGTTCATCAATCACCCGCATCAGCAGGTTGCAACGCTGAATGTGATCAACAGGAACACCATTGCCACTAAAGACTTACCTGAAATATGGAAAAGAAAAGATGAATGGTATAATTTCAAAGATATCAGCAAAGACATTAAGGTATTGATCACGATTGACGAAAGTAGCTACGAGGGTGGTAAAAATGCACCTGTTCATCCTATGGCATGGTACCATGATTTTGATGGTGGGCGTTCATTTTATACGGAGCTTGGCCATGTGGAAGAATCGTACGCTGATCCTCTTTATTTACAACACCTGCTAGGCGGCATCCAGTATGCGATGGGTGTAAAGAAAATGGAATAGAGGTTATTGACTATGTCTATTTTTTAAAGACTTTCTTCGTCTTAAGATAGGCTTAGCAGGATAATTCCTGTGTCTTAAGTTATTAAATATTAGTGCGACGGCAAACAAGATCAGTACACCGGTTAAGACGGGCGACAATACATACATATAGCCCAACTCAGCAATCTTTTTTCCACCGGTAACTGCAATTAGTGCCGTAGCGCCACCTGGGGGATGCAAAGTTTTAGTGATTTGCATCGCAACAATAGATAAAGAAACCGCCAGTGCGCAGGCAAGCCAAAGTTCGCCGGAAAATAGTTTAAAAATAGTAACACCTATAATCGCGCAGATTACGTGTCCGCCTATTAAATTACGTGGTTGGGCAAGCGGACTGTTAATAAGGCCATACACCAGTACGGAGGAAGCTCCAAATGAACCGATCAAGAATAGATTATCACTGGCCACCAGATATTGACTATTCAACAAACCGATTAAACCAATTCCTACAAAAGAGCCTATAAACGTAAGTACGTGTTCCTTGGCGTCTATCAGTGTTTCACGGTATAAGATGTACCTCGCTTTCCGATATTGTGTTTTAATAATTCTTCTGGGCATCTGTTTTTATTTTCGCCGCAAAAATAAGACAATATCTAGTCATTTACTGGTCATTATTCTATAAGGAGCTAGGCATGGTACGCTTTCATTTTCTATCTTTTTAAATGTGTATTGTATTTTTTGTTGATCTGTTTGCCTACCGGGCAATGCGGACCGCCTGGATTCCTAGAAACACCGAATAAACCACTTTCTTGTCATTCATAAAACATACATGGATATTTACCAGGCTATTAGCAGATAAAACAAGATAAAAAGGGGTTAAAGCGTATTTCTAAGCAACTTTGGCGAAGTTATTGAGCTTTTAAATATATGGTCATCGCCACTGCTGTTTTACGCCTTCAGTTTTCATTTTGTCTGATTTTACTGACACTTTTTTGTAGTTCCTGCAAAAAGGAAAGTAAAACACCCATTGCATTTTATTACTGGAAACAAAATTTTCAACTCAACGAAGGTCAAGCAGATATCTTAACAAAAACGGCATGTAAAAGGCTATACGTACGCTTTTTCGATATTAAATGGGATATCAACGCACAAAAACCTTATCCTGAGGCCGTCATCAACTTTAAGGATAAAGTTGCCTCTTATGATATTACCCCCGTTGTATTTATAACCAATCAAACTTTTGAGAAACTTGATCAGCCAGGTGTAGATAGCCTTGCGATAAAATGTAATGCCCTAATAAAAGCCCTTGCCATTAAACAAGGAACCAGCTATACGGCTGTACAAATAGACTGTGATTGGACGATGGGCACAAAAGATAAGTATTTTAGCTTTTTACATTCTCTTAAAACCCTTAGTAAAAAAGCGCTGGAAGTAACCATTCGGCTGCACCAGGTAAAATATCAGTTTAAAACTGGTGTCCCCCCTGCCGACCGTGGTGCTCTTATGTTTTACAATATGGGTAAACTATCGGCAAATTTGGATGACCCCAACTCAATTTATGATGCCAGAATAGCCAAAAAATATGTCGAAAGCTTAAACAATTACCTACTGCCATTGGATGTTGCCTTACCCGTTTTCTCCTGGGCACTGCACATCAGAGCGGGTAAAGTTATACAGGTGTATGGAAAAATCGGAAGAGCTGAACTGGGCGATAAAGAAAATTTTGCGCCAACTGCACAAAGAACAGTATATAAAGCCAAACGTGATTTCTTTAAAACTGGCATATACATAAAAAAGGGCGATCTGTTTAAACTTGAAGAAACAGATAAAGTACTACTGAAACATGCGGCCGTACAATTGGCGGCCCATTTAAATAAAAAGGAAAAAAGAACAATCATCTATTATGAACTGGGCAATCTCAATTTATCAGCATTTAAAGCAAAAGATTTCAAAGAAATTTCTACTTATTTTTAGTCTCTTCGGTCTTTCCGCAGGTGGCATAGTCTGGGCGTGTTCGGACTACGGATTTGATTATGAATATTCTAGTTTTAGTCCGGAAGCCTTTGTAAGCAAAGAATATAGTCCATTCTTCTATACCGAATACATCTCTTATTATGGCGATAATTATCAGAACAATTCCGCTCGTTACAATGATGTGATCGTAAAGGAGTGGTATGATTATTTCAATGAAAAAGTAGACAAAAAAACACTGGAATATCTGTTAACTACTGCTACCGAAAAAGGGATTGATTCGGTATACAGCAATTTTAAGGGTAAAATAGCGACTTTACCTGATGCGATGCCACAATTAAAACCTTTAAAGCTGGATAAGAAGCGCGTGAATGCTTTTTTTGAGTATCTGATACTTGCAAAATCCATGGAGGCTTTTGCCGCCACTGATATCATTCATTCATGGGAACCCCAGCAAAATGTAAAGACACCTTCGGAACTGGAAGAACCCATATTAAAAAGCTTTAAAAAAGCTAAAGACCCTTTTATTAAGCAAAGGCTCTGGTTCCAACTGGTGAGATATTATTACTTCTTGGAAAGAGGGGATTCGACAATATCACCCAACGCTTCTAAAACCCTAAATACTTTTGACACCTATAAAAGTACATTTCCCCATAACATGATGTATTATCGTACTTTGGGTTATGTTGCGGGCTGGCATTATAACAATAAGAATTATGCCTTATCTAATTATCTCAATAGCCTCTGCTATAATTACTCCTCGGAAGCCAAAATTCCTGCAGAATGGAGTTTCCATCCACAGGAAGAGGCCGATTGGATAAGGACACTTGAAATGGCAAAGACTACGGTAGAAAAAGTTACCTTATGGCATTTGCTTGGTATTCATTATGATTCTCAAAGGGCAATTCAGGAGATTGTAAAGCTGGATGCTAAATCAGAGAAGCTGGACCTTTTGCTGGCCAGAATTATCAATACCACTGAATATAATTTAAACAACTTTTATCAATCCGAACCTGATTCTGCAGCAAAACAAAGTTTAAAACAAAATACGGCGATAGTAAGTAGCATAGCCCTGAAAAACAACACCTCAAAACCCTATTTCTGGAACCTTGCGGCAGGATATTTAAATTTCATGAACCAGGATTACATAACAGCCAGACGCTTCTATAAGGCCGCAAAGCAACAACTTCCGAAAGATGACAGGCTGGTTATGGCACAATACAAGATACTGGACTGGGCCTTGTATGTAAAGGAACTAAAAAAGATTGACGCGGTAGCGGAAGCCCAAATGATAGAACCCTTAAACTGGTTTGCGGACCTTAAGGAAAGTAAAGATACCATCCCCTCTTTACGGTTTTATAAAGCACTGGATGAAAGCATCATGAACATTGCAGAACTTTATAAAAAGCAGGGCGATCAGGTTAAGGCAAATGCTTTTAAAAGCTACTTCGATTTTTATACGGATAACAATAAGATCGAACAGATGAAAGCTTTGCTGCAAAAACAGCATAAAACAAGTTTCGAACAGACCATGTTGCGTTACTATCCATTTGACATGCATGATCTCTATTATCACCAGTCGCAAGTACTGACTTATCAGGATAAAATTGAGGAGGCTATTGTGATGATGCGTAAAAGTGAAAGTGAGGGCGATGTTATGCCGGCCAATCCATTTAACATCAACATAAATGATTGTCACGATTGCGACCATAGTATAAAACAGCATAAAAACTTGTACGCGATGGATGTTTTAAAAACCATGCAAAACATGAAGGCTGAAATAAAACAAGGTAAAAACGTGTACAACAATGCGTATTTACTAGCCAATGCTTTTTACAACATTACATTTTACGGTAATTCCAGGGTATTTTATCAGGCTAAAGTGATGCAGGCAGAAGGGAACACCCCTTTTGAGATCCCAAATGCATTCAGATCGATGTTATTATCCAATAAAATCGCTGAGAAATATTATTTGATGGCCGCTAATGCCGCTAAAACCAGGGAACAAAAGGCAAGATGTACTTTTATGGCCAGTAAATGCGAGCGTAATGAAAGCTATAACCTGGCATACAATAAACCTGAAAATGCAAACTCGAGTTATTGGGATTTAGATATAGAACCTGTTTTCTTTGGAAAGTATTTTTCCGTTTTAAAAGCCCAGTATGAGGATACTAAATTTTTCGAGGAGGCCATCAAGGAATGTGGGTACCTTAAAAGCTATAATGACAAACATTAAATTTAAAAAATATTCAACCTAACACAATAATATCATTTATAAAGCGTCTATATAATTGAGAGCGTTAATTTAGATGAGCGGGAATGGTCGGTAGGATCGTTCCCGCTTCTTTTTACAGCTGTTTTACAGTTGCTTAGTTTAATATGCTTTCAAAGTATTTGCTGCTTTTGTTAATTAGTTGGGCCTTTTTAACTCCCCAGTCCGCATATTGCCTCGCTTGTGCCGTATCATTCAGTTCTTTCATTGTCCTGGCAGCTACAACTAAAACCTCATAGCCCGAATTTTCATTCACAACCTGTTTTATCCAATTGGCAAACAATTGCCTGTCTTCCAACTCAGTACCGGGCAATGCCACCTTGGATCCCATGTAACGGATCTTGTTATCCTCATCGTTGTAGTATTTTACAGCAAAGTTAAAAAAGGCTTTTCTGTCTTTTAGCTGGGTCATATAATAGGCTTCCGCCAGGTCGAGCCGCGCATAAGGCCAATCCTCTTTTGCGAACATAGGTTTTGTATCTGCTAAAAAAGATTCAAATTTAGCATCGTTCCTGGTGCCTGGAATTTCTTTACCCAAACGACCGCCAAGGGTTTCCATCACCCGTTTCCAAACCAGTGCCTTGCCGTATAAGGTTTCAAACTTTTTATAGTTTTTTAACAAATAGCCGGAAAGCTCATCGTTCAACGGGCGCCCCATTAAAAATGGAACAGCATTGACTTCAGCAAACAGGTCTTTCCCTTTTAAATAAGGTATTAGTTTCTCCGCTGTAATGGCTTTGTGTTCTGCGCTGAAATAAGCCTTGTAAAAATCAGGGTGGGCAACGTCAATGGACGGACTAAAACCGCCGAGTAACATTCCCTTTTTCGATTTCGCTACCGCATCAGCAAGCAAATTCTGAAATCGGTCTGCTTCCTGGTAACCTGCAGCCATAGCAACCAGGTACCCATCACTATTCAGCAATAAATAAGTAGGGAAACCTGTTACCGCATATTTGATCTGCAACTGTTTGCCCAACTCCTCCTTCAAAAAGTCGATCTTAACACTTACAAAGTTATCTTTCATCTGCTGGCGCACATGGGGAAGTATAAAAACTTCTTCTTCCATTTGCTTGCAGGGGTGACAGCCCACAAAATAGGCATCTATAAAGATCATCTTCTTTTCTTTCTTTGCCTGTCCAAGCAGGTTTTTCCAGTCCGAGATCTCGCTAAACTGGCTATCCTGCGCTTTTAAGCCTGCTACGATAAACATTAGCAAAAGGCCTAGACATAATTTAAACTTTCCCATTTTTATTAATTTGATTTGGAACAACATAGATTTCTTTTTTCTGCATATTGATGGTAAAATTATACCTGCTAATGAACCCAATACCAAGAGAACCATCGGCTCCCGGGTTCCAGTTTTCATTTTCTCCGGTTCCTGCCATCAGGGTAACTGACATATTTTTCACTGGAAGTAAGCCCGAGATGGAAAATGATGCGGCATTTCCTGTAAAAGTTGGCGAACGCATTCCCATACTAACCGTCCCCCCACTGCTTTCTACTTTAAATCCACTTACCAGCAATTTATTTTTCCTTACAAATGGTCTGAAGCAGATCAGGTTATAAGATGCTCCGGTATCGAAAACAAAATCACCCATGTGTGGCTGGTCCCCGGTAATATTCAGCACACCTGGGATCATGATCATACCTTGCGGTGTAGCAATCGGAATAATCAGGGCTTCCTTTTCCTCAAAATCACCAAAGTTGTATAAAAGGATTTCTTTTTTGTCGTAGTCAACCTTAAAAATATAGTGTTTAAGCAACATATTACCGATTACCCCATCTGTCCCTACTTTGTGTAATTCTTTGAATATTGCAATGTTCTGATTGATCAATCTAAAGGCCCCGAGGTGTACTGTATTTCCTTCAGAAATTGAAATATCCATAGTTCCTCCTACGAGGGAAGCCTTCTGGCTGCTGTTACTTTTCAATCCTATGGAATCCGCAAGGCTTTGTCCGACAGCAATACCACTGGCCCCGGTATCAAACAATAGCTTTAAAGGGCGGGGAAAGTTATTGAGCTTAACCGTAAGCACTATGCTTCCATTTCTATTTTCAAAGGGAAACCGTGCTACTTCCTTTCCCAATACCCGGGTCTGAAACATGACAAGCGTCAACGTAACAAAGGCCAGCGCAATAAATCTATCTTTTAATTTCATAATGGTTTACTTCTCTGCTAGCGCTTTTTCCAGCAATGGTTTAAGTCTGGACTGTGACGGTGCCGGGGCATCTGCATTTATAATCTTTCCATTTCTATCGATCACGATAAACTGTGGAATTCCCGTTATTCTGTAATACTTAGCCAGGTCGCCCCATCCTGAAGCAAATAACTGGATCCCACCAAGGTTTAAATCCTTCATCATCTTAAGCCACTTTTCCTTGTCTTTTGCTTCATCCACCGAAATGCTGACAACCTGCAAATCCGTACCTTTCATTTCTTCTTCCAGTTTTTTTAGATGCGGAATTTGCTCTTTACAAGGCCCGCACCAGGTTGCCCATACATCAATCAGCACAACTTTACCTTTCAAATCGGCCATAGTTACCGTCTTCCCCTCTTTATCTGGATAAGAGAAGGCAAAAGCCGGCTCTCCAGGTTTTAACGATACCAGGGGAACAAGCTGGTCCCTATCTTTTTGCTGCTGGCTTTTTGTAAGCAGATATTGACCGTATGTAGCCGTCACGCTTTGGTAATCAGTATAATTTTTATTTCTTCCTGCGCTTTCCAACACGAAATCACCTTTTAATGTGTCATTAGGAATTAAAGCCAATGTGTTTTTAAGTCCCTCAATACCACCTTGCAGTTTGATATTCTCCTGTCTCAGGTTCAACGTAATCATGGCACTTAATATCCTTAGTCCCCAGGGCTGTCCATAAGCCACATAAGCTTTGTCAGCAAATTCACGGGTTTTAAGTGTTGCATAGTATGGGCTGTATTCTTCTATAGATGGATGTGCCCCTCGGGGGGTATTTAAGAAGTTTGTAGCATAAGCGGCCAGATCCCATTTCATGTTATCTTTCATCAACTTATCGAACTTCACATTACCCGTAGTTTTCCTGTTTAGGAAGGTTTTTGACTTGGCTGCGATATCTTCCAACTGTGGAAAAAAATCGACAAACGTACTTTGTACCCGGGTAAAATTGAAGGCTTTTTCTTCAATGGTCCAAACCAGGTCATGCCATTGTTTTAACACCATATTTTCTTTAGAATTCGTCTTCCCTTCGAGCACATAATCTTTCTCTAGTAAAGACAAATTGAGTTTTTCCCCGCCTTTGAAATAGAATTTATAGTTGTCGCCCGGACTGGTCGCCCCGCCGGTACCAACCAGGTAGAACCCTTCATACTCTGGTTGAAACAAAAAGCCAAACCGGCCATTACCAGATACGTTGTAAACAGCAAGTTCTACCGGTTTACCATCGCTTACTTTAAACAGCCTTACCTGGTTCTTTTTTGCTTTTTTTAACGAGCCTGTAATTTCTACAGGGAGCTGAGCTTGCGCCTGTAAGGCCGACAGCCCCAGACATAGCGCTGCCACGAACACTTTTTTAATCATGTTTTTATTATAGTTTATGTGTGAAATGAAGTATGGGGGTGTTACCAGAACACCCCTGTTTTTTTAGTAGGAATGAGTATATGTAAACTCGCCTACCGCAGGTGAGATATAGGTAACATCCCTTACCGTCCCCTTACCTTCGAGCGTAAATACCGGATTTCCAGAAATACTACCTGAAGATTTATTGAACATCCTGACTTTGTAATTATCCCCGGACCTTGTTGCGACCATGACATAGTTAAAGCTGTAATTTGTTTCTGTATATTTTTTATGTCTGATGAAGGTAAGCTGTTCGCCCGATGGAGGTGTAAATTCAAGTTTTTCTACCTTATTGCTTAAATTTCTTGACCATACCTGGTTGTCGCTAACAAAATACAACACATTTTCATCCTCTACCAGCAAAGCATAATCCGTAGCATTGAAAAGCTTATCAGTTGTTTTCAAGATATCATTGGTGAGGAATATATTTGTTCTATAAGGCTCAACCTTTGAGAGTATCTTTAATGTGGGGTCGGTTTTATCCTGAAAAACCGCATAACCTGTAACCCGGTCCCTATTATCCGGTGCTCCCGTAGGGACTGAAGACTTGAAGCCCATGAACAGCATTTTTTTATTGTTGTTATTTGCGGGCATACCTGTTTCAGTTCCAGGCCTGATCTCATCCGACATACCATTCATTGTAGATGCGGTTCCCTGGGACATTGCCAGAAAAGAGCTGCTCAGGTCATCAAAAAGAACAGACTCTACACGGGCGCCGTACAGAAAATAATCAGACAAGTGATAAGGGGGGTTGGCAGCATCTTTCATTTTTGGCGCGCCAAACAATCCATTATTGAATTCCACTACGCCCAGGCCGTACAACTTACCGTCATTGATCAGGTAATTGGCCGACGCACCTGCAAACATGGCATTGGGTGCTTTAGTTGGCGTAGCGCCAAGAAATAAATTGTCCATATTTCTGATTTGCTTCAGCGTACTGATATAAATGGCGGAAACATCTTTATCAGTAGTTACAAATAATGTCTTTGTTGCGCCCAATACCCCCGTAACAGTACTTCTGTAGTTCGAAACATAGGTTAGCAACTTGGCCCGGCCATCTATTTTGGCACCATTTACCGCGCTGAAAATATTTTCCCGTTTGCCCTGGGGCACAATAGAAACAGGGGTAAGAAAAAGATCCAGGTCTGTCTGGGCACCATCGTCTTTCGCTACGTACCATCCCCTGGTAAATTCAGTAATTATCGTCAATGTTGAGTTCAGGTATTTAGAGTAGCCAGTATGCTTGTTGGTCACCCTTAACACCAGTATCCAATCTTTGGGTGCCCTTTTTATAAGGTAATCAATCGCTTTAGTTCTTCCTATGGTATCCAATACAGGTGGTGCTCCCTGAGCATTGGTCTCATAAATACCCCACATGTACTCAAGCTCCGCTTGCGGATCGGTACAGGTAACTTTAGGATCAAGCGTAATCCTGTCTTTTTCAGAGACCAGGGTATAAGTACTTTCAAGCCCTTCAACACTAATTTCTTCGGCTGCTTTATAATTATAATTGCCCTGATCCTTTTTACAGGAGGCAAAAAGTATGGCCATTCCGCAGAACAGCAAGATATATATCTGTTTCATTTTTTTCTGCATTAGGTTTAAGGGAACACCACTAGGTCCCCATCTTCATCTTTGAGTGGATTTCCCGGATGTGAATTGTTGTAATCGGCCAGGGCAATTTTCAGGGTTCCCATATAGTAACTTTCCATATCGAGTGCCAACGTTGTGATAAACAGCTGGTCCCAACGCTCCCCTGTAACAGCTATCATAAATTCCTGTTTGGCTACGCTATATTTTCCATATCCTGCTCGCCACGCCAAAGGTTTGATCAAGCGGTCTGTAATTTCCGTCTTTCTCCAAATGTTACTGATTTCCCCGGGCTGAAAACTATCATTGGCGACTACATTAAATTTTAAGATCACTGTTTTCTTCTTCAAATCGGGATGGCGAAGTACAATTACCGGCACACGGGTATGGATGCTTCCCGCTTTGATAACATAGTACTTGTTTACAATGGAATTATCGAAAGCAACAAAATGATCCCCGGCAATGGCATTGGCTGCGTTTGGCACTTGTTCCTGAACCAGCTTAAAGGCCCTATCATTTTTTGAAGTTCCCCCGATTGCGTAGATATCATAAAAAACCGTGTCCTGCTGAACAGTTGCGTTATCATAATAGAAAGTATGAGGTTTTACCGTATCTCTTAAACTAGCTTCCGGATTGTAAAGAAAACTGATGTCAGGCCCGAACTGTATCCTGGCCGTATCATTAAACAGATAATATGCATCCTGTTTACAAGATGCCATTATGGCCATAGCAATAAATGCAATGATGTATTTTAAATTTTTCATGCTATTCGATGATTAAACCGCCTCCGATTTTGGAAGTGGAATTAAATAATTTATGGTTGCCGCGGCGGGCACAAATAAAAAGCTGGCCTTTGGCGTATTCAGCCTTTTATAAATAAAGAAAGCCTGTCCTTCGGCATAAAACTCTTTCCTGTATTCCTTCAATATTTCTCCTTGTAAAGCTGCAGGAGTTGCCGGAACTGCCAATTGGCTGATATTTCTGGCTGCCCGGAATAATTTGAAATAATTGAGGCCTTCCGCAAATGGCGCAGTTTCAGCAGCGATCAAATACATTTCGCTGATGCGAAGCATAGGAACCTGCTTAAAATCGATGTTAGCATTGGCATCCTGGGCCTGATATTTTTTGGTTACATATGCCTTAGAACCATTGCCCAGTGTGATCAATTCCCAAAGTCCGGTTTCACGAATATCTGTCCCGGTATTTCCAAACAACTGGAAGTTGATAGCAAAGTTATTCGTGCTTTTCCTGATCGTCCCAGATCCATAGAGTAAAGTATATTTATTGGCAAGGTCAAAATCATATAAACCGAATATATGCTCCTTTGTGAGTACAAAATCTTTGGCGCTGATATCTGTAGCTGATCCGAACACGAATTTAACGGAGCCGTCCTCATTTTTAGCGTCGATAAGTAATTTTGCACATTCATAAGCCTTTTGCGTATCATTGAACCATAAATAAGCTCTTGCCTGGAGGGCTTTTACTGCATAATAATTCATTCGCAGATAACGATATGCCAGGAAAGTATCAGGAGGATTAAACCCCAGGGCACCCGGTGCCCTTAGTTGTAAGAGACTATATTTGGTAATCGGATCTATATCTTTGACCAGCATCTCGGCATCGGAAAGATCCTTTAGTAAGGCCGATTGAAATTCGGTGTAGGAGATCCGGTTATTAGGTTTATTCGACAATACGGTAACATAAGCCAGCATATTGCCAGTGGCCGGTGCTGAGGGTAGCGGGCCAAACAACCTTAGGATATCAAAATGGCAATAAGCACGAATGGCAAGGCACTCAGACTTTATCGTTTCATACATCCCCGGGGTCGCAAAAACATTTCTTTTTGCATCAATCTGTCCAAGGATGGCATTTACACTTGAAATGATTTTATATTCCTGCCCATAGATGGAAGACAATGCACCTTCCACTCCCGCATCACTATAATTAAATAATCCGAGCCGCTGATCGGTATTATTGGAAGTCACATCCCAACTCGAAGTCAATTGCTCTATGGTGGTTTGTGTCATCGCCATACCATAGGCATTGTTATCTTTCATTTGGATATAAACCCCGGTCAGGGCATCCTTAAAACCACCTTCGGTAGTAAAAAGGATGTCAAGTGGCATTTCTGTTTTAGGGGTAACCATTAGGAATTTCTTACATGAAATCAATAACAGTATGCTAAAAACGGCCAGTATTGTAAAACTAATCTTTTTCATTTCCATCTATTTTAGAATGTTGCATTTATACTAAATGAGAACTGCCTCGAGAAAGGGTAGCTTGTTCCTCTTTCTCTCCTAATGGTGGACAGGTACATTGGCTCTGCGATGTTGGCAGTAAAATTTAGTGCTTCCAATCTTAATTTTTGCAGTAAGCCTTTATTTCTTAAGTCATATTGAAAATTAATATTCTGCAGGACCAGGGTATTATCATCCTGCACAAACCGTGAGGTTTTGTAGGTGGGGCTGGTTACAAGTAAACCTTTAAAGGCAGCTACATCTCCTGGTTGCTGCCAGCGGTTCTCATAGACCCTGGAATCAACATTATACTTAAAATCAGTAGTTTCTACTTTATTTACCAATGTACTGTTGTATTGTTGCCCTCCCATGGTATACCTGAAAGAAGCATTCATGGCAAAGCTCTTGTAACGGACCATGGTACTAAAATTTCCAAAGATTTTAGGATCAGTACTTCCAACGGCTACAATGTCACTTGCCTTCCAGGTATAGGTAGGCAGACCATCTTTGCCCAGGTATAATTCTTTACCCGTGCTGGGGTCAATCCCTAAAGAAGGAACCACCCAGATGTCGTTGCTGGAATACCCTTCCAGGTACAATATTCCAGGATCAGTGGTACCATTCATGATAATTGCCTGAGCATCTTTAAGTGCCTGAGATGTTTCCAGTACTTTATTTTTATTGTGCATCATCGCTGCTGATATACTCCAGGTAAAACGTTCGGGATTTGCCAGTATAAAACCTGTCGCCTTCAGTTCATAACCTCTATTTTGCATCCTGCCGATGTTTTCGATGTAGCTGGTAAATCCATTTGAAGCAGGCAGATTAATCGAAGACACCAGGTCTTCAGTTGTTTCCACATAATAATCTGCGGTTAGCTTAATCCGTCTGTTCAAAAACTCAGCATCGGTACCGATATTGTACTTCATGGTCTGCTGCCACTGCAGGTCTTTATTGCCTAATCCCAACAAATAAGCACCCATCCAGTTAAAATAGCGCTGATCTGTATAATACTGATAGGTAGAGAGCGCCTGATAGGCATTGAAGTTCTGCGAACCGGTAATACCTGTCGAACCCCGCAATTTTAACCTGTTGATCACTTTGTTGCCGGCTAAAAATGATTCGTTATGAATGTTCCAGCCCAATCCTGTGGACCAGAAGGGGGCGAATGTTTTATTACTTCCAAACTGGGAAGATCCATCCAACCTTAACGAAGCATCAATAAAATAACGGTCGTCGTAACTATAGTTTACGTTACTGGTTATCCCAATTGCCCTTGTCAGTGCTTCCGATCCTCCTGGTTTTCCACCTTTAGCGTATTGTAAAGCCATAGACACAAAATCAAAATTCGCATTTGGGAACCCCTCGGCTTTAAAATTGTACCTCGAATTCTTGTTCTGACGTACATTATAGTCTACTCCTCCAAAAATGAGATGTTTGCCATTAAATGTTTTTGAATAGGTGAGGTTCAGTGCTGCGTCATATCCAAAACCATTGGAAATACCATAGTTGTAATCGCCTTTCCTGAACAAGTCAGCAGCCCCATAATTGGCAAAAGCAGTATGATCGGCAGGTCTGAACGCATCATATTGAACATTCCCTTTAGTCAGCCCCACCTGCCCCCGTAAGCTCAGTTCAGGTAAAATATTCCATTCAACAGAGGTATTATTTACAATCTCGGAAGTCGAGGTCTTATCAAAGGTATTTAGGCTGGCATTATATAGCGGATTAGTAGGAAGCGGGGCCCATAAAACCGAATAATAGGTATCTCCGGGATCTCCCATGAGTTTCAATACCTTTCCATTATCATCATAAGGCCTCCAATATGGGTTCATCTTTGCATAATCGCTAAATGTACCATAGGGGGATTCTGTTGACTTACCCTCCTGGATCTGAAGGTTGTTTCTGAACCTGATACTTTTATAAATATACGACAGGGTAATTGCGCCGTTAAAAGTATTGCGCCCTGAGCCTTTCATTACCCCCTGAATATTGTTCACCTGGGCTGATACCGCATAGCGGAAAGACTGGTCACCACCTTCCAGCCGGATGTTATGACGCTGCCCCACACCATTTCGCAAAGGAATTGCCATCCAGTCTGTTTCTACGCCCCTGTTTACCTCGTTCATCAGATAGTTATAGTATTTTTTTAAGGATAGATCGGAATCGGCACGTGGATTATTGTAATATCCTGCTTTCCATTCCAGATCTAACTTTTGCCTGGCCTTAAGTAAGCTGTAATCAGAAAGGTCCGGCGTTTCGAAGTTCACATCCGAGCGTACAGTTAAGCGCAATTTACCTGGCCTTGGAGCTTTTGTTGTTATGACAACTACCCCATTTGATCCTCTTGATCCATAGAGTGCGGTAGCGGCCGCATCCTTAAGTAATGTAATGGATTCCACTTCATTTTCGTTCATATCATACAACTTCTGGAGTGTAGACTGAAAGCCGTCCAAAATAATCAAGGGTGTATTTAAGCCTACCCGGGTCTGGTCCTGCAGTTCATTTACATTTGGAATGCTGGAGTTGCCCCTGATTTGTATTTCCGGCAAACGATTGGGGTTAGAACCGAATGAGTTACTTTCAATGATATTAAAAGAAGGGTCTATATTTCTTAATGAAGTGATCAGGTTACGGTTACCAAATTGCGCCAGCTCCTTAGCTGTGACCGTGGTGGACGCACCAGTAAAGCTTTTATCTGATTTTTTGAAGATACCGGTACTAATCACCACCTCGTTCATTTGATTGGTTATCTCTTCCATTTTAATGACAAGGTTTTGCTGATCGGCCTTTACTTTAATTTCCTGGGTTTTATAACCGATAAAAGAGATCAGGAGTATATCATTTTCTGAGGCTTTAATGCTGAAACTTCCGTCAGTAGCAGTCATTATGGTTCTGGCACCTGAGCCTTTAATCTTTACAGAAGCCCCGGGAATAGGGCGCCCATTTGCATCAATAACCTTACCCCTGATATCTATTGCCTGGAAGTTTTTAAGCAGTCCTGCGATAAAAGACTTTTTCTTTTCCCTGATAATAATGGAACGTTCCCTGATTTCAAACATCAGGTCCTGGTCTGCCAGAGAGATCTCCAGAACCTCTTTAAGCTCTGCATCTTTTACATTCAGTGTTACCCGGCCAGGTTGCTTTATGATTTTGGTATCGAAAATAAAATCATATCCTGTTTGGGTCCTGATCTTTTTAAAGAGCTTTTCAAGTGGGATATTCTTTTCTTCAAGCGTTACTTTTTGTCCATATGAAGCTGCGCTTACCTGAAGAAAAGTGGCCGTGATTATAATTATGACCATTTTCATAATTAATAAAATTTTAGGCGGCAGCCAACAACGTGGCATACCTAGGTTAAAAGTATTTAATTTCATACTTTTGATGCGGTTTGAGTTGATACTGAATAGTTGCACAATTATTTATTCCTGCCTTTCTTAAGGCTGGAAAGGGTTACTCAAACTACGGCCGGTAAGTGCGTCCAACACTTTCCGGCCTCTATTTAGAGCACCCAAAGGTTGTTAATCTGTATGCTGTAAATTTCTTTTCATAATGGTTGGTTTAGTTGATTTATAATCTTGAATTGTATATTGGTTATTCTTATTTCATGACGGTAATGGTTCTTCCCTCAATTTTAAAATGAACTTTACCTGTTGCTTCAATCAGGTTCAATACGGAAGAGATATTTTTTGAACGGGAAACAATTCCGCTAAGGTTCAGGTCAAATGGTCTTTCGTGTTCATAAACAATTTCAACATCATACCACCTGGCAACTTTCCGCAGCACATCTTCCAATTTCGCATTCTGCATTACAAAATCTCCATTTTTCCAGTCTATCTCATTTTCAACATCTATACTGGCAACTTTTAATTCGCTTGCATCCAGTACCGCCTGCTCGCCGGGGGTTAGTATCACAGCTTCTGTCTGCAAGTGGCCAGTTCCGGTGTTTAGTCGGTTCACCCGTACAGATCCTTTAAGCAGGGTGGTCTTCACAACAGGTTCATTTGGATAGCTACTGATATTGAACATGGTACCCAACACCTCTACCTCTTGCTTATTTGTGGTTACGATGAATGGTACTGCTTTATTATGAACCACCTCAAAATAGGCTTCTCCTGACAACAATACCCTTCGTTGGGATTTATTTTCGAAAGTTGTCGGGAATTTAATTGATGATGCCGCATTCAGCCATACTTTAGTCCCATCCGGCAGGATGATTTGTTGCTGGTTACCATTATAGGTAGTGATTTCGTTATAAGTTCCAGCAGCGGCTTTATGATGATCTGTCACCTGGTAAATGAGTTGTCCGTTTGCGCCTTTTACGATCACAAGACCAGCCTGCCTGGCAATCTTACCCGTGCTTGTATCTGTTAAGGAGATTTTTTGTCCGTTGGACAAGGTCAATACTGCATGGTTAATTCCGGGGGAAACATCATTGGCATAAATGGAGTGCTGCGGTGTTTCTGTGAAGTTGCCCTGTAAAAAATAGATGGCGATACCAGAAATAAGCAGAACTGATGCAGCAATGGCAATTCTAGACCACAGTAATCTGTGTGCAGGTTTTCGTTGTGGTTGTAAAGTAATATAGCTTTCAATTTCATTGGCCTTTCCAGCCGTTACATCCTGCAATTGTTCTTCGCCGAGCATGTTCCAGCTTGTATCGATGATTTCATTTACCATTTCTGCCGAGCCTGGATTGTTTAGAATTTGCTTTAATTCTTCAAACTCGGCTATTGTACAGCTGTTGTTCTGGTATTGATGATATAAATAAGTAAATCTCTCCTTTTCGTTAAGCATAAATCAGCCCCTTTATTATAAAGACACCCGGAAAATAATATCGGGGTAGCGGAAAAATATTTTTTTTAAAATAATCTGAAAATGATCATTAAAATAACCACATCAGTGTGTTTACTTAAATAAGCACGGAGGAAACGAAGTGCCATTTTCATATGTGTTTGTACGGTAAGTGGCGAAAGGTTTAGCCGCTCTGCTACTTCCTCGTACTTTAGGCCTTCTTCACGGCACAATTGATAAACCTGTCGCTGTTGTTGTGGGAGCAACGCAATACCGGCCTTTAAAATATTAGTGGTATCCCTGAGTAAAATTTGTTCTTCGGTTTCATTATGTGCCTCCTCCCAGCTCCATTTCATCTCCCTGTCAGCATTAACTTCAAGTTTAAGTCTTCTTAATGCGTTTAAGCATTTATTCCTTGTCAATGTTCTGAGGTAAACTTCAAGGTTATTGATATTTTTCAAATCATCCTGAAGCTGCCATAGCTTCAAAAACGTTTCCTGCATTACTTCTTCCGCCCGTTCTTCTGATTTTAACATTTGAAGAGAAAAAGTATACACCTTTTTACGAAAGCGGTTATATATTACGGCAAATGCATCTTCCCTTCCCCTGGCAACTTTTGCCAGCAGCATTTTCTCATCAGGCCAGATCTTTATTTTTTGTAAATACATTAACCACAGCAATTGCGGGAACAATATTAGATATTTATTTCATTAGTAGCTAATGAATAATTTCTGTGATAGAATTTTTAAAAAATATTCGGCCTTACACAATAATATGATTCATCTAGCGTCTATATATGTGAGAGCGTTAATTTAGATGGGCGGGAATGGTCGGCAGGATCATTCCCGCTTCTTTTTTGCTTATTTTAAAAACAACTCTATCCTTTTGAGGAGGTATTGATAATGATCTGAAACGTCTCCCTTTGCTGTTGGGATCCTTTTTTCTACAATAGCCTTAATTTTTTTGATTTCGGCAAGTGCCAGACTTTCAATTTTGAACTGTTTATCATTAGCTGCCATGCTCATAAATTGAAAATAAAGATCCTTAGAGGATGGAAGGATCAAATCATCCAGATCAAAACAATTGGCCTCATCGGAAACAGCGGATGTATTTTCGGCCAGCGCTTTTGTGCCCGCAGCAGTTTTGTTCAAACTGGAAAGCCCCATGATACGATCCAGGTAGATGGCCTGCAGCAACTGGTCGTAATATTTCGGTGCAGCGCGCTCCGTACTAAACAGGTCATTGCGGATATCATTTAACAAATCAGTCGCATTATAGACCTCAGCTCCTTCTTGTAAACCGTTATCTGTTAAAAAGGCCAGCTTACCGAAATTGAGGACTTCTGCCTGAAATTGCTTTTTAAACAACCGCTCTATATAAGTACTTACCGGAACTTCCCTTTTTGCTCCTCCTGCTTTATCATAAATGATCATATCTTTAGGTAGGCTTTCCAGCAATAGTGGAAAATTGTGGTATTGTTCCAGCATAAAGGCTATCGCCGCTTTGTTTTCCTTTTTCGAGGTATAGACATAGGGCAGTTGCTGTTGCCCCTGAACCGGGTAATACTGGTATACACCGCCGATGGCAGTGCCTACATGACTTAAATACCTTTCATACTGTCTCAATACGCCTAGATAGGCATCTTCCAGATCATCATATTTTGCACCTGGTACTGTCATCCATTTTTTCATATTCAACAGGATGTACCGGATGTTTTTTACACCATACCTGCTGGCTTTTACGACATCGTCGCCCAGACTTTCTTTCTGCGATGAAGGATCCGCGCTATTCAAGTCACCTTCAGCAAAACGGTAACGTGGATCATCCTGGTGCTTTGCGATCCAGGTGTTCAGTGTTTTGAGTTCTGCATCAGGCGTTTGTGCTTCTCCAATTAGCCTGTAGCCCCAGTTGATGGCATATTGATCGTATACACCCAATAATGGAGGGGTTAATTTTACACCTTTATCTTCAGGCTGCGCTACATAGTTGTTACGTGCATAATCCATGATGGAAGGTGTGGTGCCGTATTTTTGGGTAAAGACCGCCGAGCGTAAAGAATCAACAGGAAAGGCATAGGATGCACCCATATTGTGTCTAAGTCCGAGGGCATGGCCCACTTCATGTGCGGCCACATAGCGGATGGCCTCGCCCATCGCTTCATCAGACAATTTTCCGGAACGTACAGAAGGGTCGTTTGCCGCAGTTTGTGCGAAGCGCCATTGAGTAAGCAATTGCAGGATGTTGTGATAAATGATTACATCAGATTCCAGGATCTCTCCGGAACGGGGATCAATTACGGAAGGTCCTTTAGCATTCGGTATAGCCGAAGCTGTATAACGGATTACAGAGTAACGGATATCCTCAGCATTAAATAAGGGATCGTTTACAGGCACATCTTTGGCGATGATTGCATTTTTAAAACCTGCCGCTTCAAAGGCCGGTTTCCAGTCTTCCACTCCCTTTCGGATGTATTCCTTCCATTTTTCCGGAGTGGAAGCGTCCAGATAAAACACGATGGGTTTTTGAGGTTCTACCAATATTCCTTGTGCCATTTTGCCCCGGTCTTCCTCTTTAGGTTCAAGTCGCCAGCGGTTGATGAAGGCATTGTCTTTAACTGGTTTGCTTTCATTAAAATCACTGAAAGATTTGATGAAATAACCTACCCGGTCATCGGCATATCTTCCCATCATCGGTCTTATAGGCAGTAGCACCATAGACCGGTTAATGAGAATTGTATAAACATCATCAGCGTTAGTAAAAGTGATCATGCTGCGCACTTCTATGTTTTTTTCAAAACTTTGTACAGAAGCGATGTAGGAACGGTCGGTTTCTACCTTGTACTTCTTATCAGGTACACCCATAACTTTTTGAAGTGGGTTTTGGGCAAATGGGCTAATCTCTTTTACATCGGCGAGGAACAGCTGCTGCACATCTATAATAGCATTCTTACCCTGCTTCCCCTTTGCCTTTACCGGAAAGGATAGAATAATAGGGTCGAGTGTTTGCAGGTTTACCGCATTTCGGAAGGCCGTATCGGCACCAGAAAATCGGATGGCCAGGCGTGAGGTTACTTTGCGGAGAAAGATGAACCGGCCATCGGGCGATTTGTCCCATTGCAGCATCACCCCCGGCTGTGCCCTTTCGCCGGCAACCATATTTTCAAAATCGCTGCTACTCATAGAGATCCGGGTGGCGACCATCAACATGTCCCTTTTTAACAGACTATCGGGAATTTCAAAGAAATAGGTGTTTTGAGCACGATGGCTTACAAAGAGTCCGGTATCGGAGGCTACATCTTCTTTAAAGAATGCATGGAAGGATTTAATGGCATCTACAGTGGCTTTAGAAACTGTTGTTGTATCGGTTTTCTTTTTGCCGGACTGGGCAACACTTCTGTTCACCGCAAGGCACAAAAAGGCAGAAGCCAAGAATAAAAAGGTTCTATTCATCTTATGTGTTTAAATTGATAAAGGCGTATATACAGAACAGTGGCGATTGCCGCTGTTCTGTATATACTCATAAATGGACTTCCTTATTCGTAACCCGGGTTTTGAGGGCCAAATAAATTGTTGGATAAGGTTTCAGACTGAGGGATTGGCAATATGTATTGATTTACACTGGTTACCTTAGGTTTAATGGTTTTGATCTTTTCGAAACGGACATTGGCAAACCAATCGCTACCATTTTCAAAACACAGTTCTTTAATTATTTCGGCATGGATCTCATCGAGCAGGGCCACTTTTGTAGCAGCCGGTGAAAGCTGTGGCGTACCGAATGCTCTTGAACGTATGGCTTGCAAAGGTATTTTAGCATCGGCTAGCGGCGCATCAGTCCTAGTTAAGGCTTCTGCTTTGATCAGGTACATTTCGGCCATTCTGATGAAATAAGTTGGCGCAAAAAAAGTAGTGTTGTTCACTTTTAAGATATAATTGTTGGTCGCATTATAGCTTAATGCAACCCTCGGATCCCCGGTCATGAAATTTTTAAGCCACGCAGTAACTACATTAGAGCCCACGGAATAGGTCAACTTTTTCCGATCCGTGGTATATGTCACTGCATCCGTAGCACGCATAAAGATCATTTCCGTAGATGTAAATCCAGTAGAAAAAACGGCGGCAAATGTAGGACTTAAACTGCGCTTTCCTTCAGTGATTACCTGGTCTGCCAGTTGTAAAGCCGCAGCATAATCACCTTTGTATAACATGACGCGTGCCTTCAATGCCTTCGCCGCTGTTTTAGAGAAATAAATGGGCTTGCTGAAATCAGGTGCCTTATTAATGGCTTCGTCAAGGTCGGCTATAATCTGTTTATAGGTTTCGGCCACAGTACTTCTTTTAAGATGTCTATTGGTGAAATCTACAACTTCTGTTCTAACCAGTACACCATAAGGACTGTTCATATCATAATATTGCCCAAAGTAACGTAGGGCATCGAAAGTAGCCATTCCCCTCAAAGCTTTTGCCTGTGCTATCGTCTGTTCCCTTTCAATATCGGTAAGCTCTCCGGCAGGTAATTCGTTGGCCAGTTGGATGACCCAGTTGGTCTGGTTGATCATCTTATAAAATGCCATCCAAAAGTTATTTACACTGGCAATGGTTGGGTTCAGGTTATTGTCCTGATATTGTAAATCAGGGAAGGGTAAATTCGTGCCCCTTTGCATTGTGCCGGCCAATGTTCCAGGAACATACTCCGTTTCCTTATAATAATATTGATTGTGCAATTGTGCATAAGCACCATTCAGCATATTACGAAGCCCCTCCTTATTTTTTGCAACGTTTTCCGGTGTGAGGTTGTTTGGCGGTGTAACGTCCAAAACATCTGTTAGTTTGCTGCATCCACTTAAAAGGGCTGCCAGACTGATTATATATAGAATTCTTTTCATCTTCATAATTTTAAATGTTAGAAACCTGCTCTTAAACCAATGGTATACACTTTTGCAATAGGGAACCTACTCACATCGTATCCTGTATTGATATCATTGCCGGAAGCATTGCTGCTTTCCGGATCAGCACCTGGGTACCTGGTAAAAGTAAGCAGGTTCGTACCCGAGGCATTGATTTCTATATTTTTAATAAATCTGGTTTTTTGCAATAGTTTAGATGGCAATGCATAAGCGATGTTGAGATTTTTTAACCTCAAGAATGAAGCATCATGCACAAAATAGCTCGAACCAAAAAAATTAGAATTGGGATCCCCATATATAGCACGTGGCTGATTGGTTGGCCGTTCTGGTGTCCATCTATTCATAGCCATAGCGAGCTTATTTTCACTGGATGCAGCCGATTGGAAGGTAATAGCGGCGGCTTGGGCTGTCCAGTTTAGGTCGTTACCGATTGAATAGGTAAATAGAGCGTTTAACCTTAAATTTTTATATTTAAAGCTGTTGGTGAAACCACCTGAAAAATCCGGTAATGCATTACCAATAACAGTCTGGTCCAACGTGTTTGCTTTGCCATCGCCATTAATGTCAATATACCACAAATCTCCTGGTGCAGTTCCTGCAAGCTGATAAATACCATCTGGAGCACCTGCGTTTAGTGCATCTAGTTGTGCTTTGTCTTGAATAACACCACCAGCTACACGACCATACATTAAACCGAAAGGTTCACCGACCCTTAAAATTCCTCCCCCAGAAGGCGGGGTAATGTTGCCATTGGCAGGGTTCAGGAAATCACTGTTTAGGGAAACGAGTTTATTTTTATTTTTAGCTATATTAATGGCCAGGTTCCAGGTAAAATCTTTAGTCCGGATGATATCGCCATCCAGGGCCAGCTCAAAGCCTCTGTTTTGTGAATTGCCCAGGTTACTGATGGCATTAGCAAAACCGGTATTACCCGGCAACAGCGCATTAAACAGCAAGTCTTTGGTGTTTTTAACGTAATAATCTACAGCACCGTTTAAACGTCCTTTAAACAATGAGAAATCCAAACCAATATCTGTTTGCGTAGTCAATTCCCATTTCAGGCGGTTGTTGCCTAACTGCGTTTGTATTACCGCAGGATTACCTCCATACTGGTCTGCAGCAAACAGGGCCCGCCATTGGTATACACCAAAGTTTTGCTGACCGGTAAGGCCGATACTTCCTCTGATCTTTAACTCATCAAGGAAGTGAACATCCTTAAGGAAATTCTCCTCTGAAAGTCGCCACGCTCCGGACACTGTAGGAAAGAATGCCCATTTGTTTTCAACAGCAAACTTAGAAGAGCCATCAGTCCTTGCCGAAACGGAAAAAAGGTATTTATCTGCATAGCTGTAATTAACACGTCCAAAAAATGAGATCAATCCACTTTGCGACTTTGTAGAAGAAATTAAAAAATTGCTAGTCGCACTCGAAAGATTATTTAGAATATCATCCTGCGGATAGCCCGTACCAGATGCGGCCAAGTATTCGTTTACATTACCCTGCCATGATGCGCCTGCTATACCTTCAATTTTATGTCTGCCAAAACTTTGGTTATAGGTCAAGATATTTTCCCAAAGGTGTGAGAGCGCCTGACTGTTGCTCTGCTGTCCATAACCAGTGCCATCACCTGTAGCTTTTGCCCATCCGCCTTTAGCCGTCTGACTAGGGTAAAAGCTTGTTAAATTACCCGTATTGTAATTAATCGACAAGGTAGACTTCAGCACAAAATATTTTGCAAAGTTAAGTTCTCCAAAAGCTGATCCTATCAGCAAATTTGTCTTATTGGTATTGCTTGATTTTGACAGGGCTACAGGGTTTTCGAACGTTCCCCCATCAGAGAAAGTATATGTACCGTCCGGGTTATAAACCGGCAAATCTGGTCTAAAGCTATAAATTCGACTGGTTAAACTGGCGTCTGGCGAAGTCTGGCTAGAGGTAGAAAGGTTTATCGAAGTTCCAAATTTAAGATTTTTGCTGGCGTTGAAATCCAGGTTTACCAACACATTTTTCCTGTCGAAGCCAGAATTTTCAAAAGTACCATCATGAGCAGTAGTACCAAGACTGGTATAATAACGCATCTTCTCATTGCCTCCGGAAGCAGAGAAGTTTGCGATCCTGGAGAGTGGATTTTTAGGGCTCAATTCATTTTCCCAATTGGTATTTGCATCCTTAAAATAAGTACCGTCACGCATTTGCTGTGCCACAACTGCGGTAGAGGTAGAATTATTTGCGGCTTCGGTCCACAACTCTCTAAACTGGTCTGCCGTTAAAACATCCACAGTCTGCGCTTTCTGATAGCTTACAGAAGTATTAAAGGAATAAGTAGGTCCGCTAGCCGCACTACCTTTTTTGGTAGTGATGATGACTACCCCATTTGCGGCCCTTGAACCATATATTGCGGTGGCAGAGGCATCTTTAAGGATACTTATACTTTCTATATCGTTAGGACTGATGTTGTTGAGCGGGCTGCTCAATCCTTCCCTGATCAAGGCCTGGTTAACAGCACCGTTGTCAGGAATGTTTCCTTCGGCAACAACCGGCACACCATCAACGATATAAAGCGGTTGATTGGAACCAAGCAAGGAAGAAGCTCCCCTTATTCTGACTTTTGTTGCACTACCTGGCTGACCGGTTTCCTGAATGACCTGCACCCCTGCAGCCCTACCTTGTAAGGCTTCTTCCAAATTTATGGTAGATGGAAGGTCTTTAAAGGAATCTCCTGAAATTGTTGAAACAGCTCCGGTAAGGTCTCTTTTCTTTTGTGTACCATAGGCAACAATTACCGTTTCTTGCAACTGGCTGGTACTTTCTTTCATCATTACATTAATAGTGGTTTTATTCCCTACTTTAATTTCTTGTGTAGTAAAACCAATGAAGGTAAATACCAGTCCGGCATCTTCATTAGGTACAGTAATGGAATAATTACCCGCAGTATTGGTATAGGCAACCGTAGAGGTTCCTTTTAACTGCACCGTAACGCCGGGTAAGGCCACGCCCTTTTCGTCGGTTACTTTACCGTTGATATTAATGGCTTTAAAATAATCGCTGATGCGATTTAAGAAGGTGTTTTCCTTCTGATATACCACTACAGTTTTATTCCGGATGGTATAGGTAAAATCCTGTCCTTCAAATACCTTTTTCAAGGCATCGCTGAACAGTGCATTTTTTAGTTCAACGGTAATGGATTTTGCATTTTTTAGCAGGGTATTTCCATAAACAAAGTCATAGCCGCTCTGTGCACCCAACTTTTCGAGTACCTGTGTAAGATTGGCATTTTTCTCTTTTAAGGTCACTCTTTGTGCATAAGTACCTGCCTGCACCTGGAAAACAGCGGTAATAAGTAATATTATAGCTAATCTCATAACCCTTAAAAGTTTAGGCATGCAGGGCCTTGTCCTGCATAAAATCAGTAAGTAAATTTTGTACATTTGATACGTTTGGTTATTGGTTGATAAATTGTTTAGACGCAATATGATTTACTTGATAAACCGAACATTCCTCAGGTTCCGATAGCAGTCGGGACCTGACTTTTTATAAGGATTACCAATACTATTCAGATGAAACGATAATCCTCCTTCCTTCAATTTCAAAGTGGACCAATCGGGTTAATTGTAGAACTTCCAAAAGTTCTGAGACATTGCGCGAACGCGATACTTGTCCGCCAAAGCCCTCCTTAGATATTTTACCTCTATACTCAATATCGACATCGTACCAGCGGGCGACTTTACGCATCAGGCTTTCGATATTTTCATTGCTGAATTTGAATTTTCCATTCTTCCAGGCGATGGCCTCCTCGATATTTGCAGGCTGAACTTTAAGGCTCCCACCGCTGAATACCGCTTGCTGGCCGGGTTTAAGCGTTGCTACTTTAATCATCATTTTTGGAATTTTCTGGGGTTCTACACTTGCCACGTTTACACTACCTTCCAATAGTGTTGTTTTAGTGCCCTCTTCATCAGCATAACTGTTGATGTTAAAATGCGTACCCAAGACCAGTACTGCTTGCTTATCCGTTACCACCATAAAGGGCATCTTTTCCTGCTTGGCCACTTCAAAATATCCTTCTCCTTTGAGTCTAACTAATCGGCGGTTACCTGTAAATGCAGTAGGAAAAGTTAAAGAGGATAAGGCATTGAGCCAGACTTTGGTACCATCGGGAAGATTGACCTGATATTGACCGCCTCTGGGCGTACTGATGGTATTGGAAGCTACTTCACTGGTAGGACTTTCCTTAGCCTCATAAATGAGCTGTCCGTTGGCAGTTTTGCGGATACTAGCCCCCGACTGTTTCGCAATCTCTCCATTGGCCTGATCATTTAAAGCGAGCTGCGTCCCATCGGCAAGGGTAAGCATGGCTTTATTTCCACCTGGTTTAATATCATGTGCCCGTAGTTTGGCCATTTCAGCTTCATGGCTATGGGTATATCTGTATGCATAAAACCCAACGGAAAATAATACAATAAGCGATGCGGCCGCGGTCAGCCACTTCCGACTGAAGAGTTTTCTTTCCTTATTTTGAGCGGGAAATTTAGAATTGATTTGTATCGCCGCCCTAATTCGGCCCCAGATGAGTTGCTCTTCCATTAAAGGATTTTCAGGTTCCTTAGGTACTTCCTGACGGGCTACCTGAGCGGCATACCAACGGTTAACCACCGCAACCTCCTCTTTTGTGCAGGTACCACTATTGTATTTGCTCAGTAACTTTTGTACATCCTTTTCCATAACAACTGTAACTGTCTCTGTTTTTTATATAAACGGATGAAAAAGATGGAAGTAGTAGAAAAAAAAGTATTTTATTTTATTTGTCAAGAAAATAAAGCAAAACAGGCCAGCCGGTAAAGCCGCTAAGTTTGGGTTTTATAAGCTTAATGGCATTACTAACTTGCTTTTTTACGGTTTTATCAGATATTTCAAGTGTTTCAGCAATTTCCTTATATGTTTTATGCTGCCTGATACGCATTTCAAATATCACTTTCATTTTAGCTGGAAGCAATGCTATTTCGCGATCAAGAGCTTGCATCATTTCTCTTTCAGTAATATCCTCTACGGTTTTATCACTGTATTCTTCCAAATACAATGTCAAAGACTCAAGGTGATCAGTTCGGACCTTCTTCTTTTCGATTAAATCCAATACTTTATTCCTGACAGTGATATAAAGATACCCTGCAAGATTCGTACTGGAAGTCATGCTATCGCTTTTGGTCCATAATGTAGTAAATAACTCCTGAATAATGTCTCTTGTATCTTCTTCGTTTTTCAGCATTTTAAGCGCGTGCATGTACATGATTGTCCAATACCGCTGATAAATTTCGGCAAATGCCAGCTGATCATTTTTCCTAACCAGATCGGTTAGTTCGCTATCATTGAGTTTGTGATACTCAAGCATACATTCTTAATCCCCCCAAAACGAAGATACGAATTTTATAAATAGCGCTATTTTGTCTGTACTATATCCCGGTTCAAAAAAAATATTCAGCCCGATACAATAATCTGTTTAATATAGCGTCTATATATGTGAGAGCGTTAATTTAGATGGGCGGGAATGGTCGGTAGGATCATTCCCGCTTCTTTTTGTCAGCTATTTTGTTGCAGTCGTAGTAAAAACGGCTTTACCTTCTTTAAAAACCATAGCTGGCTTAAATAAAGCTTCTAATGATTTCAACGGATCTGAATCCAGGATTAACAAATCAGCTCTTTTACCTTTACGAATCACCCCCCTATCATTTAGTCCGGTTACAAGCGCCCCATTTAAGGTTGCCGCCTGAATGGCATCGAGATTAGTCATAGCACACTTGCTAACTAGTAATTTCATTTCTTCTAGTAAAGGAACAGCCTCATTTTTCTCCGGATAGATCCAATCTGTACCTGCAACAATCTTTACACCTAGCTGATGTGCCCGATGGGTAATTAAAGCCGCATTGAACATTTTATTGTTTTCCGCATGAAATACCGTTGGGTCTAAAAATGTACCCCGACGTTTCATCTCCAGCAGCATTTTATCCCGCATATTGGTATCCAGCTTTAAACCTTTGTACAATTGCGCCCAGGCAGCGCCTATTTCAATGGTATCACCTTTAATTTGCTGAAACACAAGATCGTTGGCATGCGACATGCTATTTACGCCCGATTGGGCAACATCCATTGGTTTAGAAGGGAAAATAGCACCATGTGCCCAGGCAAGTAATCCTTCTTTATGGGCTTCATCTGTAATTTCTTTGATTAGCGATTTGCTTAAATTGGCATATATTTTTATCCCTGTAACCCCAGCTTTCTTTGCATTGGCAATGGCCGGTTTCACATCTGCTTTATTGCTGATGGCGGAATACCAGGCGGTATGTCCCAGGTCTTCTTCTCCTTTACGGCCACCAGCCATCATTTTAAAGTAACCAGGCCCGGCAAATTGCGAGGCGTAATATATATCAGGACCTAAAACCTTACCTGCTTTGATCGCATTTTTATAATCTGCCAGGTAAGGCGCATTGCCCGCCATATCTCTGACTGTGGTGATACCGTGCCTTAACATATTGCCTACAATACTATCCGTAACCAGATGCGCTTTTTTAAGATTAGTCAAATCACCTGTTGCCAGGTGAACATGGCTATCCATTAAGCCTGGTGTAATAAATTTACCGGTACAATCAATAACCCTGGTGTTGGCGGTAATACTTTTAGGAGCACTGGCCGATACGGACTCTATAAAGCCATCTTTTATCAGCAAAAATCCCTTATATGGCCTTACACTTGCATCACCATCAATAATAGTGGCATTTTTTAATAAAACCGATTCCGTTTTTTGTGCAATGGCAACTCCATGCAAAAGCATCAGGAATAAAATAATTTTGTATTTGTTCATGTTATATCTGGTGTGATCAGGTTACAACAACCTGGTTATTTTTACTTTATAAATCTTCCAAGTGCTTGTTCCAATGCTTCCCCCCTTAAATTGGTGGCAATGATCTTACCTTTAGGATCAATCAGAAAATTGGCTGGAATCCCTTTAACTTCATACATACGTTCTGCAGCAACTTTCTTATTATTTAAAACTTGCACCCAAGGCATTCCATCTTCTTTAACTGCTTTTCTCCAGGCGGGCTCACTTGAGTCAAGTGACACGCCAAGCACTGTAAAGCCTTTTGCTTTATAATTATTATAAGCTTTTACTACTGTCGGGTTTTCCTTGCGGCAAGGGCCACACCAGCTTGCCCAAAAATCAAGCAAAACATATTTACCCTTTAAACCCGAAAGCTTTATACCCTTTCCGTCCATATCGTTCAACTCAAAGTCTGGCGCTTGCTGTCCAATAGCAATAGATTTTAACCGGTCTATTTTCTGTTGGATCTGTTGCAGGTAATAACAATGCTGAATAGAAGGATCAAACTGCTTTAAAAATGTTTCCATCTTTGGAACATCATCAGTAGATATGGTATACATACTTGCCATAACTGCTACTGACATACTCTTACGGCGTTTTGGAATAAGTGCCGTTATTTCTTGTTGCTTTTGTTTAAATAATTGATCAAGTTTATCATTGGCAGCTTTTAACTTCGTCAGGTTTTCAGGTGTTTGTGCAACGTTATTATACAAATTGAATGCCTCGTGGTATATTTTACTTGCGACTTCAATTTCTTTGTTTGCAGGTAGGGTATTGTATAATTTATCGTACTCATCGCCACATGGAGAACCTTTAACGGATGAAAGGTTCATGTTTTTTCCCTTAACTTCAGCCAGAATTTCAATTTTAGGAGAACAAACAAAAAAGGAAATCGTAGGGATATTCATGGATGGGCCTAATGGCCCAAGAGACGGCGCATGCAGATAGTAATGGCGCATATCCCCAATCTCCAGATCCGTTACAATTTCAAACTTACCCTCTTTGGTTTGGGTTTTTACAATTACACTTTGATCTACATTTAAAAGGACCAGTTCATTGTTGCCAAGGTTTTTTATTTCTCCCTTGATTATTACTTTTTTAATTTGTGCATCAGTCCCCAGGCCTAAAAAAAGAAGGTTCAAGATTATTAATAATTTTCTCATCATGATTTGTTGTTATTTCAAGTTTGTATGTAATATCTCTTCCAGTTCTTTTTCTGAGACATTTTGGGCAATCACTTTACCTGTTCTATCCAATAGAAAAACTGTTGGCAAACTGGTAACGCTATATTGTTTAGCTACTGAAGACTCCTTTATTCCTATTAATTCGGATACTTGCAACCATGGTAAGCCATCTTTTTTTATGGCAGCTTCCCAAAGGGTCTTCTTATCATCCATAGAAACCGAGATCATTTCAAACCCTTTATTTTTGTACTTTTCGTAGATCGGTTTTATTTTCTGGTTAGCAGCCCGACATGGTGTACACCAGGATGCCCAAAAATCTACCACTACATATTTGCCTTTTAAAGCAGATAAAGTAACTGTCTTGCCAGACAAATCCGATATGGAGAAATCTGGTGCCTGCTGCCCAACCAGGAATTCTCCTTTTTTCTGATTGTACCTCTGTATAAGATTAGTGTAGACATCTGAGTAGGCCAGCTGAGGAGAAAAAAGTGCTTTCATCTCTTTTAACTCTTTAAAATTCATCACGTCAAAACTTGGTCTCATTACGTGTAGAATCGCCAAAGAAGCAGGATACTTACGAATGTATTTAAGCTTGATCGCCATCTGCTTTTCATTCAGTGCATTCATTTCTTCGCCTTCTTTTATCCTTTCTTCTTTGCCTAGTTTTTCATAACGACTACCCAGTTCCTGCATTTGTTTAGTTAAAGCAGCAGTTTCCGCTTCATAAGCCCTTTGTATAGTCATTTCTGATCCACCGTTAATGCTATCCTTGTTTTTCCAATCTGGCTGCATGAGAATATTATAATGCTCATTTTCAAGAAATAGCGACAAAGACTTCCTTACCTTTTTAATTTGTATAGATGCAGATAAAGGATGTTTTACAATTCCTTTGAAACTAAATGATCCATTAGTCACCACGGCACTATCCAACAAATTCCTACCCTTATCAAAACTATATAAGTAGGCCATAGATGGCTGGTCGAGACCGGCCACCTTTCCTTTTATTTCATAACCTTGCTGGGCAAAGCATGCAGAAGCCGAAAACCCCATCATAAAAATGACGACCCATTTGTTTATATTTTTCATAATTAACAGCCTGTTATTTCATCATTTTATAAGCGATATCAAGTATCGGATCAAAACCTCCGATTCTGTTTCTGTTAGTTCCAGGTTTCAAATCACCAGTTGATCCCAATTCAAAAGTATAAAAGATCCCCTCGGTACCACTATTCATTGCTACCCCTAATCTATTCTCTACACCAGGATGATCTTTTGCGGTAAACCAAGGCGAACCACTTAACATACTTAAAGCAGCAGCGGACTCTCCAACCGGAAAACTGTAAAGCAATGTGGATTGCTTTTCACTTATTTTATATACATATAGGGCATTATTAACTATATAGTATAACACTGGTAATTTGCCAGATAAAGTAAAAAACACAGGCTTCCCACCATCCTTAAAACCCAAAACATCTACTGCTAATGCCGGATAGGTATCCAATGCCCCGTTAAGTGCCATGGTGTATAAGCGATAGTCACCGGCTGGATTTTTTCCTACTACATAACTCATATCAGCGGCACCATTTCCGGCAAATTTAACCTCATCCGTAAAATTGTTCATATCAAAGGCTGCTTTTGCTGGTTTTACGTCAAAAGGAACCATTGCTTTCTCTCCCATTTTTTGATAGATAAAACCTTTGTGTAGCTCATCATAAAAAACAGCCTGAATGGGGAACATTGAACTTACAGGAACCATGTTTTTTCCGGCCTTATAGTTGCCCGTTAAAGGTTGATCAAATCCTGCCGGGAAATCAATTGGATTTTTACGCGAAACATCATATACCAAACCATCTTTATCCCACATATAGAATGAATTGTTATAGATATCTGCGCCATAATGGTTCAATGTTAAATTTGCCCCTGCCGGAAATACGCCATCGCCATCACCAAGAATGTCAAAAGTCTCGTGATTCAAAAAATACACATTTGGTTGTTCGGTTGTAATTACAATAGGCTGTGAGTTCTTATCCCAGTCATTTATACAGATTAATTTCTGCGGTTTAAAGTTTAATGAATAATCATTTGAGGGCCGTAGAAAATCTTTTAATACGTCATTGTCAGAACTTACGATCGAAAGGTTTGTTTTATTATCTTTCCAGGTCAACAATAACCAGCCTTCTGAAGTAAAACGTTTTACAGTTAGTGCAATTTTTTTATAGCCCTTAACTCCTGTTTTAGTGTCCGCTGTTTCCAGCACCAAAAAATATGGTCCGGTTTCCATATCAATTTTAAGCTCAAGCTGCGCGGAGTTTCCAACAACTTTTTTTACACCCGCATTATCTTTTACAGAATAATAGGACCACTGATATGTTATTGTTCCATTGCCCTGTACGCTGCCATCCAATTTTAATATATCATCTACATTGACGGTATAAGCGTCCTTCAGACTATTGCTTGTACTTAAATCATTTATGGAACCAGGCTTATAATCACCCAAATTCTGCTTAAGGCATGAACTCAGCACCAACAACAATAAAACTGCGGTGCAATTAGTAAGTTTAAATATCTTATTCATTTTGATTCTTTTTTAAAAAGAAATTAATAGGTTGTTTTCATCCTTCAATGGTTCTCCAGGGTGCTCCGCATTGTATTTTGTTAAGGCGGTCCTTAAATTTCTTAAATTTGTATTCATAGTTCCAACAGGGGTCGTACCAGGGAAACTTACCTTATTAAGGACATCTATAATAAACCGGAACTTCCGCTCACTGTATACACCAAAATACTTGGCTATGAAACTCTCCCAATTGTCTGGCTTGACTACAATATCTGTAGCTGTAAACCTGAGCATGGTTATTCTCATAATAGCCGAATTAAAAGTAAAGTTCAAAGTATCCCGATCTGGCCCAAGCTCGAAGTTATCGTTGGCTTTTAATTCATAAGCAAAAGAAACTGCTTGCTTAGCCATGATAGGCGTACGACGAATAACAACTCTAACGTTAGCATTGAACATACCGGCAGGTACCACAAATTTTTTATCCAGCATATCAAAATCAACGCCTTCTGTGGCTTGCCCACCTGCGGCATTACGCACCAGGATAAATGCCCTGTCTTCCTTTGCTGCTGGCCCACTAGCCTGAACCGTTAAGTTCAACGTATCCGTTTTTTTGCTGCTGTTCTGGGGTCCATAATCTATCGAAAGGTTTCTGGCAGAGGATTTTGAAAAAGGAGCATAAAATGCTCTTGGTAGACTTAAATAAATCCTCGACTTTTCAGTATATTGTTGCAGATCGTCTTTTTTACAGGCAGCAAATATTCCGCATGCCATTAATATGATCAGTAATCTTTTCATTTTAAACTTATTTAATTATTAAAAATCAATTCATCCAGGGGCACAGGTAATACGTAAATGTTGCTGTTGGCTATTACAGTACTACCAGGGATAGTCGTAAAGCCATTTCTTTTATAATAGTAAAACAGCTGACCTTCACTAAAAAACTCTTTCTGATACTCTTTAGTTATTTCCTGCTGTAGGCCCGGCTTATCAGTGATGCCCGTTAAAGGTTTTATACCACGGTTGGTAACAACCCTGTTCATCAAATCAATAGATTCATTGATATCAGGAGCACATTCTGCAGCGATATAAAACATCTCGCTAATTCTAAGAATAGGAACTACATTTTTTGGCCATACACAAGCCCCTGGCTGATCATCAAACTGCAGGTACTTCACATTAAATAATTTACCAGCTTTACTTTCCCAAAGAAATAGATATCTAATATCTGTACTCGATTTAGTGATTTCGAATACATCCTGGATCACCTTATCATCATTATTTAATGGGACACCCTCATAGGAGTTAGGAGCAGCAACAAAATAAGCATCAGTATAAACTTTCATATTGTTAATCTGCAATGCAAATACCTGTTCATTCCTAAAAGTACGATCCCGACAAGCGCCTGTCGACGAAATATCAGTAGGATCTACAAAGGTATATTTCCCCGCATCTATTACTTTTTTAGCATAAGCGTAAGCTTGGGCAGGTTGATTATTATACTGATACACGCGTGCCAGCGTTCCCTGTACCGCAAGTAAATTCATCCTGAATTTTCTGTTCTCTACATTAAAATCATAATAATCATTCGGTGAACCACTTACAATCGGATCATTTTTCAACAACTCTTCAGCTTGTAGCAGATCGGCAATAATCAACTTTGCAACTTCATTAGCGGGTAATAGGGGTTGAGCATCTTTGCTTACCTTGGTACGATAAGGAATAGAGGGCTTAGAAGAGTTGGTAGCCATCATAGGTCCAAACATCCGCAATACATCAAAATGAAGAAATGCCCTTAAACCCAATGCTTCACCTTTAATCAGGTTATAGTTATCACCTTTGAACAGGGACTTCTTCTCATCCATATAACCTAAGATGTTATTTGCATTTGCGATACCACTATAAGCAGAAAGCCAGATTGTCCGAATGCTGCCCTTTACATTTATACCTAGTTCACTTTCATAATTATAACTTACAGCATCCCAATAAGGGCTTGCTTTAGTCCCTGCTTTATACCGTTGTGCCAAAACATCAAGAAAAGACATGGTTAGTTTGTCACCATATAAGTCTCTTCTGGCCATAAGGGTATAAATACCAGACAAGGCATCAATAAATCCTCTTTCCTTTTCAAATAGTAATTCCTCTTTGATTTGTGACTTTGGTTTTACATCCAGAAACTTTTTACAGGAAATGCAACAGCCTGCAATGAGCAATAAAAAAATATATATTTTTGTCATGATTTTAAATGGTTATAATTAAAAACCGGTTTGAATAGATAAAGAAAAACTACGTGCAAATGGATAGTCCGTTCCACGCTCCATTTCAATGGTGCTTAAGCGGAACAAATTGTTCATATATAACCCAATGTTCAGGTTTCTTAATCTTAATGATTTTAATTTAGAAGGATCAACACGATACAATAAAGAAGCTGAAGTCAACTCCAATGTATTGTCATTCTGTACAAACCTGGAGGAAGCATTAGTACTGGATCCATCTACTGTAATCGCTTTAAAATAAGCCAGGTCACCGGCTTGTCTCCATCGTTCTGTTAGGACCCTTCTATCTGCATTATTTACCAGGTTTACATTCTCAATTTTATCGACTAAAGTTTGGTTAAACTGCTTACCACCTAAACGATAAGACATATAGGTAGTTAACTGGAAGCCTTTATAAGATACGCTTGTTCCAAAACTTCCCCGGTATTTAGGATTGGATACGCCCACTGAAACCATATCTGCAGCATCCCAGATTGTAGTTGAAGTTCCATCTTTTTTAAGAAAAAACTCTCTACCGGTAGCTGGATCAATCCCTAATGAAGGCACTACCCAAAGCGCATCTAATTCTACACCTTCTTCATATCGCTGAAATGGGGTCCTTGTAGTTTTTGAAGTAAAAAGCTTTTCATTTTGAGCTTTCAGTTCGTTACTGATTTTTTTGATTTTACTGGTATTATTTCCAATATTCCCCATTAAAGTCAAGCTAAAGTTATTGAAATCACTCGATCTAATCACCTGAAAACTAGACCTCAACTCCCATCCATTACTTCCCAGGGAACCCAGATTACCTTTATAAGTTTCAAATCCCGTTGATAAAGGCAGGTTAAAGTCGGCTACGAACTTATCTGTGTAATCATAGTAATAATCAGCATTGATATACAACCGGTCTTTAAACAATGCGATGTCTGTACCTACATTGTACTTCATAGTACTCTGCCAGGTTAGATCTTCATTGCCAATGCTTAGCAAACTGGCGCCAATATTACTCCCATAGGCTTCATTAAGGAAGTAGTTATAGGTACGATAAGCCATATAGGGATCAAACTGTTGGGCTCCGGTTAACCCCATAGAGCCTCTCAGCTTTAATTGAGAAATAACCTTATCTTCCAGCAACGGTCTTGAAAATGACTCATTATGAATATTCCAACCAGCACCTACTGACCAAAATGGTGCGAATAATTTATCAGCTCCCAAGCTGGAAGAACCGTCCAGACGATAGGAGAAATCAGCAAAATACCTGTTGTCATAAGTATAACTTAGGTTACCCAAAAAGCCAAGTGTTTTGATAGTTGACTCAGAACCAGCCGGACGATCATTCACGTACTTTCTACCGTAAAACACATAATCAGTAAGCGCACTTGGCAATCCGTTAACCTGAACGATTACATTTTCATTACTGCTTTGATTCGCCCGTGCACTAAATGTTGAATAAATTTGACTTTTGCCAAAAGTACGATTGTAATTCAAATCCAGGTTTGCATCATAGGAAAACAATTTACCATAACCAGAAGTATAGGAACCACGCTCAAAGATGGGTGTATTTAATGCCCTAAAAGTCGTATGATCAGCGGGTAAAAACAATTCGCTATTGTTGTTTTGAGTACTAACCGACAAACGGCCTCTTAACGATAATTCCTTAGAAAAATTATAAGTTGCGGCTGTATTGTTGGTCAGATTACTACTTTTACTAAAATCCTTCCCGTTTAATGTTGTATTATAAACCGGGTTATAAATATCGCCGTAAACTGCTCCCTGTATATTAATACTCTTGCGCTGCAGGTAAAGATTGATATTACCATTTTCATCATAAGGGCCATAGTAAGGGTTCATGTCTATGTATTGTGTAAAAGAACCCCATGGCGAGTTTGTAGCATTGACATATTGTAAACTCAACCTATTGCTCAACAAAAACTTATCACTACGATAATTTAGGTAAATACCCCCATTATAAGAAGTACGGTCTGAGCCCTTCATCACCCCATTGTTTTTATTGTAGGTAAAATCCATTCCATAAGTAACCCGCTCACCTCCCCCATCCATGGTTAATCCGTGCCGTTGACCCAATGTATTTCTTAAAGGCAATGCCGGCCAATAGGTGTCCCGTCCCCGCAACATTTCCTTATAGCGTTCATTATAGACCATTTTAAGATTTTGATCTACATCCGGATTTCCATTGGTGTAAATACCTGCCAGGTTTTCAACTTCTAATTTTTCTCTGGCATTCAGCAATCTGTAGTCATGTAAATCTGGTAGATTGGCAGTTAAATCCAATTTATAGTTAAACCTGAGTAAGCCGGCCTGGGCTTTTACCCTCTCCACTACAATAACCCCACTTGCCCCCCTGGAACCATAAATGGCAGTTGCTGAAGCATCCTTCAAGATTGTTATGCTCTGAATCATATTTATATCCAGGTCACTAATTTGCGAGATTGAAGTTTCAAAACCGTCGAGGATAAATAAAGGAAGGTTAGGGTTTACAGTATATGTATTTTTGATTTCGTCTACTCTTTTGCCATACGCATTATAATAACTTTTCTCAGCAGCCAGGTTACTTTTGCTCAATGGATCAATGATCGTATTAGTCGGCAAACTCGAGGTACCTCTTAGCTTTATTTGTGATATCTTATTTGGATCAGAACCGTTCAAAATATCCTGGGGAACCTGAACAGATGGATCCAGTACCGACAACACACCAAGTATATTCTGGTTACCAACTTTACGAATATCGTTTGCAGTAATGGTATTTGCAGATCCGGTATAGGTTTTTGCAGAACGTTCAAAGATACCGGTAACTACCACGTCCTTTAAAGCAAGCGTATTTACTTTCATACGAACAACAAGTGGTTCGTTTTTGTCCTTTACAGTATACTCATAAGGTTCATAACCAATATAAGAGATGACAAGAACAGCGCCTTTATCCGCAGCAATTGTAAATGAACCATTTTGATCCGCACGTACAATCGTTTTTGTTCCTTTAACAAGAATACTTGCACTAGGCAAAGGGTTACCATTCTCATCTAATACCCGGCCTTTGATATCAATGGCCATGACGTAGTTGTACAATTTATCCAACAAAGTTTTTTCCTTAGGTTTAATGGAAATCGCTTTGTCTTCAATTGAGAATGCCAGCTCCCGCTCATCCAGAATTCTAGTTAAAGCATCCCTTAATGGAACATCTTTAAAATTAACAGTAACCGGTGTGGTCTTATCCAGCTGTTCGGTTTCGTAAAGAACAGTGTATCCGGTTTGTTTTCTGATCTCAAGGAGAATGCTTTTTAAACTCACATTGTCCCTCTTGAGTGTTATTCTTTGCGCATTGGTCTTGGCACTCACTTGTAATAAAAAAACAGTCATTATCAAAATGATCAATTTCATAATACGGAGTAATTGGTTAGGTATAACTAAAGGCAAACCATGCCGAAATAGTTGATTAAAATTCATAAATTTGGTTGTTTTGGTTAGTTGCGGAAGCCTCGAAACCTCGAAAATTTATAGGCCGCCGTAGTTGTAAAACTTATCATGGTTGGTTCTTTTTAAAAAGGACCGGCAAAATCAAAACATTTAACCGGGGGTGGTTCCAAGCATCTCCGGTTATTTTTTAAGGCAAAAAGGGTTTATTATTGGCTTAGTTTTGTTTCATTTATAATTAAAGAGTGTAAGGTTATTTCATAGCAATGATCCTCCCCTCTTCAACTTTAAAATGAACACCGCCCGTTAATTCAAGCTGTCTTAATACTTTCGATACATTATCAAAACGGGATACACTTCCTCCGAATAGTTTATTTTTATCAACTCCCTGGTACTCTACATCTACATCATACCAACGCGACACCTTTTTCATGATGCTCTCCAAAGGTTCATCATTGAATACAAATACTCCATTTTTCCAAGCGAGTACCTCGTCCATATCTGCCTTGGCAATCCTAATTTCCCCCTCACTTATAATTGATTGCTGGCCCGGCTTAAGGATAACATTGGCAGCCCCGGTCTTTTGCAGATTATTCACCTTTACCGAACCTTCAAAAAGCGTGGTTTTCACTGTTGGCTCATCAACGTAGCTACTGATATTGAAATGCGTACCAAGGACTTGAACTTCCTGTTTAGCCGTAAGCACCCTAAAAGGATGCTTAGCGTCCTTGATAACCTCAAAGTAAGCTTCCCCGCTCAACTCGATCTTCCTTTCTTTTAATGACACAAAGCTAGTAGGAAACCTAAGCGTTGATGCTGCATTTAACCAGACTTTGGTACCATCCGGCAGGATAACTTGATAAGTTCCACCATTTGGGGTTGAGATGGTATTATAAGTACCTGCCTCAACATTTACATTATCGCCTGCAACTTCGTAAACCAATTGCCCGTTTCCGGTTTTACGGATCACCATACCCACTGCCCTTACCAATTCACCGTCAGCAGCCTCATTAAGCGTAATCGTTTTCCCATCGGCCAATGTTAAAATTGCGCGATGACCACCCGGAGGAAGATCATGGGAAATAAATTCTGCCGCCAGGTCTTTAAATTTTACATTCGGATAATTATTATGGAACATTGCCGCAATTCCGGTAACGATTAAAGCTACACATGCTGCAGTAAGATAGAGGAAGGCCCTTCGTTTGTAAAAAGGAATTGCTATGATCTCTTCTTCGGCCTTTAATTGCGGCACTATATTTTTATAGATACCGGCAAGGTGTTGCTTTAAATCCGGACTTAATGATTCAGGATCATTGCCCGTACGTAAAGCATCACTTATTGATTTACGTAAATCGTTTTCTGTCGACGTTCCAAAATAGCCAATCAACCGCTCAATCTCTTCGGGAGTACAGGCGTTGTCAAGATATCTTTTAAATAATTCAGTAGGCGTTATATTCTTTTTCAACTTGTTTGTTTTTCTGCTAATACGCTTGTCGGCAAAAAAAACACTACTGCAAATACAAAAAAATGCAAAAAACTTAAATAGATTAAAAAACCGAGATTAAAGCGGAGATAACTAAAGCAGGCAACACGTCACGGGATTTACCAATATAGGCCCTTAAAGTTATCGAAGCCTTAACCAGATGATTACTTACTGTTGAAGGAGAAATGCCCATAATTGCCGCAGCCTCTTCATAGCTTTTCCCTTCTATCTTACAAAGTATAAAAGCAGCTTTACGCTGTGGAGAAAGTACGCCTATAGCTTTGTCAATCATCTCCCGGTTCTCTTTACTCAACAGATCTTCCTCAGTATGGGTATAAAGTTCAGTAGTGACCAAGCGGAATTTTTCCCTTAATTTTTTATCCCTGGCAACTTTCCTAAAATGATCATATACAAGGTTTTCAGCCACAGTATACAGATAAGATTTAAAAGATTGCGAGAAATTAATTTGCTGTCTTTTTTCCCAAACTTTTAAGAAGAGTTCCTGAATAACTTCATCGGCCATGTCCTGATCTTTGAGCAACCTAAGTAGTCGCGCATAAATCATTTCACTGTAATACGCATACAATTTTGCAAAGGCAGCCTCCTCTCCTCCTTTAAGTTTAAGGAGTACATCTTGTTCATTCCAGCTTTCTGATTGCTGTGCCTGCATTTTAATATTTACTGATCAGCTTAGTTAAGATTCGAAAAAATAGTGGATTATAACCCCAATATTATATATAATTTCTGGATTAAGCACAATACTAATCAAAGTTAGGGCTTATCTTTTCTTTTAAACTATGATTATATATCAAGTTAAATTCCAGATGAAAAACAATGTTTGCCACGGTTTTGTTGTAACTTGATAAAAAACAATTATGAAACCACTGATATTAATACCCGCCTTTCTTACAATTGTTGTTGCATCCTGCACAAATGAGAACAAAAGCAAGCAGGCCGGAGATAGCGCCGAAGTGATTGCAGTAGACACAACTTTTACGGCAACCCATCCAAAAAAGAGCAGTAGCGATTGTTATGTATATATCAAAAACAGGGATACTGCATCGCTCAAAATAAATATTGATGGAGAAGAACTAACAGGGGAACTCGATTATAAATTATTTGAGAAAGACAGCAATAAAGGTAAAATTGCCGGTGAAATGAAAGGGGATACCATCATTGCTGAATATACTTTCGACTCCGAAGGCATGCGATCGGTACGTGAAGTTGTCTTTGTAAAAAAAGACGATGGTAACCTATACGAAGGCACAGGTGAAGTCATGGAAAAAGGAGGCAAAATGGTCTTTAAAGATCGTTCAGCTTTAAAATTTAACCCAACCATGGTATTTACCAAAGCAGACTGTAAATAATCTTTAGGGGCTTACTTTTATAAAGCCGGGCTTTATTAATGTGCCGAACCTACCATCCATATCACTTCCTTGTATAGTTATGGAATAGGTTGAAGGCCGGTCAGCCGTATAAAAAGATACTGTCGCTTCTCCTTTTTCATTGGTAACGATGTTAGGTGCCCAATGAACAGTTGAGCGAATGTCCAAAAATGTTCGATCAGCAACTTTAACAGGGTACCTAGGCCTATAAAATTGTTTGGGCAGCGTAAATGCCAGCGGCTTGTACAAATAAGTTCCAGGCATTTGCTTCATAAAAGGTCCTTTTCCACTTCGGGTGGTTATTTCAATATAAGAATAGTCAACACCGGATACACCTCCTATGCCGGTTGAAAGCCCGTTTTTACTAAACACCGTTTCTGCCGTACTCAAAAACTGCTGGTTATAACCGGCATTAAATCTGGAACTATGCATCACCTCTATCCCTGTAATATCCTCGGCAGTAAAATGATCCAGGTTATCTTTCATATATAAATAGCGTTCACGCATCCCTTCATTAGCACTATCTCCAGGGTCTATAGTCTGGTAATAATGGTAAGTCTGATCTAAATCAACACCATCCATTATAATTTTTAATAGCTTACCCTTTACCATTAAACCGTATTTTCTGGCTGATGAGGGAGGAAATAAATAAGTACCGGTTTTAAGTCCTGCTACCCGTTGAAACAGCAAATCGTACAATGCCTTTTTGCCCTCACTTTGCAAATCCCTTTCGTTTAGCACCTGGTCCGCTTCTCCGGGGCCATTTAAATTATAGGATTTCTTTACTACTTTCTTTGCATTAATGTTTACCTCCTGAAGTTGCTTTCCCGCAAACCTAAGACTTTGCGTATTCAGCTCATTGGTATAGCTAATTTTCTGCAATAAAGGGGCATCATTACTAAGGTTAGTTCTGTTAAAATTTCCCGGCAAAGCATTAAAAACCGGCGGCTGCCATTCATCAACTTCTAACGTTACCAGGAAGCCTTTGCCATTTTTATTATAAGCCTGAATTTTATAGGCCGCCGTATCGGAAACCGGGAGGCTTTTGAAGGTAAACCTTCCATCCGGGCCAGCAATGGTATCCCGAAGTATTAAAGGATGCTGACCAAATAAATTTACCCGGGCAGCTGCAATCCCTTTAAATACAGAAGATACTTTACCGGTAATCATAAATTCCGGCTCAGCTTTATACTTAACCGGTTTGACGTTAAAAACATCCTTCCAGTCGTAACCGGTCCAACCCTGTGTAAGCAATAAATTATCCAGTGCCTGGTATGCCATGGTAGTTGTATCCGCATAATATTCTGGTTCTTCTACATGACCTTTTAACCCGGATGTTAAAAAAAGATGTGTGGCGATCCCCACCTTACCCGTATTGTTAATCATGACCTGCTGATCATCGGTCACAGATAAAGAAAAGCTGCCCTGTACCGGGGCATTATGCTTATCGGTAACTTTTACATTTAAAGCGACGCTATCCCTAAAACTATATTTTTCGCTTCCGGCACTAACACTTACATTTAGCTGGTCCTTATGGTCAATATAGATAATCCGTTCATTTAAAGGCTCACCATTGCTGCTTAACAAAGTAAAACGGACTACCCCTGTTGGGAAAATATTTTTATTGATCACTTCTGTTATACTTTCCTTAGCTAGGGTTACGGGCACTGCATAGCACACTACCCCTCGCGCCTGGCCAATGAGAAAGCACCCCCTTATATTTTTTGCTGAACCTTTTGCAGAAACCGCAATAGATATTTCGGATTTCCCCGATTGATGTATAACGTTCAACACCGTACCATCATCATAAACCAAAGGCAGGGGGTAATCTTTAACTTCTCCATTTGTCAAATGGAACTTTGCCCTATAGGTTTCACCCTTTTTGGGAACCAGTTCAAAAACACCTATCCCTTTATAGGCTGATTTAAACACAGCAACTTCCTCGGCCTTATTATTGTAAATCTTTCCCTCAACAGCTATACCCCTTCCATCTTCCCCAATAGCCTTAAAACCTACCTTTGTCCGAACATCAGCAATGAGTTTCCCTCCTTCAGGCATAAACTGAAGATCAATAGATAGCCTATCAGTTTGAGTGCCAGCAGCAGCGGGATGATCATCCCTGGGATTATTAACAAATACATTGGTCGTAAAAACAGCCTGTTCTCCGAAATTGAGCATCCAGTTGGTATAGGCCCGCAAGGTATAGTTACCCGTACTGGGGGCCAAATCGGTTAAACTGAGGTTACCCCAGCCCAATCCGTATTTAACCGGGATTTTCATCCTTTTTAAAACCTTACTTTGCTCATTGATCAACTCCAGATAACATATACCACTCCTTTCCGAAGGCTGTAAATAGGCCCCTTCAAGCAAATAAGCTTTGAACCAAATTGTATCGGTTGATGAATAGTTGTCTTTATCCAGATGGACGTACAACTTTTCGACCGGCATATTTGTCCTGATCGTATCCATAAAAAGGACTACGGACTTCGCCTGCTTGAGGAAAGGAGGGTTTGACTGGGCATAAGCAGAAAAACCAGACAAGCTGAAAAAACAGAAAATCAATAGCTTAAAATATAGCACCTTTTTTTTTCCTGGTCTCATTTATATAGATTTTCTTGCCCTGAATATCTCCGGCTATCTCGACCAATAAAGCAAACAATTTTTTAGAGGAACCATTATCAGAGTTTGAATAGGCCATATCATATTTAAAAACACGCCCTTTTTCGCCCATCGCCGAACTGGCTACAGCTTGATTGTATTTGCCACTTAATTCAATGCCTCCAGGCACAATAAGGCCGTTAAAAACATAAGCACATGATCGGTTATCGATAACAGAGTCTTTTGTCGAGACCATAAATTGTTTACGGTTGATGATCACATCATAGCCCCTTCGGGAAAGCGCTGTTTGCAGGAGAAAGATATTCTGATTGATCTGCAGATTATTTTCTACAAAGATTTTATTTACCCCTTTAAAAATCAGCGTGTCTTTAACCTGGCTTTTAACAGGGTTCTTACCCTGACCAACTACCATCGCAGGAAAAAGGAATACCCATAACATCAGTTTTCTCCTCATCATGCCCGGCTTAATTTTACTACACTTGCCACCGCCCCGCTTAAATAAACCACTTGTTTTTTTGCTTTTCTAAGGTCGCCCCCGTCTATTACAATCCCCTCATTCGATGCGCCCTCCAAACTGAGTAATGTCTGACATGGTGTTAAAACCCGGACAGCGGTAAATAAAAGATCTTTAGAATTCGTGATCCTTAAACAAGACGGGGCAGTCATGCTTCCCTTAATACTCAATCCATTTATTGCGGCGTCCTGTACATTATCAAAAACTATTGCAGGACGGGCATCTTCATTTTCAAATTCAAAACGGACGTTATGCAGGTTTAATCCTTTTACATTTCTTGCGTACAAACCGTAAGCGGGTGGCCCTCCAGGAGCAATATCCCATACCCCAAAATATTCTGCCGCTATTTTCGGAATAGCCCTTTTCCCCGCCTGGGCTTCAGTACCCCCTCCTGCATATTTAACATGTACATCAGTGAAACTAATGTTTTCAAGATAATGATCACCCATAGCATTTAGTGTAATACAAGAGTTTTTTTCTCCCTCCCAGGTATGAAGGTCAAAATGAATATCTGGATGAGGAACCGGCAAGGCCACTACTGTAGCGCTAATTCCGTTAAACGAGATATTTCTAACATAAGATTTGCCTTCAGATTGCGTATTAGCGGCATTATTACCCGCTGTGCCGCTAAAACCGATACCTATTGGCCCGGTTACATTCCTCATAATGATATTTGAGAATGTCAGGTTTTCCAGGTTTGCCCTTCCTGAACTGATCTTTATCGGGCAACCATAGGTGTCATAGATCAAGCAATTGGAAATGGCAATATTTTGAGAATCACCTCCCCCGAAACGGAAGATAGACCACCTGGTACTAAAAGTACAATTGGTAATGGTCACAAATTTATTGCTTCCAAATAAAGCACAGGCATCATCCTGGCACTGCACATCGCAATTGCTGATGTGTACGTACTGGCAGCTGCTAAAGTGAAAACCGTCATTATTCTTGTTTACCCGGTTATAAATCCTAACGCTATCAATGTATACCTGTTTGCATTGCAAGAGGCGGATACAATGATAGGCACTGGCCTGTAAAAAAACATCATGAAGCCGTAGTTCAGTACATTGATAAAAAATAAAGAGATGCGGACGATCGAAATTCCCGCCAACCCCGTTCTGTCCCGGACCAGTATTATCTCCCTTTCCCGTATAAAAAGCCAAGCCGTTTCCGTCAACAGTACCCTTCCCCTCGATACTTAATCTTTCTGCATTTACAGCATATAGAAAAACAATATTCCCATTGCCTGATGGCACACCTTTCCCGGCGGTATAATCCTGTCTTTTCGGACTTCCCAAAAGTCTTCCCCCTGATGATAAATGAAAAGTCACGTCAGATTTAAGTTCTAAGGTACCCGACATAAAAACACCTGGTGGAATCAATACCATGCCACCTTTAGCCGCACTGCAGGCATCTATTGCCGCCTGTATAGCCAGGGTATCCAATGTTTGTCCATCTCCTTTCGCACCGTAATCCCGTACATTGTAAATCCCGGACTTAGCCCCCTCTTCGGGTAATTTCGTACTGATCATGGCTGCACCGGCCACCGCCAGGGCAGGAACGGAGACTTTCCCCAACCATGCGCGGCGGGACAATTGATCGAATGATTCCTTATTTATCATTGCTTCTTAAATTTTAGGGTTAGTGTTGCTTTAGGCGCCTCTATAATTTCTCCTGTTTCCTTATCCTCATACTTGATGTTTGTGAAATTTACGTTCCAGGTCATTTCAGTTTTTTCGGCTTCCATGATCTTCCAAACCTGCGCCTCAAAAATGGCGGCCTCATACAGTTCTATATAGATCTGCTGATTTTCTTCAGCAAGATTATACCTGGAATTTAAAACTTCGGCATCACGGGTTACAATTTTTGCCTTAAGCCCTTTCATAAAACTAATCTGGGTAAGTGTACTGGGACCAACTATTACATCTTCATATTCCTTTTGCCCGGACTGGTCATAATAAATGATCTTATTGGATTGGACCAACCATTCTCCTATCAGGTTATCGTTCATCTTTACAATTTCAGAACTATCTTTTTTGCATCCAACAACAGCTGCTGTTATACAAACAAGCAGCAAAATTGTGCTTGAAACCTGTTTAATAAAATTGCGGGAACGATGTTTCATTGTTGTTTTTTCTTAGGAGGAATAATAAACTGCTTACTATAAAAGATCTATAAGGCATTTAGCCCTATAGATCTTCAATATGTTACGTTGAGATTGTTTATTTAGCGAGATTTCAATTAAAACTTCTTATAGATTTCAAATTCGGATACGTTGATATTCGCACCACTATCAATTAAGCCAATGTTTACTTTTACAAACCTGGTTTTAACAGGGAGTCCGTTCTTATCTACAATAGCGTTGATTTCTTCCTCATCTGGAGGGCCGAATTTAATATAGGCCCTGATCCACGCGGTAGTACCATCTTTAATCGAAGTTACCGTCTGATCAGTGTATAACACTTCATGATAGGTTATTTTAGCAGGGTCTTTTACGAAATAAATCTGCGTTTTGTTCACCTCCTGTACCGACGCGAGGTCAACATAAAACCAAACATTCAAATCACCACGTTCCGCACTACTTGGTTGCCATACGGCCGCTTTTGAACGGTCACCATCGGTTAGATTAGCCAGGGTACCGCTACTTTGTCCACCTTTCATCTTTAAGGCCAGATTTGTATTGGCGTCAGGCGGTTTAGGTGGAACATAAAGGATAATGTTCGTTACCTCGGTATAATCGGTGTAAAAAACATCCATTGCTGTTGGCACCGGCTTATAGCCCGTACGATAAGTAAATGTAGTTCCGGTTTTATACCCAGGTAATACCAGCGAGTCAAGCATTGCCGGCTTATCATTGGGCATATTGGGGTTCAGGACAGGAACTTGTGTTACCGTTTTGGGTGTTCCGTCTATACCGGTATATTTCACCTCAACAATTGTTGCCTGCTCGCTTACTCCAAACCATTTCAATACTGTTCTTTTATCCGAAGGATGATAAATTGCGCTATCCAAAGGCCTATTAAATATCGATTCTGCATAATTGTCACCATACACTGTACCTGTAACCTCTGCTTTTGAAGAACTATGCCCCAAATTATCATAAGTATAAACCTCAAAGGCATAAACCCCCGATGCGAGGTTGCTAATCGTATGTTTAATGGTATCCGTGGCCGAAGTTTTCTTAACTTCTATAACAGCTGAATCTTTTCGGTTGTTCCAATAAACCTTACACCTGGTGATTTTAGGATCTGACACCAGCAACCATTGCAACTTGAGCCGGTTACGACCGGGAAATATCTTAAGGGAGTCGACCCTACCGGTATATACGATCTCGCCATCTTTCACGAAATCTTTATAATTGTCATCCATTTTACTACAGGAAGCCATGAAGGAACCTGCAAGGACCAACAGAAAAAAAGAGATACAGTTGTACCGGTTTTTATATAGCATTGTTAATTTCATCATCTTAATTATTAACCTGTCCATAAAACGATAATTCAAAAAGGTGGAAAAATCCTGTCGCACCTCCTACAGCTCCCCAACAATCAATGGCCTTCCAGGCTACATACCTAACTGCGGGTACATCTTCCGGAAATTCGTACTCCTGTCCGTTAGCCCCCAGCTCATTGTCTTCATTAGAGTTTTGATTTAATGGTAGTCCTGACGGTTTGATCATGATCTGTTCATCCAATTTCACCCAGCTATTTACATCTGCTGGCGTATTGGTTCCCCAGATCTCCCATTTATGTGGATTTCCGTGATTAAATGCCCAGGTACTGCCCGAACGTTGCCATAACTTATAACGGCTGAGCCTGGCATTTACGCCCAGATCGATTGGCAGCCATGCAGGTTGGTCCACATTTTGTTTAGTGTGAAACATACTGCTGGTATTGCCATCGAATAAGTTTTTCCATACATATGTACTGTTGTAATCAACAAAATCTTTAACTCCTGCCCCTGACACCGGAACTGGCGCGATCTGCGGAATTGGATACTTCTTTCTAAGATCAAGGAATTTTTTCTTGTCCAGTTCAACCTCATAGATTGGCACCAGTTCAAACTTCAGCGTATCAGATAGATTGCCCCATCGGTCCCTAACAAATAAGCCGAATTTTTGAAGAACAGGTTGTAATCCCCGGACATTAAATTTCCCGGCTTCAAGAGAAGTATAATTCGCATCTATCTGGCGCCATTCTTTCTGTGCCTCATTCCATAGCAAGGCCCCGATCACCATATTTGCCTTATCCTCATTGATAAACTTTGTACTGAAACCGCCAAAAGACTCTTTAAAGGTTAAGGACTTTCTAACCTTAATCAGCGATGAGATCAAAGGTTTAATGGAAACCTCGACAGGGGCGGAAGCTTTTTCACTTCGGCTTACCGCATATAACTTAACATTGTGTATGGCCGTATCGGCATAGCCTTCAACGACTAATGATTTTTGGTAAAACGATGCCTTGGCCTCTCTCTTTACACCGTTCACCTCGTAGTCGGCCCTAACATACAACAAGTTTAAATCGTCTGGCAACGTGTACGTAATTTTGGCACCTCCAGGCATATTTACAACCAAAGGGGCTGATATCATACCCGGCGCCTTGCCATCATCGGTCATTGGCGCAAGGACATCTTGCTTGCATCCTGCAACTATCCATGATAGGAAACAGAATAATAATAAAAGTTTAAAAATCTTCATCTTTTCAATTTTTTAATAGCCTATTCAATTACCAACCGGGATTTTGTACCAGGTTTCTATTTATCCTTAATTCTGCCATTTCAATAGGCCAGAAATAATCTTTCAATCCAAACCGCTGATCAAAGAGCAATACTTGTTTGTAATAGGAAACAGCATCTTTTTGAGTGATATCCCATCCTTTGATATAATTATTTAAAACGATATGAGCCGTTTTCCATCTTTTTAAGTCCCAATATCTCTGACCTTCAAATGCCAGCTCAATGGCACGTTCCTGCTGAATAATTGCGCGGAAACCGCTCTTGGTTGTATACTTGGAAGGATCTTTAGAATAATTGGTCCATGAGTCCTGAACAGAATTTAATCCTGCCCTTGCCCTTACCAGGTTAATCCATTTGTAAGCTTCATCGCCCGGCCCGCTCATTTCATTTAATGCTTCGGTATACAGCAAATACAAATCGGCCATCCTCATTTCCGGCCATGGATATTGTACGGTGTTGCTGGTGATATTGCCGTCGGCCGCAACAGTAGTTTCTATATTCACCAGCTTTTTCGGATAATACCCGGTAATCGAATAATTACTTGCGCCTTGTCTGGCAGCAGTCTCTCCAGCTCTTCCTTTTACATACAGTAGTCCACCTACAATATTGGAATCATAGTTATTAACCCAGTTGCCATACCATACTCCCCTATCAAACCCTAAATTGGCATAAAACCTTGGTTCGCGGTTAAAGTGGAGCATCACCGTTTGTTCGCCCATAGCTATATGTGTACGATCAGCAGAATCTACGGCTGTTTTTAAGGCATACCTATTTCCATAATCCCACTTTTTATCTTCATTAATTGGCACCCCGTGATTTGAATAGAACAATTCTGCCATTTTCAGGGTTGGGGCAATGATACTTTTGGCATTAGAGGTACTGGTGAAAGTATTAATATTTGCCATAGAATACCTTTGAATATCGCCAGCCCTGCTATTGGTATTTGCCCATATCACTTCTGAACTGTTATTTCTTTCTGTAACTGCGGTACGGATATCGATTTGGATCCTTGTTGTGTCGTTTAATTTATAACCGGTATTTTCCCGGTGTACAGATAACGCATATCCGTTAACCTGGCAAAATTCAATCGCCTCTTTACAGGCAGTTACCGCCCGTTCCCATTTAAGGGGATCATAAGTTTGATTGAACAATTGTCGGTTCTTATTGTCCCTTAGACCTGCGTAATCTGTATTCCCGTTAAATAAAGGGCTTGCTGCCGTAACCAAAACTTTGGCTTTAAAGGCCATTGCAATACATTTAGTGATCCTACCCAGTTCAACATTTTCATTCCCTGCAATGCGGTTCGGCAAAAGTTCGTTTGCAATCGACTCATCCAACAGTTCAACAACATAATTAAAACAGTCATCTACAGGCTCTCTATATACCTGAACGGCTTCTGGCCCACTTGAAATGGGTAAATTTTCTTTCATAAGTGGTACCGGGCCATACATTCTAAGCAGATAAAAAGTATAAAAGGCTTTTAAAAACTTAACCTCGGCGATCCATCTTTCTCTTTCATACTGATCCAATTCCCGGACTTTATCAATGTTTGCCAGAAAAGTATTACAGTCACGTAATCCCTGGAATAAAGGTTTGCCCTGGAAACCTCCACTCCAAAAATTCCCAAGCGGATTAGCCGAATTTTGCAGGCCTTTCGCAACGTTTGCGAAGTCGGGATCTACATCCTTAATAGGGTCCATGTACCATACCTCATCACCCGAATTAAATGCTGGATTATCATTAAATGAACCATCCAAAGGCATATAAGAATAGCAAGTGAACAGATATCTTTCGGCAGAGCTACGTAGTGTAAATGCATTTTCTATTGTTGCAATGCTATCTGGAACTACATCCAGGTATTTTTTACAAGAGCACGCCATGCTCAAGAAAGCAATTAAATAGGCGGTTTTTATATATTTCATTTTCATTAGAATATATTTTTTTTAAAGGTTATGAAGCTATCATGAGTTTTATTCATTACGTTTTGTGAGTGTAAACTCATGATGGTTTCATTTGATTAAAATCCAACTTCAATACCAAGATTAAATACACGCTGATTTGGATATTTCAAACCATCTCCGCCCATTTCTATATCCCATAATTTAAATCCTGTAAAAGTGTACAGGTTAGTTCCATTGGCGTAAATGCGTAACTTATCCATACCTACCCTTTTGATGAGCCTGTTTGGGAAGGTATAGCCAAGTTCCACTTGTTTGATCCGCAGAAAAGCCCCATTACGCATAAACCATGTACTTTGCTGAGAATTATTTGCATTTCTAACTGAGCTGAGTCTCGGCCACATGGCATATAAATTTCTATTGTCCTCAGACCAGTGGTCATCCGCATATGCTTTTAGCAATTGGTTATTCAACAATGCCCCCGGAGGTGCCGGATCATTTTTCTCATATAAGTAGGAGATAAATGGGGCGGTTGAGGAGGGGTCAATCCAGAATGAAGAGCGGGCAGATCCCTGGGCAAAGGCACTAAAATCGAATGCCTTTTTGAAGCTGATGTGAAATCCAAAACCGTAAACAATTTCCGGAGTTGTAGGAAACCCGATCGGCACCATATCGTCTGAATTCAACTGTCCATCTCCATTTACATCACGGAATTTAATATCACCCGCCATTGTTGGCGTTGAGCCAAATTTCTGTGTTGGCGAGCTTCTCACCTCTTCTTCATCTACAAACAAGCGTTCGGCGATATATCCCCAACCCTGTTTTATAGGCTGGCCCACCCGGTACGACCAGGAATTAGCATATTGTGGTTCTTCATAAGCATCGAACTTATTTTTAGCATAAGTGAAATTACCGAGGATGGAAACAAACAGGTTTTTAGTAACGTCGTCCGAATAATTCAAACTAATATCCACAGACTTCGATCTTGCTTTTCCAACATTTGCTTTAGGGGTACTTCCCTGTAGGCCCATCGTTCTTGGGATGGATGCCCTATCCATTAAAATATTATATCGCCTTTCAGTAAAATACTCTGCAATAATGTCCCACTTATTGAATAAGCCAAGCTCTAATCCAAAGGTTGAGTTCTTTGCTGTTTCCCAGGTAATCGCAGTATTGTCATAACGATCGATGGATATTCCTGGTCTGGAATAACCTCCGGCGGCATCTGTTCCAAAACTGGCACCATATACGCCATTGTTCATGTTTACATTAGAAAGGTAAAAGAAACGGTCGTCGGCACTACCGATGGCATCATTACCAACCAGGCCGTAGTTACCCCGTACCTTTAGCTTAGAAATGACTGATTGTAAAGGCTCAAAGAATTTCTCGTTAGAAACATACCAGGCTGCACCTGCTGAAGGAAAGAACCCAAAGCGTTGATCTTCATAAAAACGTTCTGAACCATTGTAAGCAAAGTTAAACTCTCCAAAGTACCTGTTGTCATAGGCGTAGGTACCCCTTCCTCCCAATGTCACATTTCGTGAGGGCAATGATTTTTGCAAGGTTGTTTCATTTCCGTTCGCGTCATTCTGAAGCGTAAATATCACCATACCGGTTACATTGTGTTTTTTGAACGAACGGTTGTAATTACCTGCTACCTCGCCATGAAACGTAGAAGAAACGCTCTTTTTACCAGGAACATAACTGATATAATCAGAGCCTTTATCGGCGTTCAGATCATTTAGCAGAAACGTATTACTTAATTTATCATAGCTGGTCGCACTATACAGAAATGGCGTATACGCCCGCGATATCGCAAAGTCCGCACGTCGGTTTGTATTAACCATTCCCCTCACTGAGAGCCCTTGCGTGATAATATTGGAAAGGTCCTGGTTCATTTCAAACTGTGCCCCCATTAATGAGTTAGATGACTGTTTATAACCTTTAATCATCTCAGCATAAGGGTTCAGGTAATTACCTGTTTCTGCATTTCCGAAAAGGATGTGGTTCGCAAACTGATGTTTTGCATCTGGTTCATAATATGGACGGAACATTACAGGATTGGTACGCATTACATTTAAGTACATGTCTGCCCCTGAGGTTAGAGGACCTGTATATTCTCCAAATGATCCAAAAATACGAATAAGGGCTGTGGTAGATTTTGTGACTTTGATATTTACGTTTGAGCGCAGTGAATAATTCTTTAGATCAATATTCGTATTGAAATTATTCCTCTGGTCAACTTTAAGATTTCCATGATCCTGGGTTACTGCACTGGCCACATAATAGGTAGCCACCTGTCCACCACCACTTAGGTTAAAATTAACCCTTTGGTTCAACGTTCTTTTACTAAAAAGATCATCCTGCCAGTTTACAGCAGGGAACATAGCAGGATTGATCCCGGATATCGTGTTATCAATTTTACTTTGTGAATAAGGTAGTATTCCTAATGGATTTCTTGTTAAAACCGATTCGTTATGCAGTTTCATATAAGTAACAGGATCTGCGAGTTCCACCATTTTAGTCGGTTCTGATACTGAGTTTTCTACACGCAGACTGATTTTCGCTTTACCTTCTTTTCCCTCTTTAGTGGTTACCAGAATTACACCATTAGCTCCACGGGCACCGTAGAGTGCATTGGCCGTAGCATCTTTCATGATAGAGAAAGTAGCGATATCATCAACATTTAAACGGGCAAGTTCGGAAGTGGTGTACTCCATCCCGTCAATCAGGATTAACGGATCTTTTTTATAACCAAATGTGGTAGCCCCCCTGATAAAGAACTCAGCGTTATCTGCACCAGGTTCCCCACTTCTCTGGTATGCGATAACACCTGCCAATCTGCCGGCAAGCGCCGTGGTAAGGTTGCTGGAAGGCACCCTTAATTCGCCAGGCTTTATAGTCGTGATTGATCCTATAACGGATTCTTTTTTCTGTTTACCAAAGGCAACAATAACGGTTTCCTCCAATTGGTTGTTAGCGGATTTAAGCGTTACATTTATAACGGTTTTACCCTTTACAGCGATTTCCTGTGTAGCATAACCTACCATACTGAAGGTCACTATCGCACTTTCATCGGCTACATCAAGAATGTACCGGCCATTAACATCGGTTGTAGTTCCGATTTGGGACTTACCTTTAACCGCAATTGATACGCCCGGCAAGGGGCCTACTGTATCACTTACCGTACCTCTTATTTCTTTAAGTAGCTTGCTAACCGGTGTCTTGTACTTTTCCATTGCAGCTGGTACAATACCTGCCTTCTCCTTCCTGATGACCAGTGTCTTATCTTCTATAGTCCATTTAATACTTTTTTTAGAAAAAACCTGATCAAATACTTCCTGTAATGAAGCATCCATAAAGTTAACATCGGCAGTAGCTGCGGCACTAATTAAATCGCCATCACAGACGACCTGGTAACCGGTTTGCCTGGTGATTTCTTTAAATATAGTTTTAATGGATGCTCCCTTTTGCGAGAAAGTAATCTTCTGGGCAAACCCAGAGGCGCTAACCTCCATTAATAAAGTAGTCATAATGAGGATGATCAACTTCATAATACGTAATATTTGATTAGGCCTACACACAAGGTGTTCAGACCTAAATAGATCGTAAAAATTCATACATTTGGTTATTGGGTTTATATTGGTTGATTATGAGAATATTTATTCAAGTCATAAACCTGAACTTAGCCGTGGCTTCGAGGGCAATCGAAGTCACGGTATTTTTTGCATTAATTCAGGTAAAATTATTTTTGCACAGTGATCCTCCTTCCTTCAACTTTAAAATGAATTTCTCCTGTTAACTCTAATATGGATAACACTTTGGAAACGTTGGCATATCGGGTAACCGATCCCCAGACTGTTTTATCTGAAACATCCGCCTGATAAACTACTTCCACATCATACCATCTCGCTATTTCTTTCATGATGTCTTCAATGGGTTCATTTTCAAAAAAAAACTGACCATTTTTCCAGGCGATTTCTGTTAATGGATCGACCTGAATAACCCGAACAGCATGCGCATTTTGCGAAACCTTCGCTTGCTGGCCAGGCTTTAAAATCTTTGGACCTGTTGCAGGTCCGTTCATCGGTAAAACCTTTACCGCACCTTCCAGGAGGGTAGTTTTTGTTTCCTTATTATCTGCGTAAGCATTAACATTAAAATGAGTTCCCATTACCTCAATCGTCTGCCTTTTACATTCCACGAAAAAGGGCATCCTCAATTCTTTGGCTTTTGGACCCGGATTCTCAATCATGACTTTGGCAACTTCAAAATAAGCCTCTCCCTGTAATTCGACCCTTCTTTCTTTCAACTTCGAGAAACTTACGGGGAACTTAAGAACCGACTCTGCGTTGAGCCATACCCTGGTACCATCTGGTAAATTTATTTGATATTGTCCGCCACGCGGAGTTGAAATAGTATTGGTTAATCTGCTAACTTTTGCCCTACCTCCCTGATGACCATCTTCCTGTACAGTATAAACAAGTTTTCCATCTCCGGTTTTGGTAATGGTTATACCCGCCTGGTTAGACAGGTTTCCTTTAACAGTTTCATCTAAGACAATCTTTGAGCCATCGGCCAATGTAAGTACCGCTTTATTTCCGCCTGGTGCGATATCGGCCCCAAGGTATTGCTCATTTTTTAATGCCATCTGTTTATCCGCATAAAAGAAAACAGCCATGCCCGCACAAAGCAACAATACAGCTGCCATGGTAAATTTAAACCAGGTACTTTTATGAAAGCCGGGGTTTGCAGCTGTTGATTTACTTAACCGAAGAATGATCTTCTCTTTCGTCACAGCTAATGCCGTTTCAACCCCAGGCGACGTTTTAATTCTTTCCTGAACTTTTTGCTGAAGTTCAGCATCAATCAGCTCTTTAAAAACAGGCCCATATTCCTCCGCACATAGCAATTCCAGAACCTCTTGCGTTTCTTCTGCCGTACATTGGTTTGTAATGTACTTTTTAAATAATGCTGTAATTTCCTCTGGTGTTCTCAAAATATGCGTTTTATAGGTAATACGGTTAAGTCCGGCAAAGTCCCTGCTCCGGATTCTATTTTTTTTCAATAAATTTTAAAAAAGGTATTTCTTAGAATAAAAATCCTAGTAAAATGATCGTCAGGCAATCAGAAAGTAACATCCGTGCCTTAATAAACTTATTGGATTTTAAAAGATGGTCGCTAACAGTTGAGGTCGATATGTGCAATAAATCACTCACCTCATTATAGCTCTTCCCTTCGATTTTGCATAAGGTAAAAACCTGTTTCCTTTGCGGGGATAGTTGCGCCACAGCGTCTAAAAAAAGCTGGTTGCTTTCTTTATAGATAAGTTCCTCTTCAATATGGCTATAAGTATTTTCACCTACAGCAGTAAAATGTATTTCAAATTTTTTAGCGAGTGCCTGCTTCCTGAAATGGTCATAAACCATATTTTTGGCTACCTGATGCAGAAACGAGCTAAATGTTTTATCGGGATCTATTGTACTACGTTTTTCCCATATTTTAACAAATACTTCCTGGAGTATTTCCTGGGCAAACTCTTTATCCCTAACCATCCTCACGATGTTACAATAAATCTGTGCGCTGAACAAATCATAAAGTTCGTGAAAAGCACTATGGTCGTGATTAATTAATCTAATCAGCAGCGCCTTTACAGATAAACTATCGTTGCTTTTTTCTATCATATTAGCCTTTCACATCTTAATATGAAACTCGGTTTAATTTTGGTTGATTAAACTAAATTACATATACAGATAAAAAAATAACTCAGCGTTATAAGCCTAGTTCTCAAGAATCTTAGCATTTTTTAACTGTATACATTTACTTTTATCGGTCAGGATATCTGCCGATATAGAAATGGGCTTGCAAAAAAGAAAGGGCAATAAAAAAGGGATTTGTTAAAATCCCTCAAATTTTTCCCAGAAGCCATCGACAGGCAACTTCGCGAAGATATTTACCGGTTCTTTCTTAACCGGATGAGTAAACTGGAGCCTTCGGGCATGTAAACAGATACTACCTTTACGACTGCCACGCGGGTAACCATATTTATTATCACCTACAATAGGGCAGCCCATGGTAGACAGTTGAACCCTGATCTGATGCGAGCGTCCGGTAAGCGGGTCTACTTCGATCAGGTAGTAACCATTTAATTCACCAATAAGCTTATAGCTCAATTCAGAACGCTGACTACCTGGAACTTCTGTATTATAAGGTGTAACCACATTCTTTTGCGGATTTTTAATGAGCCAGTGAACCAAGGTTCCAGAGGCCTTCGCCGGCTTGTTCCGTACTACAGCCCAATAGGTCTTTTTAACCTCACGGTTTTTAAACATCGCATTTACCCTTTCAAGCGCTTTACTCGTTTTAGCAAACAAGATCACACCACTCACAGGTCTGTCGAGTCTATGCACCACACCTAAAAATGCACTGTTGGGTTTGTTATATTTTATGGCAAGATATTTCTTAACCTGTTCATCGAGGGGCTCATCACCGGTTTCGTCAACCTGTACAATGTCGCCCGCCCTTTTCATTACAGCAATCAGGTGATTGTCTTCGTAAAGTATGTCCTTATCAGTTACAGGCATTAATATTGTTCTTTTTCATTCGGAAAATCATTCCCTTTCACATCTCTGATATAAGATTGTGCCGCTTCTTTTATACCCTCATATAAATCAAGGTACTGACGCAGGAAACGTGGTTTAAACCCTTTGGTCAAACCGATCATATCATTTACCACCAAAACCTGTCCGTCACAGTCACCGCCCGCACCAATACCTATAGTAGGGATATGCAGACTTTCTGAAACTTCCTTACCTAATTTAGCAGGGATTTTCTCTAAAACTACAGCAAAGCACCCTGCTTCCTGCAAAGCCAATGAGTCTGTTCTTAACTTATCAGCCTCTGCCTCGTCCTTTGCCCTAACTGTATAGGTGCCGAATTTATATATAGATTGCGGTGTAAGACCTAAGTGGCCCATTACCGGAATGCCAGCAGTAATGATGCGTTGGATAGAATCAACAACTTCAGTACCACCTTCCAACTTCACCCCATGCGCACCTGATTCTTTCATGATGCGGATTGCAGAATTTAAAGCTTCTTTAGAATTACCCTGGTAAGAACCAAAAGGTAAGTCAACCACTACAAAAGCGCGAGCGGCACCTCTAACTACCGACTGAGCATGATAAATCATCTGATCTAAGGTGATCGGAAGTGTAGTTTCATGGCCAGCCATTACATTGGATGCTGAATCTCCTACTAATAAAACATCGAGGCCAGCATCATCAAGGATGGTAGCCATTGAGTAATCGTATGCAGTTAACATAGAGATCTTTTCTCCACGCTGTTTCATTTCCTGTAATATATGAGTAGTTATTCTTTTTACTTCTTTATTTACCGACATGCTTTTATAGTTTTATTGAAGCAAAATTAGTTTTTACAATCGAAATAAAGGGATTTTTATTGTTTTTGTGACACTTTCCTCCTAATCATCAGTCAGTACCACCAACCGGGATCTGGAGGGATTTACAAAAACTCAAAAAAAATCTTGAATAAAACCCTGTAAAAACATACCTTTGTACTCCGAAATGAAGGAGTTACTTAACAGCACATTTGTTAAAAACATAATCGGTATCAAAACCGCAGTCAAATCTCCATTTTCCCCTTTTTTTACACCAATTATTTCTCATTATAACTACAATGACTAATTACACCAAGTTACCAGCTATCTTGTTACTTGCCGATGGCACCGTATACTACGGTAAAGCCGCCGGGAAAATAGGTACAACCACAGGCGAGATCTGTTTCAATACAGGAATGACCGGATATCAGGAGATTTTTACAGATCCTTCTTATTTCGGACAGATTATGGTAACTACCAATGCTCATATTGGGAATTACGGTATACATAAAGAAGAAATAGAATCAGACAGCATCAAAATAGCTGGATTGGTTTGTAAAAACTACAACATCGGTTTTAGCCGTAAAGAGGCTTCTGAATCTATTCAGGATTACTTCCAGAATGAAAACATTGTAGGTATTTCAGATATAGACACCCGTGCACTGGTACGTCACATCAGACATAAAGGAGCAATGAACGCGATTATTTCTTCTGAGATCACCGATCTTGAAGAACTGAAAAGCAAACTAGCTGAAGTACCATCTATGGACGGACTGGAACTTTCTTCACAGGTTTCAACCAAAACCCCTTACTTCTACGGTTCTCCTAATGCAACATATAAAATCGCGGCACTGGATCTTGGGATTAAAAAGAACATCCTTCGCAATTTTGAACACAGAGATGCTTATGTACAGGTATTCCCTGCAAAAACAAGCTTCGAGGAGATGGACAAATGGGGTGCAGATGGATATTTCATCTCTAATGGTCCCGGCGACCCTTCGGCCATGCCTTATGCGATTGAAACGGTAAAAAAGGTTTTGGCAGCAGAAAAACCTATGTTCGGTATTTGCCTGGGTCACCAGCTACTGGCCGAAGCCAATGGTATCGGAACGATGAAAATGTTCAATGGCCACAGAGGTTTAAACCATCCTGTTAAAAATATTATTAAAAATCACTGCGAAGTAACCTCTCAGAATCATGGTTTCGGTGTAATCCCTGAGGAAGTGAGAAGTTCTGATAAAGTTGAAATCACACACCTCAACTTAAACGATCAGTCTATTGAAGGCATCCGTGTAAAAGGTAAAAAAGCATTCTCGGTACAATACCACCCTGAATCTTCTCCGGGCCCTCATGATTCACGTTACCTGTTTGATGATTTCATCAGCATGATTAAAGGTGAACTGACCTGGTAGACCAACATTTACCAAAAAAAAATATCATATTACCGACATTTTAGAAGGTTTAGCAGAATAGCAGTTTCTATTTGGCTGAACCTTCTTACATTTATAACATGGACAAAAGAAATGCCATTATCAGTGTAAAGGACCTGGTAAAAAAATATGACGATTTCACAGCTGTTCAAGGCCTGAGCTTTGAGGTTTATGAAAACGAAATCTTTGGCCTCCTTGGCCCAAACGGGGCCGGAAAAACTACCACTTTAGAGATCATTGAAACACTTCGGGAGAAAACCTCCGGAGAGATTTTTGTGGATGGCTATTCGGTAGATAAGGATGCCAGCAAAATCAAAAGAATAATTGGGGTACAGCTACAGGCCGCAGGGTATTATCCAAACCTGAACCTGGTAGAGCTAATGGAACTGTTCTCAGGCTTATATGGGGTAGACATCAAGCCGATGGAGATGCTGGAGAAAGTGAACCTGCAGGATAAGGCCAAAGCGAAGTATAAGGCCCTTTCTGGCGGACAGAAACAACGCTTTTCTATCGCGACGACGCTGATCAATTCCCCGAAAATAATCTTTCTTGACGAGCCTACAACAGGTCTTGATCCACAGGCACGCCGTAATCTATGGGACCTGATTATCCATATCAGGAACAATGGTACAACCGTAGTACTCACTACCCACTATATGGACGAGGCGGAACAACTTTGCGACCGGGTAGCTTTTGTAGAACGGGGAGAAATCATTGCGCTGGATACACCGGATAATTTAATCGACAAACTGGTAAACAGTGGTTTCGAAAGAAAAAAAGAAGTTAAAAAAGCCAATCTGGAGGATGTTTTTATCAACCTTACCGGTAAAGAATGGCGGGAGGATAATTAAATTAAGATGAGCAAACCTTACAATCATACAAAAGCTACACTGGCACTTGCAAAGGCAAGCTTCCGTTCTATTATGCGGAGCCCTTCTGCGGTTGTTTTTACACTGGCATTCCCACTGATTTTTATCCTCGTTTTTGGATTCTTAGGTGGTGGGGGCGTAAAAGTGGATGTTGCCATTGCGCCTGGATCAGACCTGAACAACCCGGTAGTAAAAGCACTGGAGCAGAATAACCTGGTGCATGTACTAACAGATAAAAGCCCCGAAGAGATAAAGACAGGCCTGGAAAAAGGCCAAATTGATGCAGTTATCTCTGTCCAAAAAAATACATTAGGCAAACCGGCTTACCTTGCTGATGTTCAATACACCTCTGCTTCAATTGATAAGGGCAGTATTTTTAAATCGGTTTTGCACGATATGCTTTACACGATAAATACCCAGCATACAGAGCCCGCAATTGCAAAGTTGCAGGAGAGTACCGTACAAGGCCGGGTGTATCGTACTATTGACTTTATTTTACCAGGACAACTCGGTTTCTCCCTACTAAGCACCGGTGTATTTGGGACAGCTTTTGTATTCTTTAACCTGCGACAAAATCTGGTCATCAAGCGTTTTTTTGCTACGCCGGTACGCAAGTCAAGCATTGTATTCGGAGAAGGTATAGCCAGAATAGGTTTCGCCCTTTTAGGTGCGTTGTTTATCATACTACTGGGACATTTCTTTTTCAAATTCACCTTAATCCACGGCGCGGTAACGGTATTGAATATGCTGCTCCTTTCTATTATGGGATTAATCGTATTTATGGGTTTCGGCTTTGTGGTATCGGGAGTAGCAAAAAGTGAGAGTACCATACCGCCGATTTCAAACATTATTACACTACCGCAATTCTTATTGTCGGGAACCTTTTTTTCCATTGATGCCTTTCCTTCCTGGCTTCAACCGATCAGTCGTGCATTACCCCTTACCTACCTCAATGATGCCATGAGAAAAGTGGCTTTTGAGGGGGCTGGCTTATGGGATGTAAAGCACCAGATCCTGATCATGATCATTTGGGGAATTGGCATATATGCCGTTGCTGTTAAGGTATTTAAGTGGGAGTAAGCATCCCATGCTGCTAAATATTCATATTAGGAATATTAAATATTTGTAGTTAAATTCATTCAATGAAACCATCATGAGCAAACACTCACAAAAAGCAAATATTGCTCATGATAGCTTCATTACCATTGAAAACAAAATTAAATTCAATGAAAAAACTTTGAAGAACACTTAACAAACAAACTACTTATGAAAAAATTAGCAGCAGAATTTATTGGTACCTTTTGGTTGGTACTGGGTGGTTGCGGAAGCGCCGTTTTAGCCTGTAATTATCCGGATGCCGGCATCGGCTTTCTGGGCGTTGCATTAGCCTTTGGGTTAACAGTGGTCACCATTGCTTACGGACTTGGACACATTTCCGGCGCACATTTAAACCCGGCCGTATCTATAGGCCTTTGGGTGGGCGGCCGTTTTGATGCCAAAGAACTAGTTGGCTATATTGTCGCACAGGTTTTAGGCGGTATCGCCGCTGCAGGTATCCTTTATGTAATTGCTACTGGAAACGGAAGTGCTATCGGCAGTTTTGCCAGCAATGGCTACGGTGATCTTTCACCCGGCAAATACAGCATGGCCGCAGCACTGGTATGTGAAATCGTAATGACCTTTATCTTTTTACTGGTTATTCTCGGAGCTACAGACAGCAGGGCGCCAAAAGGTTTTGCAGGACTGGCAATTGGTTTGTGTTTAACATTAATCCACCTGATCAGTATCCCTGTAACCAATACTTCAGTAAATCCTGCAAGAAGTACCAGTCAGGCTATTTTTGCTGGCGGTGACGCTTTAGGACAGCTTTGGTTGTTTTGGGTAGCACCTATTGCCGGTGCTATACTGGCAGGGATTGTCTATAAAGCTTTTTTTGCCGCTGAAACTGAAGCTGCATAAGCCTTCATCATAACATTAAACTTAAGGGCCGTAAGTAATTACGGCCTTTTTTGCTTATAATTTAAAATTTATTATAACTTTGGATATTGTCTTAGTAATTGTACTTTTTACACTAAGGCAGATTTACTAATAAAAACCAATAGAAATGAGTTTAATAATCGATGTTCATGCGCGGCAAATACTTGACTCCCGTGGCAATCCTACAATTGAAGTAGATGTAATTACAGAAAATGGTGTACTTGGCCGTGCGGCGGTACCTTCAGGTGCTTCAACAGGTATTCACGAAGCAGTTGAGCTTCGCGATAATGACAAAGCTGTATACATGGGTAAAGGCGTATTAAAAGCTGTTGCCAATGTAAACGATACGATTGCTGCTGAATTAAGGGGGGTAGATGTATTTGAGCAAGTTGCAATCGATAACTTACTAATCAAATTAGACGGAACTGAAAACAAAGGTAAACTAGGTGCAAATGCTATTTTGGGCGTTTCTTTAGCAGTAGCTAAAGCAGCGGCACAAGAAAGCCGTCAGCCTTTATACCGTTACATTGGTGGGGTTAATGCCAACACATTACCGATCCCAATGATGAACATAGTAAATGGTGGTTCCCACTCTGATGCGCCTATTGCTTTCCAGGAGTTTATGATCATGCCAGTTGGTGCTTCTTCATTCTCTGAAGCATTAAGATGGGGAACTGAAGTATTCCATAACTTAAAGAAAATATTACACGACAGAGGTCTTTCTACTGCAGTAGGTGACGAAGGTGGCTTCGCTCCAACTTTTGATGGTACTGAAGATGCGGTTGAAACTATCTTACAAGCGATTGAAAAAGCAGGTTATACGCCAGGTAAGCAAATTGCCTTAGCATTTGACTGTGCTGCATCTGAGTTTTACAAAGATGGCAAATACGATTATACTAAATTTGAAGGAGATAAAGGTGCTATCCGCAGCAGTGCTGAACAAGCTGAATACCTTGCTTCTTTAACTGAAAAATATCCGATCATCTCTATTGAAGATGGAATGGGCGAAGATGACTGGGCAGGATGGAAATTGCTGACTGAAAAAATCGGCGACCGTGTTCAGTTGGTAGGTGATGATTTGTTTGTAACTAACGTTAAAAGATTACAAACAGGAATTGACAACGATACTGCAAACTCTATTTTAGTAAAAGTAAACCAGATCGGTTCTTTAACTGAAACTATTAACGCTGTTTCTTTAGCTCAAACCAATGGTTATACATCTGTAATGTCCCACCGTTCTGGTGAAACTGAAGATGTAACTATCGCTGACCTGGCTGTTGCATTAAACTGTGGACAGATTAAAACAGGTTCTGCTTCACGCTCTGACAGGATTGCAAAATACAATCAGTTGTTGCGTATTGAAGAAGAATTAGGTGGTGCCGCAAGATTTATCGGCAAAGACTTTAAATATGCGATAAAATAATTTAAAGCATTTCTTTAAGAAACCGCCCTATAAGCATTTATAGGGCGGTTTTCTTTTATGTGGATTATCCTGATAATTTTTCTTATTTTCGTTTACCTATAAGGTCTTCTCGCTCAACGTATACACATGAATTATAATCATCAGGGTATCATAAAAAACTGGAAACTTCTGATAGAAGGAGAGAAACAAGGTTTATATGCCTGCTTTTCTCTTTTTTATGATGATTTATACCGTTTTGGAATGTCGCTGTACAGAAATTCAGAACTGATTAAGGAAAGTATACAGAACCTTTTTATTGAACTCTGGAAAATCAGGGATAAGCTGACTGAAGTAGAAAACATACAGCAATATGTTTTTACGATTTACAAGCGCATCATTTATAAAACCAACCAGAAGTATACACATCAGGAGGCCATGGTAGCCCTGGACTCGACAGACGTAGCAGAGCATTTTATTTCAGTAAGTTCTTATGAAGAAATTTTAATTGCGAGCCAGGAGGATGACCATTTAAAAAAACGGCTTCAGCATGCGTTGGCGACATTAACGCCAAGACAAAAAGAGATCATTCAAATGCGGTATTTTGAATGTCTATCATTTAAAGAGATTTCACACAAAACGCTTTTAACAGAAAGAACGGTTTATAACACCCTTCACAATGCGGTTAACGTTTTGCGTGAAACACTGCTTTTTATTTTGATAATGATAAATCTGGATTGAGCTAATAACTTAAATTTTTAATCGTATTTTCTTTTTTTCAAGGAAACCTGTAACCGCAACGATGATCAAAGCATAGACAAGGGATTTCCCCAAACCCAATGCTCCTGTCCGCAATACAGCGGGCAGCTGAGGAATGGATAATAATGTAATCAGGGCATAATGGATATAAGGCAAAAGATAACACGTTAATGTACTTGTACCGGCCGGCTTAATGAAGCTGTACCATTTTCTCTGATTTAAAATCTCGGTAAGGTATATCATCAATGCAAACAATATAATCGTTATAGCGGCACAAATACTTGTCCAGGATGGTGTTGCCCTTATTTTCGAGATCCCCCACAAAGGATTGCTTAAATAACCAAAAAGCAATAATAACACTGCAAAAAAGGCAATACCGATCCAAAAATTAACATTCCTGGCCGTAAATTTTCTATACAATAGCGCAGTAATGATACCGGCCATAGGCAGTGCTGCCATAGCACCATTTTCTGCCAGCCAAATGTAGTTACGGATCATTCCAACACCATCTAACCAGCCCAAACTATTAGCGGCGCTAAATGTCATAAAAAATATAAAGGCCAGGATTTGTATAAACATTCTACCACCGGAAAATAGAAAAACACAACTTGCGACAAGGTACCCCCAACCGATTAACCCCAGTATCCCCCACCATTCAGCACGCATAGCCGCAAATCCATCGCCCCCATTTCCTTTAAACAAAAAGCCAAGCAAAATCAAAAGGGCAACACCAATAATTTTAAGGATTCTACTGAGCAACAAACTATAAGACGAATAATCCAACCACACTAGAAAAAAGCCCAATGTGACCAAAATTTGCCAGAGCGGTTTTACCAACATGGCCGATTCATCATAACTATCCATATTGATATGAAAAAACCCCATTATCAACAGCGCGATGGTACGTACCAGAATGTGAAAAAGGACTTGAAAGGTATCTTCTTTTTTCTTCCTTCTGCTTTCTATGGCATAAGGTACAGACAAGCCAACAATAAACAAAAATGCAGGGAATACGATATCTGCAAGCCCCATTCCATTCACTTCGGCAGCAACATGATCTAACCAATGTGGAATATCAATTAATGTCCACAAATCATTCACAAAAATCATTAAGACCATAATGACCGCACGGAGGGCATCAATAGACACCAATCTGTGCGGTATTTTATTTAATACAGGCTCCAAACGCTTATTTCAATTTATTGTTTAAAGCCCTCAATAAAGAATTTGTGCCGATCACATCGTAATCTACCGCCCACATATAGGCCCCTTTAAACCCATTTGCTTTTAAAAATTCTGCTTTTCGTTCAACCAATGGAATTCCATTATAAAAGACTGTCTTCCCATCCATTTTTGTCGTTTCTTTACTAAAAGCCTGTGCGTCTTTACCCAAAATAGCCGAATAAGGTACATAACTATAAGAACCCCAACCTAAGTTATTACCATTACCATCCAATTCATCAAAACGTAATCCAAAGGCTGGTATACCAACTACAACCTTGCTCGCCGGGCCATGGTTATTTTTCCAGATATTAGCACCTGCCACCATATAATCGTAACTAGAGGGCTGCGCAACAGGTGATCCCGGACTAATTGCCCCGTCTTCAAACGCGTGAACATTTACCCAATTAACTAAGTTCAGGTTACTATAGCCCCAATGCATCCAATTGGTAGTTACCGTAATTGTAATGATAGATTGCGCTGGCAAGGCTGCTTTTAAGGCTACTAAAAAAGGACCTGTTGCAGCAATATTACGCTCTCCAAAATCGCTGAGATCAGTCATCATCACGTCTACACCATCCAATTTTCTAGCGGTTACATAAGTGGCGATCTGGGCAACAAGCGCGCTCCTCCTCACAGGGTCACTTATTGCGTTTCCAAATTCATTGCTTTGGTACAGGGACCAGCCATCAATACCCGACAGCCTACCACTTACGCCAAGCATAACCGGAATACCATTTATATGAGCGTGGGCAACAAGTTCATCAGCTACCTGATTAACTTGACCTTTGGAAACATCCAATCCATCTGGGGTTACTTTAGCACAGTTAAACGCCACGTGGGTTACATTAGCCCAATCAACTTGTTTGGCCGTACCATTTTCAGATAAATACGCCAACGCGACATGCGAAAAGTTTTTTAAAGTATAAGTGGTAGGGCTTACAAGCACTTTAGAAATACGGGTCGAGACTTGCCCATTGTAGGTAGCTTCTACTTTTATCTCATACTCTCCACCAGCTGTTGGTGTAAATGTATAGGCCGTATCTGTTGACACTTCTTTATCGTTAACCTTCCACACAACTTTTGTTTTTTCCATTGGTTTAGGGGAGAACATCAATCCGCTATATACTGCAGACTGCCCTTGAAATATTACCCTGCTAGGGCTCAAAAAGACACCATTATTGTCTATGATCCTTGGATGAAAATTATCATCATAATCAGCTTCCTGTCCTTTTTCGCAGCCTGCCAAAGCAGCTAGCAGAAAAACAGAAAACACTAAATATTTTATACTATTCATGAGATTTATTTTTTAAAAATAGTTAACAATATGCCATACATTATTTTACTGTGTCATTGATTGCTGCCAATAACGAAAGAGGGCCTTGTGCATCTCCGGAAATATGCCAGATCATTACGCCGGCCATCTTCTTTTTAAGCGCTAACTCTACTTTTTTCTTAATGGTAGGCATTCCGTTATAGAAAAATGATCCTTTACCGGACACCACCCAGAAATCTTCCTTTTCAGTGCCTGGATATCTGGTCACCAATTCACCATAGGTGATGCTTTCCTGAATATCAGGGCCAAATCCATAGGCATAGAACGGCAAGCCCAGAACCAATTTATTAGCTGGTATGGACCGGTTAACATTCCAGTGTGTAAAGTCAATTTCCGCAGCCTCATAAGTAGCGTGCGGTCCTGGGTTATCTTTTCTCCAGGGACCGGTCTGATCGTAAGACATTATATTGATGAAATCAAAAAGCTTAATGGCTTTATCTGAATAGGCTGCAGAATTCCAGGTAGCCACCGCAGCAGTCATCAATTTGGCTTCTGCCTTTAGGCCTGCTGAAAGTGCCACCACAAAACCTTCATAATCTGTATTTACAAAATCTCCTTCCAAATCTACATCAATGCCATCTAAATCATAGGTCTTTGTCAACTGCATCAAACCATCCACTAAAACAGCTCTTTTCGCCGGTCGCAACAAATCTTTCAGATATTGCGGCGGATCACCTCCTGCCAGTGCCGACAGCACTTTAACATTATTGCTATGCGCTTTTTTCACCAGTTCGGGCAGGCCGTTAACCGGAGCAAAAACACCGTTTGCATCCGGATTAATAAAGGCAACATTGAGGTGTGTAAGTTTACTAAAGTCAATCGTAGCAGCTACGGCAGCCAGGTCACTGTTGGCAAACACATAGCCTACAACTTTAAAATCCTTCTTTTTCTCCGGTTCCGGTTCAGGTGTCGCAGCTTTCAATTCTGCCTTACCGCAATTTGTAAATGCCAAAGCCAAACAAATCAACGGAATATATAATTTTATATTTTTCATAACATCTGTCTATTAATGATCCTGTTATGGCTTATCCCACCACACCCTTCCGTTCCAGCTGTCTTCGCCACCTAAAGCCGGAAGTACCTTTACGAAATTCTCTTTATTTTGCTCTTCTTCTGTAAAAGGATATTCAAATCTCCTTGGTATGGTTGCACTCTGACTAGGTTCATCTATCCCTACTCCTGGAGTTAATTCCGGGAAACCGCTTCTTCTCCAGTTTGCAAAAGATTCTGGTCCGTTTAAGAATAGGGTAATCCATAATTGTTTATTGATCAGTTCGATTTCTTTACCTTGGAGAAGTGCATTTCCCTGGATAAAGGTGTTGATCTCTGTAGTTGTAGCAGTTGGCCCGGAGGGGAAAAAGGCAAGTTGCTGTATACCTGCTTCAATCCCTTTTTTGTAATGATTAATTGCTGTCCCACCAAAAGTTTCTCCAAACCTTATCGTTGCTTCAGCAAGTAAAAGTTCAACTTCAGAAAAAGTTAAATGCAGATATGGCGCATTAAACCTAAGCAGAAAATTTGCCGGCTGTGCTTTCTGGTCATTATTGGTAACCGTAACAGTACCTACGCCAGGGACAACAATCGGAAAACTATCCTTATAGTCGTTCCAAATATAATGCCCGGGAGTAACCCCCTGATAACCTTGCTTTTCCACTACCTGATCAGTAATATCAAGACGGTTGATCGGCAATACTGCAGCATTATCCACATAATACTTTACCATGTATTTTAATCTAGGGTCGTTGGTTGACCTCAACTGATCTAGAAAAACAGACGTAAAACGTCCTGGAACACCATCTTTGTGAAAAGATTCCGAAACCCCATTTCCTTTAATATATCCTTTACCGCCCTCTTCATAATTATTTCGCACATCTTCGTGATCCACCTTGCACACATCAGAATTTGCAGTAAATACTCCTGCATTAAACGCGGCCTGGGCTTCAGTTTTAGCTTTAGCAAGATCAATTTTCACTAAGCGCATGGCGTAACGCAAACGCAATGAATTGGCGAATTTTTTCCAGGCATTTATATCTCCATTGTAAAACACGTCACCTTTCACCAAATCTTTTGAAGCGTCAAGCTGGGTTGATGCAACGGCAAGCTCTTTAAAGAAATCATTATAAATTTCCTGTTGTGTATCAAATTTCGGTTTTATACCCTTACCTGCATCTGAGTAGGGAAGATCTCCATACACATCAGTCATTCGGGCGAAAATATAAACCTTCATAATGCGGCATATTGCATTTAAATTCGACTTTTCGGCAACACCATTCGTTCTCTTTACGGCGTCGATAATATTAACCACCTCATTTCCATAAGAGTCGTCCCATAAGATACCCAACATACCGGGATCTTTGTAATAAGCTGTTCCCCATCTGTTGCTATAAGCACCTGCAATCTGCTGCACCAAGGGCATTGTCAACATGAAAGTTGTACGTTGATTGATATTCAGATCCCCGGAAAACCTTAACTGAACCGTAGTAAGCTGGATGGAAGGATCAAGATTAGATGATCTTGTGGGGTCTATATTTGTATCTCCAAACTTTTTACAGGAAGTTACTGATAGCAAAAGTGCCATTCCTCCTATATATAGTATACTTATAATATTTTTCATCTTTTTCTAATTAAAATCTAAAGTTGAGGTTAAAACCATAACTGCGTCTTCCCGGTAATGAGCCGTACTCAATTCCTTGTCCGTTACCATTGTTATAATTCGAATCAGGATCGACATTTGGTACGTTTTTATAAATGATAAATGGGTTCCTTGCTACAAAAGCAACCTGAAGGTCTTTAATTCCCCATTTGGCCGTAACAACAGAAGGAATCCTGTAGCTTAGCGTCAATTGTCTCATTTTTACATAGGACGCATCATAGATAAAAGGTACACCAACAGAGTTCGCAATATCATTTAATGAGCCCCAGTAACCGGATGGCTCAACCGCTCTTGTATTTTGGGCATATATAGGTTTTCCACTTCCATCGGTACCTGTCTGGATAACACCTTTCGGCACCAATCCACCAACCCTACCTTCGTCAGACCATTGCTGAGGTGTTTTTCCTGCAGACATTCTATCCTCTTCCGACTTGATCCATTCTGCTCTTCCATCTAAGGTGATTTTAGATGCCCCATTAGCTGCCGCAAAATAATTAGTCAGGGATAACAAATCACCGCCAACTTTTATATCAAGTAAAGTACTCAGGCTAAAATTCTTATAAGTAAAGGTATTAGTTAGACCACCTGTCCAGTCAAATATACCTTTCCCTAAAACCTTACGGGTATCACTTAAAAGCGGTTGAAGTGTAATGGGGTCAAGAATAATATTTCCATTCGGATCTTTTTGATAATCATAGGCTAAAATGGAACCGTAATCAGCTCCCGGCATGGCCACAACCGATACCCCCATCCACCTTGCGTCAGACAATACAAGGAACGGAGTACCTTCCGCTAAGGATTCCACAGTATTTTTGTTTCTTGCGAACGCAAGGTTCATTTCCCAATTAAAATCCTTAGTCCTAACCGGAGTCGCGTTCAGCGCAATTTCGACCCCTCTATTTCCAATTACACCAGCATTAATGATTGAATTTTTATATCCAGATGAAACCGGATTTGGCAAAATATTCAACTGGTCTTTTGACTTTGAATTGTAATAGGTAATATCTAATCCGATCCTATTGTTAAAAAACTTAAGTTCTGCTCCAAATTCATACGAGAAAGTCGTCGTAAGCTTCAAATTTGCATCTGCGGGCATAACATCAGTTGATAATCCACCCGTAGGCAGGCCTTTAAAAGCTAAAGAATTTGCCCTATAATACTGATTTAAAAGATAAGGATCTGTGTCGGAAGCAACCTGCGCAACCGAAGCCCTTAATTTACCATAAGAAAGTACTTTGTTGTTGATCTTAAATGCATCAGTAAAAATAAAACTACTACTTAATGAAGGGTACAATTTACTGTTCTCATCTACACTCAAGGTAGAGAAAGCATCATTACGTAAGGTAGCATCAGCGTATAAATAGCCTTTATAACCTGCAGTAATGATTCCATACACAGAATTGATCGCTTTTTTTAACGGCGAAAGTGGTGTAACAGACTGGGTAACATAACTGGTCGGAATGGCTACATCTAATACAGCCTGATCTGTAAACTGCATTAAAGTACCTGGTCTTTTATTCCTTGTAATACTACTTCCAATACGGGCAGATAGATTTAGCGAAGGGCTAACTTGTTTTTGTGCAGTTAGCAATACATCCGCTTCTAAGGTAGTATACCTGGAATTATTGATGTCCAAAGTTCCCGTTAATGCTCCGGGAGTTGTCCTTGGACTAAATTTCTCGAAATCTACCTGGGTCTGATCTGTTGAAGCCCTACCTTGTAAGCTTAACCAGCTTACGATATTATAATTCAATTGTACAGAAGCCAGCAACCTATTTTTGACGGTCTTATTTTTCATTTCGTTGATTACCCAATAAGGATTTAAACGATATTGATTTCCATTGTTCCAATCCAGATAACTACCATCAGCATTTTTATATTCATTTTTAAACCTGGCCTGGTCCACTGTGTTTGCCAGTGAAAGGAAACTATTCCCGATATTTCCAGGGTCATCGGCAAGAGAGGGGCGGTTTTTAACATCCTCGTTCATATAAAATGCCCTGGCCTCCAAGGTAACTTTAGGGCCAAATTTAGAACTTCCATTAAAGGTGAAAGAGTTCCTGGTTATACCGCTACCCGGAATAATATCCCTGTTCGTCAGGTTGGACGCAGAAAATCTAAAAGAGGTGATATCCGTTGAATTAGCAAAGGACAAGGTATTTGTAAATGTTGAGCCGGTCCTGAAAAAACCATCGATGTTGTTTTTTACATAAGCATAAGGTACACGTGCACCTGTTCCGGTAATCACTGATAAATCCGGGTCAATACGTGCACCAAAACTTTTCGTCAATGTATTATAATCCTGTACGGCACGCGTATTTAACTCTTGTTTAACTCCCTGGCCGTACAAGGATTGATAGCCATCATAACTGGTTAACTGTTTTTCCAAGGTGGCGGTACTATTAAACTCTATCCCCAGGTCTTTACTTTTATTCCCTCTCTTTGTGGTAATTAAAATCACCCCATTTCCTGCTCTTGACCCATACAGTGCCGAAGCTGATGCTCCTTTTAGCACACTAATTTTATCAATATCATCGGGGTTAATCGCGGAAATAGCATCTCCCATATCCACTCCGCTGGCACTTGACGCTGACCCGGTACCTCCGTAATTTGAATTGTCAATCGGAATACCATCAATAACATATAGTGGCTGATTATTACCACTTACCATTGTGTTTCCACGGATGATAACCCTTGAAGATCCCGCTGGTCCACTTGCAGTAGTGTTAATAATTAATCCCGGAACTTTACCTGCCAGTGAATTGATCACATTAATTTCCCTGGCCTTTTTAAGCTCCTCACCTTCAACTTCTGCCACCGCATAACCCAATGAGCGGGCCTCTCTTTTAATACCCAAAGCGGTAACTACTGTTTCTTTCAGATCAAGTGATTCCTCCTTCAAAACAATGGTTACACTCTTTTGCTGGTCGCTCACTACAATTCCTGCCTGTTGAAATCCCATCATCCTGAACCTGATCACATCGCCCTTATCCGCCTGAATGGAAAAATCACCATTCGCATTTGTGGCAACAGTCTTATTTTTAGTCACGTTAACGACAACTACGCCGGGAATAGGCGCTTTTTTCTCGTCTGTAACTTTTCCCGTTAAAGTAAATTCAACCGGGGCAGCCACCGGCGGGGGAACAGACTGGATCATAATGGTATTCCCATTAATCTGGTACTTAATACTTACCTGTTTTGAAATCGCATTTAAGACCTCGTCAATCTTTGCTTTTTCAACATTCAGGTCTATTTTTCTATTAACATTCAGGTCTAGTGGATTGTAAGAGAAATGAACTTTTGCTTCTGACTCAATTTGCTTAAAGGCATTTAATATGGAGGTATTTTTCCACTTAAATGAATACAATTTTTCCTTTGATTGGGCAAATCCTGATAAAGAAACGATCATTACAAAACACAAGCATGTTTTGCAAAACAACCCGTAAAAGTAATAATACGATGGTAATTGTCTTTTCATATTGGTTTGTTTGGTTAGTGTAGTTGGTTGGTTTAATCGGTTAGTTTAGTTGTTTTTTAAATTATATATCGTGTTTATTTATTTTTCGAAATCAAGCTTCACCTTATCGTCTTTTATGCTATATGTAAAATGATTGGAGAACCCGATGGCATCCAATACCTGAGTAAGACTTTCATTTGTAAACTGTCCGGTAAACGCGATGGTTTTCGTAGGTCGGTTACCGGTTATGATCTCTACGCCATAAATATTTTTAAGCACAGATTTGATCTCATCCAGGGAGGACATAGAGAAAACCAGTTTACGGTTTGTCCAGTCTTCCACTTCCTGAATTGAAAATGTTGATTTATTAAACTTATTCCCTGCTTCGCCAACATTAACCTGTTCGCCCGGCAATAGTTGAACGTGATTGATCACTTCCTGTCCGTTTATAGTTCCTACGTTAACTTTACCGGTAGTTAGCATAACTGAGGTTTCAGCGCTTCGGCTATAGTTGTTAATCTTAAAGGATGTACCCAATGCGGTGGTCGCCGTTTTACCAGATATCACAATAAATGGTTTATCCTTATTTTTAGCTACCGTAAAATGCGCCTCTCCCGACAACCATAAAACACGGTTGTTTTTATTATAGTCTTTATCAATTTTAAGTTCGGTAAGCCCGTTTAGCAACACGATACTACCATCGGGCAGGTTTACAGTTCTGCGTTCATTAAATTTAGTCCTTACTTCCTCACTTTTATTTACCTGGGTATAAGCCGGAATATGTGTACTATAGTCTACCTTGTTCATTAACGGGTAAACACCAATACAGATCAATATTGCAGCGGCTGCTGAGAGCCATGCGTACTTCCGTTTAAAGCGTACAATTCTTTGAGGGCTTTCTATAACAACAGGATCCGCGAATGTTTCCGTTTCAATGGCAAGCTTCAGTTTTTCAAGCTCTTTTTCCTTTTCAGCAGGATCAACCTTCAGGGCAAGCACCATAAAAAGTGATTCGGCCTGCTGTATGATATCTGTAAGTTCAGGATGTTCTTTTAATATCCCTTCCCAGTACATCACTACCTCAGGATCTTCCCTCAGGCAATATTTAATAAAATTTTCATCTGTTAAAAAGTCTTCTATTTTGTATAACGAGTAATTCATGCCCAGCAATTTGATCGGTTTATAACTACAAGTGCGCAGGGATTTTCATTTTTACCAATACTTTTGAAAAAATATTTTTAGCCCTATCCACACGCTCCATTTTCTCCATCCCTGGCGACTGTAACAGTTAGCAGTTTCTCTGATGATCTCTAAGCAACGCCCGCCAAAAATTAAAAATGAAGCGATAAAGTCGTTGCGCTACAACACCAAATTAAATTCTGAAAAAGTAAAAATCTTTGTCAGGAAACCTAGTCAAAATCCGAGGATACTTCAATCCAACTTGCTTAAGTTAGCGTAAAACATAAATCACATTTATGACCGTCAAAACCAGCCGTTATATTGATCCCCTGACAGATTTTGGATTTAAACATTTGTTTGGAAGTGAGCCCGATAAGGATATTCTTATCGAGTTTCTAAATGCCCTTTTTCAGGGAGAGAAGCACATTGTGGATTTAACTTATAGTCCTATCGAACATGGAGGAGATGACAGCACCGAAAAAAAGGTATTCTTTGATCTGACTTGTACAGGCAAAGACGGGGAACGTTTCATCATTGAAATGCAGCGGACTTCGCAAGAGTTCTTCAAAGACAGATGTATATTCTATATGTCACGATTAATCAGCACCCAGTTACCAAAAGGAGGACTGAGCTGGAATAACCCTTTAAAAGAGGTTTATCTAATTGGGATCATGGAATTCCAGTTTAGCAATATCAATAGTAATTACCTTCATAACATCGCATTAATGAACAGCAACACAGGTAAAGTGTTTTACAAAGGCATGGGTTATAAATTCCTGGAATTGCCTAACTTTGATAAACAAGAACATGAATTAGAATCTGATCTTGACAAATGGTTTTATCTTTTAAAAAACCTCAGCCATTTAGATAAAATTCCTGATTTTCTTGACAAAAGAATATTTCAAAAAGTATTTAAGATTGCAGAAGTGAGTCAACTAACAAAAGAAGAACGCGAAGTATACCATTCAGATATCAAAGCAAAATCCGACTGGAACGGCGGAATGGACTGGGCAAAGAAGCAAGCGGAGAAAAAAGGCCTTGAAGAAGGGCTTGAGAAAGGTAAACTGGAAGAAAAGTTTGAAGTCGCCATAAAGATGAGGCAGAAAGGTATTTCCGATGACGATATCATTGAGGTCACAAACCTTTCCATCAAAGATCTGGAACAACTGTAATTTATATCATCAATAACATTAACTAGCCAGATAGCCCCCCTGCTCTCTGAGCAAAAAAATCACCTTCTTTGAGGAGGCATCAGGCGCTTCCCGATCCTTCATCGGCGAAGATGCCAGACTCCGAAAAGAATGGTTATTTTTTATGTTAATATGTGCATAACCTTATTTGCAAAGCCCAGCTAAATTTAGAACCTTCAAATGTTTTTCTATCTTTGACCTTTATGAACCGCATATTAGAACTTATCCGTAACAAATACTTTCTGTCAGTAGCAGCATTTGTGGTATGGATGATCTTTTTCGACAAAAACGATATGATCTCTCAATATGAATTCAAGTCTGAAGTAAACAAACTTCAGGAGGAAAAAGACTTTTATGTAAAGGAAATCTCCCAGGTAAAAAAAGACCTGAACGAGCTAAATACTAACTTAAACACTGCTGAAAAATTTGCGCGTGAAAAATACTTTATGAAAAAAGACAATGAAGATGTCTTTGTGATCATTAAAGAAGCACCGAAAGATTAGTAGCCAAACTTTGGCAGTACCAGTTTAAAGCGAACCACAATTATTCTTAATGCGAATATAAAGGCAATAACGATGATTGTTGCCACATCATCTTCAAGGTTAAAATACTTCAAACTATAATACAATATGCCACCCAAAATGCAGGCTGTTGCATATATTTCCCTGTGAAAGATTATGGGGATCGTATTGAGAAGCGTATCTCTGATTACTCCCCCAAAACACCCGGTAATGGTTCCCAGTGCCACACAAATACCCGGGCTCAATCCAAACATCATCCCTTTTTGAATACCCAGCATAGTAAATAATCCAAGACCCAGTGAGTCAAAAAGGAACAAGGTAACCTTGAACTTTTTAATATGTGTTTTAAAAAACATGGTGGCCAGACTGGTCATTAAAATCAGCAGACAATAGTTCACATCCCTCATCCATGCTACAGGTGTATCCCCGATTAAAAGGTCCCTTACGGTTCCCCCGCCTATAGAAGTTACAAAAGCAATGATCAGTACACCAAACGGATCTAATCTTCTTTGCATAGCGGCAAAGGTCCCTGATATTGCAAATGCAATAGTCCCAAGGGTTTCAATGGCTTCCATTGTATCGATCTGCATAGCCTGTTATAATTAAATTTCACCGTTTCTTTTACGGAAGAACCACTCTACAGTGAGTAATGCCATAATCAATGCAAACAGCCATTTAAAGTTAATCAATTCCTCGTAGCTGCGATCTTCATAAGTCAAGGTTTTAATCTGATCGTTTGCTTTTATCACATCAGCTAGTTTTAGCAGGTCCTTGGGCATATACATTTTTCCGCTAGTTTGAGCCGACATCGTATTGAGCAATTGATGATTGGCTACTGTTTGCTGGTATTCGGCCATCATGGCATTGATATAAAACATACCCTGGGCAGTATGTGTTTTATTGCCGAAGGATGTGGTTGCCGTATAACTATAATTACCCGCAGGCAATGTTCCCGCATCCAGCTGATAAGCAACATCAGTTCTTGAAAACAGGAATTTATACAAAGTACCGGATTCATTTTTCAGCACAACGTTTACATCCGGCGAATTTACCGGCATATAACTATCGTTATACAATACGGCATTAAGGATTATATTCTCGTTTTCCTCAAAGGTATTTTTTGAGGCGTACACTTTAAACTTCCTTTTATCATCCTTAACCGACAAATATTGAACTACTTTGGAAATCAAACTATTAAAAACCACAGGTTCATGCTGTACTTCTCCCGCTTCAGAAAGCTTCCATCTCCATAAGCCTTCGCCGACTAAAAAACCTGTTTTACGGCCATCGTCCTGCATGAAAAACAGCTGTGGATAGTCCGTATTGATTTTACCGATACGTTGGTTCAGCACAACCGAACTGTTCCCATTTACCACGACTTTGCCAAAAGGCGCCACTAGCGGATCAAAAGCTTCAATTTGTTTAACCACGGCCTGATCTAAATCAAATGCCGTAAAACCTGTATTTACAGTGCTGAATGTCTCCTGCAGCGTATTGTTACTTCCACTTAACTTTACTTGCTTTTGAACTTGATTAAATAAGTTCAGGTTACTTTGCGCACCTAAAATATACCATACAGCAACGTTCGTAGCATTTAATTTGTTCATAAACGGCGCAGCATCATACATTATTGAAGGTAACTGGTACAAAATGACCAGGCCATAATCCCCCAAAGCCACAGTATTCATATCCTCCGCAATAGCAACTTTAACATCGAAATTCTTGTTCAGGATTATAGCCTGTTTTAGTGCTGTAATGTCAGGATGTGGGCCAGCAGCAGCGATAAGTATCTTTTGTCTGGCATCAATCACGTCTATAAAAATGTGCTGTACATTGTTCTTTTCCGAGATTTCATTTGATATCGGTTTTACCTGTACAGTATACCGCTGAAGCCCTAGCTTTGATGCTTTAAGCTTAACAGGAACATTTTTAACAAAGGCATTTGAGTTCACCGTCAGTTTTTCTTCATAAACCTTCTTCCCATCGGAAAGTACCGACAAAAGACTTTCAGCTCCATTTGCTTCATAAGCCTGTACCTGTACTTCAATCGTAAAATCATTATCCAGATATACGAGGCTATTGTGATTTACATTAGCGATCAGCAAATCTTTTTTTGGAATAGTATCTCCCAATGCGATGGTATAAACAGGGGCTTTTAGCTTATTCAGTTCGTAAAGCGGACTACCTCCACGGTTAAAAATCCCGTCAGAAGCCAAAATTACGGCACCTACATTTCGGTTCAGGTATTCGTCATTCAGTTTCGTAATCAATTGTGCCGCATTGCTCAGTTTTCCGCGGTTAGAAAAATCGAAGCCACTTTTAACACTATCACTAAAATTATAAATTTTCACCTCATATTCCTCAGTGAGCTTACTGGCCAAATTTTGCATTTGTTGCTCGTACTGCTGCTGATTAAAGTCTGGGGGCTTAATATTTCCAACTGAAAGGGAATTATCCTGAGCGATGACAATAATGGGTTTCTCTGGCTTATAAGACACACTCCTGATTAAAGGCGCAAAAAGCAAAAAGCCAATTAATGTAACCGCAATAGTACGGCTAGCAGCCAGACCATAGCGTAGCCTTTTATCCAGGTATGCTGTGTTCCCATACAATAGCCAGACAAACAGCAGTCCGATAAGCAAACAGGCCAGTAACAATAAAATCGTATATCCGTTAAAAGAATCGCTCATATGTGTTTGGATAAAGATGCTAAATTTTAAAATAAACTGCTAGCCATTTTATTTAAGTTTGTTACACCTGAAACACCGGACAATATGAAATGCTATTTAAAGATCATTTTACTGTTAACTATGACCACATCAACCTTCGCACAATCCGGATTTAAGGATCAACAATTAAAATTTGAACGGGTTAGGACTGCTTATGACCAAAAATGGGATGCACTGAAAAAGGAATTGTCTGCAGCCGCCATCAAAAGTCCGTTTAAACTTTACATTACAGCTTACAAAAGCGAGGGTAAGCTGGAGGTGTGGCTGCAGGCCGCAGCTCAAAAGAAGTATCAACTTTTTAAAACCTATAATTTTTGCGCAAGTTCGGGCACCCTCGGCCCTAAGGTAAAAGAAGGCGACCGACAAACGCCTGAAGGCTTTTATTACGTCAATGCTTTTAATCCAATGAGTAATTTCTATTTATCATTGGGTGTAGATTATCCCAACAGCGTAGATTTGCGAAGAAGCGGTAAAGAAAAGCCTGGCAGCGACATCTATATCCACGGAAATTGTGTAACGATAGGCTGTATCCCCCTAACAGACGAAAAAATAAAAGAAGTATATGTATTGGCTGTAGAAGCGAAGAATTCTGGTCAGCAGCAAATTCCTGTAAACATTTTTCCTTTCAAAATGACAGATGGGAATCTAAAAAAGTATGTTGTCCAGTATCCTAAACAAACTACATTCTGGCAAAATTTGCAACAGGGTTATGCTTATTTTGAAAAACACAAAACGTTGCCTGCGGTCAGTCAGGTTAAAGGAAGTTATGTGATAAAATAAAAGCGCCCAATTGGGCGCTTTTATTTTACAGAGCTAGTATTTCTTCATCCTTGCCCCTTATTCGTTCTACAGCATTCCTCCGCAAACAGACAATACCTGTCCGGTTACATAAGAGCTCATGTCTGAAGCCAGGAATACACATACATTTGCAACGTCTTCAGTCTCTCCCGCTCTTTTCAAAGGGATACCTTCTTCCCAACCTTTAACTACTTTAGGATCCAGTACATCAGTCATTTCAGTACGGATAAAACCTGGCGCCACAACATTTGTACGGATATTACGTGAACCCAATTCTTTAGCTAATGATTTCGAGAACCCTATGATACCTGCTTTTGAAGCAGCATAATTGGCCTGTCCGGCATTTCCCTGTACACCCACTACAGAACTCATGTTGATGATTGAACCTTTACGGGCTTTCATCATCACCTTAGAGGCTGCCTTACATACGTTAAATACAGATTTAAGGTTCACATTGATCACATCATCCCAGTTTTCCTCACTCATACGCATCAATAAACCATCTTTAGTGATACCGGCATTATTCACAACAATATCCAATGTACCAAAATCGGCAACGATGTCATTGATCAGCTGGTCTGCTTCGTCAAATTTAGAAGCGTCAGAACGGTAGCCCTTCACTTTAGTGCCAAAGCTTTGTAATTCCTGCTCTAATGCTTGTCCTTTTTCTACTGATGACAAATAAGTAAAGGCAACATTAGCACCTTGTTCAGCAAATTTCTCCGCTATTTTGCGACCGATTCCTTTAGAAGCACCTGTAATCAGTGCTGTTTTTCCTTCTAATAATTTCATCTGGTTATATTTTGTTTTTTGTTGATGAGCTCGCATCCATTGTTATTGTTTCTTAAACTGTTACAAAGGATACTGGTTCATATATGTATGGTTATGATCTTTTATTTATGTAATGCGGGTTCTTGCTGACTTAAACAATGAAAGCTACCCAACCCCCATATGATATCTGTTGAATCTATTCCTACTACTTTTCGGTCAGGGAATACATCTTTGATAATCTGTAATGCCTTTTCATCGTTCACGTCCCTAAAAGTAGGTACGATTACCGCAGAATTTGCAATATAAAAATTAGCATAAGATGCAGGCAAACGTGTATCCTCATGGATAACGGGCGAAGGCATAGGTAACTGCACGATATTTAGTGGTTTACCATTCAATAAACGCATAGATTTTAATGCTTCCAGATTCTCCTGAAGCAACAGATAGTTTTCATCCAATGGATTACTTTCTACCACCGTCAGTACGGTATCTTCGTTTACAAAACGCGTAATGTCATCAATATGACCATCCGTATCGTCGCCAACTATCCCATCTCCAAGCCACAAAACCTGTTCAGCACCATAAAATTCAAGTAGATACGGTTCTATCTGTTCCTTACTTAAATGCGGGTTCCTGTTCTCATTTAATAAGCATGCGGTAGTTGTCAGGATTGTTCCCGCACCGTTAAACTCCACTGAACCACCTTCCATTACAATGTCAGGATTATATAAGGGAAGTTCAAAATGCTGCGCTATTTTAGTTGGGATAACATCATCCAGATCATAGGGAGGATATTTATCGCCCCAAGCATTATAGCCCCAGTCAACCACAGCCTTTTTAGTCCCTTCAGCATTTAATAAAAATGCAGGGCCGTGATCACGGCACCAGGCGTCATTTGTAGGATGTAGATAGAATTCTATATTGCTTAAGTCGGCACCTACTTTTTCCAGTTCAGCAATAGCAAAAACTTTCATAGCCTCATCATTGATATTGATCCTTACCTTTTCGCCTTCAGCTACTATTTTAATAAACTGGCAATATGGCGCATAAATAGTCTCTATTTTACCCGGCCAGGACGCTTCCTTATGCGGCCAGCTTAACCAGGTAGCTTCGTGCTTTACCCATTCAGCAGGAAAACGGTAACCATTCTTTTTAGGACTGCTGTTAAATATAACTTCGTTAAATGATGACATCTCTAAATCTTAAATGTTCTCTTAATCTTCGTCAATAAACCTTTTGGTAATCGGCTGATAAGAGTCTATTCTACGGTCTCTTAAAAAAGGCCAGTGTTTGCGGAAGAAATCAGATTCAGCTAAATCCAATTCTACCACTTTGGTTTCCTCATTATCATGTGAACCTAAATAAAGCAACCTGCCCTGTGCATTGGTCGCAAAACTTCCGCCCCAGAACTTCATGGCCCCATTTTGTTCCAATCCAACTCGGTTTACGCTTACTACAGGCACTCCGTTTGCTACAGCATGAGAACGCTGTATGGTTTGCCATGCATTATATTGATCTTTATTTGTTTCCTCGTCCTGATCTGTCGCCCAGCCAATCGCTGTTGGATAAAACATAATCTCGGCACCCATTAAAGCTGTAATGCGTGATGCTTCAGGATACCATTGGTCCCAACAGATCAGAATACCGATTTTGGCAAATTTCGTCTGAAAAACCTTATAGCCTAAATCACCCGGGGTGAAGTAAAACTTCTCATAAAAAGCCGGATCATCCGGAATATGCATTTTACGGTATTTACCCAGGTAAGATCCATCGGCATCTAAAACAGCAGTAGTATTGTGGTACAGGCCAGCTGCACGTTTCTCGAATAACGAAGCAATGATGACTACGCCCAGCTCTTTTGCAATCACCTGTAAAGCATCTGTAGAGGGGCCGGGAATAGCCTCGGCCAAATTGAAGTTGTCATAATCCTCAACATCACAAAAATATAGAGAAGTAAAAAGCTCTTGCAAACACACAATTTGTGCACCTTTTGCCGCTGCTTCCCTAATTTTTAAAATTGCTTTATCTAAATTTTCTTGTTTATTACCGGTACAACTCATCTGCACCAATCCAACCTGTACTTTAGCCATTCTTTATCAACAAATAATTTCGTGCAAAGTTAGCCAAAAAAAATAAATCAGGAGGCAATACTTTCCCTATACTCCTGCTGTAGTTCAAACAAGCATTTAGCACATAAACAACCGTCATGCAGCTCGCTGATATACTGGACCTCATTCAGATCTAAATGGACAACGCTACATTGGCACTTGGTATAAGAGTTGGCTTTACACTCTATGGAAGTTCCACAACGCTCGCAAGGTATGATCTCGTGTTTGGATTGATTAGCCATGTAAGTGATAATTAAACAATGATGTGCAAAAGTACACACAAAAATATAGCTATTTGAATCATTAGCTGTAATAGGCAAATTTTAACAAAACAACGATAAAACAGATTGTTCTGTCGCCGAGCAGACAAAATAATCAAAATTAAAATCAAATAGATCAAAATCAAAACCTTAAATGGGTCGTGGTCGATAGATTTGTTTTCCGAAGTATTTAAAATACAAACATCTTCTAACCAAATTATTTAGTTTATGAAAAAAATTCTCCCATTATTATTTGGTCTGTGCTGTATCTCCGCAATTGCCTTAGCGCAAGTTAAAGGTGTTGTAGTAGATGAGACACAGGTACCCCTGCCCGGTGTTACTGTAATGGTAAAAAACACCAAAACCGTCACCACTACTGATCCGAACGGTGCGTTTTCTATCAATGCCCCTGCTACCGCAACACTTGTATTTTCCTATATCGGCTTTATACGACAAGAAAAACAAGTGAATGGTGGCAACTTACGCATTGTACTGATCAGTGATAGCAAAGCATTGAACGAGGTGGTAGTTACCGCCCTTGGTATTACTAAAAACAAAAAGAACCTTGCTTATGCTACCCAAACCGTAAGTACAGATGAAATTACAAAGGCACGTGATTTAAATGTTGTCAACTCTCTAGCTGGTAAAGTTGCGGGTCTTGACATTGTCCGGTCATCATCTGGTATGGGTGGCTCATCCAGAATAACGCTTCGTGGAGATCGCTCCATAAGTGGGAACAACCAAGCCTTAATTGTAGTGGATGGTGTACCTATTGACAACTCCAGCATTACACCTACCCAGGTGAACAGTAGTGGTGCAGGAAACGGTCGCGATCAGGGAGACGGGATATCCAGTATTAATCCCGACGATATCGAGTCAATGAACGTCTTAAAAGGTGCCTCAGCTACAGCATTGTATGGCAGCCGGGCATCAAACGGTGCGATTATTATCACCACAAAAAAAGGTAAGCTCCGTAAAGGAGTAGGTATCACCTATACCAGCAGTTATCAGATAGAACAGCCTGTTTTTCTGCAAAAGCTTCAGAATGAATACGGACAGGGCGCAGGCGGAATTTATGATGCTTCGTCCGAAGGCAGCTGGGGGCCAAAATTAGACGGTCGCCAGGTAGCCACCTGGAGTAAAGATCCTGCCGATGCGGGCAAAACATATTCTTTTGTCGCGCAACCAGATAATTATAAAGATTTTTATGAAAACGGATCCAATCTCGTTAACGGCATCGCTTTAAATGCCGGATCAGAAAATGCACAGGTATATTTCTCCTATACCAATACCGACGCAAAAGGTATTATCGACAACAATAAATTAAAGCGGAACAATTTTAACCTCCGTGCAAGCGGAAAGCTTGGAGAACGCTTTACCCTTGATGCTAAGGTAACTTACCTTAATCAGGATATCGCTAACCGCCAACGCGTAGGTGAGGTTTTCGATAATCCAAACAGACATATTTTCCGTGTACCGCGCAATATTTCGACTGCCGATTTAATGAAATACAGTTACGTTACCGGATCTGGTTTCTTACGCCAAAATTATTGGAATCCAGGTTCCAACGGTGGTGCTAACCCATACTGGACAAAAAATAAAAACCTAACGGATGAAGAAAGAAACCGTCTTACGGGTTTTGCGTCATTAGCCTATAAAATATTGCCTTCACTAAATGTAATGCTGAGGTCTGGTATAGACCGGTATACCGATGATGGCGAATTAAAATGGTTTAATGACACCTATATCATCGCGCCACAAGGTAATTACATGATTACCAAAAGAGATGTCAGGGAAATTAACCACGATTTCTTATTTTCTTATAACAAATCTTTATCCAAGGATTTTACGCTGAGTGCTAATTTCGGGGGTAATATTCAAAAGAACGACAACGTAACCGTAAATACTATAAATGGTTCTTTAATTACCGAGAATCTATTTATACCTAATAATACAATTACTTCCACTACCAGCCGAACAGTATTCCAAAAGGAGAAACAAGCCCTTTACGCAACGGCTGATCTAGGTTATAAGGATTATTTGACACTTACAGTAACCGCCAGAAACGACTGGTCGTCTACCTTACCTAAAGAAAACAATAGCTATTTTTTCCCTTCTGTAGGCGTTAGCTCCATCATTTCCGACATGGTTAAACTACCGGATTTTATAAGCTTTGCAAAAGTGCGTGGCTCATTGGCCCAAACTGGTAACGATGCCGACCCTTACAACCTGACGCAAACCTATACCTCATTTGCCGGTGGAAATGGTGTTACGATTGGTCGCGATCCCCGTAAACCAATACCAGGACTTAAACCTGAAATAACAACGGCACAAGAGGCGGGGTTGGAACTTCGGTTTTTCGGTAACCGTGCCGGTTTAGATTTTACCTGGTATAATAGCAACTCTAAAAATCAATTACTGGCTGTTACCTTACCTCCGGGATCTGGTTGGGCCACTGAATTTATCAATGCTGGTAACATCAAAAATAATGGTATAGAACTTACCTTAAATGGCAGCCCTATAAAGACTGATGCATTTAAATGGGATATAACGGTAAATTACTCGAAGAATAACAGTAAGGTGTTAGAAATTACGCCTACGCTAAATGAATTTATCCTTACCAGTGGCAATGATTTTATGAATACTGTAAAGATAGTAAAAGGCAAACCGTTTGGTGAGCTCTATAGCCGTGGCTATGTACGCAATACGAGCGGACAAATATTAGTAGACGCGACAGGCCTTCCCATTATCAGCAGTGCCCAGGATGTATATGTAGGCAATACCCGCCCAGATTGGACAGGGAGTGTTTTAAACAAATTCAGCTATAAAAACTTCTTTATGAGCTTTGTGATCAGCGCAAGAATGGGCGGTGTAGTCTCCTCATTTACCAATGCCAACATTTATGCCGACGGTGTAGCCGCAAAAACCGCACAAAACCGTGATGGGTTTATATTTGATGGTGTACTGGCAGACGGAAGTAAAAATACCAAGACCATTAGCGCTGAACAGTATTGGAAAAAAGTAGGAGGAAGAAATGCACCTGCAGGAGAAGTTTTCACTTACGATGCCTCAAACATCCGCTTACGGGAATTTGTTTTGGGTTACAACCTAAGTGGCAAATGGCTAAACGGAAAACCGTTCGAGTCGGCAAATATTTCCTTAACCGGGCGCAACTTGTTTTTCTTACTTAACCGTGCCGATGGCTTCGATCCGGAACAGGTAATTGGAAGTGGGAATAGTACCGTAGGTATTGAAGCATTCTCTCCACCTACAACCCGTACAATTGGCGTTTCGCTAAACCTTACATTTTAACGCTCACTATTACTCTGTTTTACTAGACTACATAAAATGAAAACATTTAACATCAAACAAATATTATGTCTCTTACTGATCGCAGTAACTTTAAATTCCTGCACCAAAGATTTTGAAGAGCTAAACACCGATAAAACCAAGATTTCCACAATTGATAACGCAACACTGGATTATATTTTCTCAGCGGCGCAATACCGGGGGATATTTGGACCTAATACTACAAATTCAGGTGCTTCACCGTATCAAACTTTCGGATCTTTATTTGCTGACTTACAAGCACAGTTTTTTGCTACAACTTCTCAGAATTTCGCGTCAGACAGAAATGTTATGTTCGGAAACTGGCTAAACACTTCATGGACGCACATTTACAGCAATGCGAATGCACAACTAGATGTTGTTTTGCAACAAACCCAACCAGGTGGCGCATTGGAAGACCCCATAAAAAATGCGATAGCGAAAGTATGGAAAGTATATATGTTTATGCCGCTTACCGATGCATGGGGTTCCGTTCCCTATTCACAAGCCGGCAATGGCAGCAACACAGTCCTGTATGACAGTCAGGAAGATATTTATAAAGATTTTTTCAAATTATTGAAAGAAGCCAATACAACGCTATCTGGTTATTCAGGTACCACAAGATTTTTCGAAAAGGGAGATTTAATCTATGGCGGGGATGTTAAAAAGTGGACTAAGTTTTGTAATTCACTATGGTTAAGGGCGGCTATTCGTGTATCGAAAAAGGCTCCTGATCTGGCACGTCAACAGGCAGAGGCGGCAATGGCCGCCGCAGGGGGAATGATCACCTCCAATATCGATAATGCCTTTATGAAAGTTACACTTACCACACCAAACCCAACAGCTTCACTCTCTTCTTTCAATGAGTTTAGAATGAGTGCAGCAATGGAAAGTGTACTGAAAGGATACAACGATCCGCGCCTACAAAAATTCTTTAATCCTTCCGCTACAGGCAATGTTTATAAAGGTCTGCGTAACGGCCAATCCCAGGTACAATTAGGGGTTCCACAAAATAGCAATAATGCAAACAGCAACATTAATTCATCTTTTGGTTTTGCTAATCGTGGTACAGCACCCTGGGCAATATTTACCGCCGCTGAAACCAACTTCTTGCTGGCTGAGGCTAAGTTAAACACATGGAACGTTTTACCTGCCGCAACTACAGCCCAAAAATTTTATGAAAACGGTATTGATGCATCAATGGAGCAGTGGGGAGTTACTGATGGAACGGCGGTTACAGCTTATAAAGCAGGAACTACAACAGCTGCCGCTTTAGGCGATATTTACAACACACCTGCGATGAACAATATTGCTGTAGTTTTTGGCAATACCGATGCCATTCAGCGGGAACAAATAGGCACCCAAAAATGGCTGGCGCTTTATCCTTACGGTATAGAGGCCTGGGCAGAATTTAGAAGAACGGGATTCCCGAAATTATATCCCCGTTTGAACTCGGAAAATATCGATGCACCGGCCAACGATCCGGCTAGTGTACGCCGCCTTACCTATCCACCTATCGAAACCTCCGCAAATGCCAATGGACTGGCATCTGGCGTTTCAAAATTAGGCGGACCAGACAAAGTGAGCACCAGGGTTTGGTGGAACCCTTAAGGTTTAAACAAACAAGTTATAAATGAAATAAGGTTTCACAGTGTACTGTGAAACCTTATTTCATTTATAATCTTTAGCTATTCGTTTTACGGCCTTTCCTTCGAATGAAAATATTGGATCATTTTATCTTTTAATTCTTTAGATACCTGTGCATATTTTTTATCATTCGCTACATTAACCTTTTCAAGCGGATCTTTCTGATAATCATACAACTCATCGCCAACAACCGAAGAAGCATTAAATGGCTGGTTACTTCTGAAATTTTCCATCCAAATGGTATAGCGATATCTTTTTGTGCGAAGCGAATAGCCCATCACCTTTAACGAAGCGTCGGCCGTTCGTTGTGTTTCTATACTATTACCACTTCGGGGATACTGGCTTACTGCAAACTCCTTTATCGAGGAAGCAGGATTTCGCATCAGTGGAACAAGGCTTTTACCTTCCAGATGAGCAGGTACCGGAATATTGCTAAGCTCACAAAGTGTAGGAAAAATATCCACAAATTCTGATAAAGAGCTGGTAGCAGAAGGCTTAATGTAAGGGGCCGAAAAGATAAGGGGACTATGCGTAGCTTGCTCAAAATTAGAATGTTTGCACCAAAGGTTATGGTCGCCTAAATGCCATCCATGATCGCCCCAAAGCACAATGACCGTGTTTTTACTTAAGCCCAATGAATCAAGGGCGTTCAATAAGACACCCACCTGTGCATCTGCATAAGAAACCGCGGCATAATATCCTTGTATCAGTTCTTTTTGTTTATCCAGGGGAAAAGTTATTCCGTAACCTTTCTGATCGGTAAATGAAAGTAAAGGTGGAATATCAGAATAAGACCTAAACTCCCCTGAATTATGGTAAGCCACATCTACTGCATTTTTTGATTTTTCCTGAAACTCCGCAACCGGCATATTATCCCGTTGATAGAGGTCCCAGTATTTCTTTGGCGCGTTAAAAGGCAAATGAGGTTTAGCCAGGCCCACCGCAAAAAAGAACGGCTGCGCACCCTTTTTGAGCTCTTTTAAAATATCCTTTGCCTGAAGAACATGAGCTCCGTCTATATAGGCATTATCCGGCAGATCTAAACATTCTACTGATGGACGAATCTTAGACGCTACATATTCAATAGCAGGCCAATTATTTAAACCTTTCCCTTCTGCCTCTTTCTTATATTTTTCTACAAGTGCTTTGGTTTCCTTTTTCTGATAATAGTTTAAAGCGGGCTCCCCGATTGCAGCAACATAATATTTTTTATCTGTTTTGTAAAAGGGAACGGTCCAGCTTGGTTTATCCGATTCGTCATCAACACACCGGGGATCATAAATTTTACCAATGCCCTGAGTAGTGTATCCCTGACTGGCAAAGTATTGTGGGATAGTTAAAATATCAGGGTTCATATCCCTCATCTTTGTTTTTAAATCCCATACTTTGGTTACATCAGGACGCATTCCGGTCATGATACTAGCCCTGGTTGGGCCACAAACTGCTTGCTGACAATAATTGCTTTTGAAAACCGTGCCCATTTTGGCCAAACGGTCAATGTTAGGTGTTTTTATCATTGGATCACCATAGCAACCTAAAATAGGCTTCAAGTCATCAATAGCGATAAATAAAACATTTGGCTTCTCTGGCTTTTGAGCGAAGGTGTTGAAACTAAGTGTAACCGAAATTATAAAAGAGGCGAACCGAACGGCTTTAATGCTTAAAATCATAACTGTGTTATTGTTTTTTACCAAGAAATATTTTTAATGTTTGAGGAGCGGCCGAAACAGTATTGAAACTGATCGTAATTGGATAAGCCTCCACACCTGGAAATGGCGACCAGTATTTCTCTGCGTCTATCCCCAATGTTATTTTATAGGGTATGGTACTATTCATCACGCTTAGCTCCCATTCAGCGTTTGAAGCCGCTGTTTTAATGATTACCGTACTATCGTTTTTCAAATAAAAGGTAGTTCCCTTGTCTTTTACAATGGGTTCAACAATGCTATATTTTTGGCTTTCTCCCCTTACTGTTACTTCTTTTATGAGATAAGAGTTATAAAACCGGTTTGTTAAGCTGTAACTGGTATTGGATTTTATGCCTTTAATAGTTTGCATATTGCCTGTGGCCACAACGTTAACATGATCAGCTTCCTTCAATACATTCATCGCGGCCGATGCCTCAAATATATTGGAGTAATAAGAAGTGTCGTTTGTAAACCCGATCCTCGGTGTTAACGGAAGAAGATCCTTTTCAATGGGCATATGTAGTGATTCTATTCTTTTGTATGCCGAAACAGATGAAGATTGCAAGAAACCCTTTTCCCCGAAGCCATCATACCAAAGATTTGTAACGCTTCCTCCCCGACAAACAGATTCGCGTGGGTAATGATCTATTTGTCCATAGGCAGACACAGTAGCCATCATTTTATCCGTACGGACAACAGCGACCTTAATGTCCGGAAAAAATTTATACCAATTGTTTTTTTGAGTTGGAACCGGAGGACCGGCTTTTGTTTTTGCGCCATATTCTATGGCCAATGCAATGCTCTGTGCCCGTGCAAAAGTAGAATAATTGCAGGGCGGCGAACTACTTGTATGATTTGATGCCTGCGGTCCATAGCCAATCCAGCCATCCTGCATAGCCTGTGTATTTAAATACCCCAGACACTTTAATCCCGCAGCCCCGAATTGCGGATCCATATCAGCGAGTAACGCAAAACTGAAATATACACCAGGAGCAGTTTTTGTTCCACTTTCATAATTCCATTTGAAAGACCGGGTACCCCATGAGTTATCAATGGAACCGTTGGGATATACAAATAATGCATGGGTTTTAAGTAAGTTCGCAGCAATTTGTTTGATTTGTAAATCGTTTTTCAAAATTGCATAAAGCGCAATATAACCGATACTTTGTGCCAGGTTATATCCTTCATCAACTCCCTTCCCTTCACCACTCAAAAAATTATCGGCAGTAATATGCTCCAGCGTACTTGTATTCATTAATGAATCTGCTTTCGTCAACCACCTTGGCTTGGGCTTATCAGCAACTTTATAAGTGAATAACAATGTCGCGGCGCCAGTTGGATTGTAATTAATATTTCCCAATGGGAAGGTGGTCACAATGTAATCGGCGGCAAGGTGCATTGACCGGTTCCATTTTTCAATTTCTGCTTTACTTAGCCAGGGTTTTAAAATAGCATAAGCACCTGCCATTGATATCAATTGATCAGTCGTTGTTCCATGCCATCCCTTTTGTTCGGGGTCTGGCCAGCTTTCACTCCAGCCCCCAACATTTTTGCCTGAAGTTTGCTGGGTAGTGATTAACCAGTTTCCTACTTTTATAGCTGCCTCCCTATATTTAACCTCATTTGTAAGTTTATAAGCAATTGCAAAAGGGTACACCGCCTCTGCCGCGCGTGAGTGGATCGGATGATTGTCCGGATTTGAGGAGCGACAAACTAAAGCACCAAAATTTGGCGCGGAGGGTTCATTTATTTGTGTGGTAAGCAGCACATCACATAAAGACAGTAATGTCTTTTTATAAGCCTCTTTTTGTGCAAATAAATTACCCGGACTAATTATTAGTAAAAATAAAAATACCCGTTTTAGTTTTGCTTTCATATGCAGACATTATCAAGTTATAAATTACTAATCAAGGGATTACCTGATTTTAAACTCAAGTAATCCCTTTTTATTTGTGCTAATAGGAAACCTCTTTGCAGAGGCCGTCCCAGAAAAATTTGGGGCTATCTCAGGAAACGATAAGTTCCTTCAGTTCCTGAAAAATAAAGGGCACCATCATCACTCCGTGCAGAAAGGGCAGGTTGAAATACCTTCCCGTCTTTCAGCACCTGCCAGGTACCGGGCAACAGGTCGGTAATCACAAATTTGAATGTCCCCTTACCAACAATGGAGAAGCTAAAGGGACGATCTATTGTCTCCGAAGTTTTGCTAAAAGTAACTACCCTATCAGCAAGCTGTACACCAACTACCTTATCACCGTCAATACGCTTAACCTCGTGTAAATTTTGTTGTGTATTGTCAGCAATTTGTATCACATTCAAATAATAGTCTTCCAGGGCTGCCTTTTTAGGTGAGATTTCTACACGCCATTCTCCTCGTTCAAGTGCCTCATCAGTACCTGGCTTAGGATCATTGGTGTAGTTGGTACCAAACACCCAGAAATCTTTACCCTTACCACCAACAGCCTGAATGTCGGAATTAGCCGCATCTGGTAGTAAGGCTGTGTTAACCAACATACCGCTGTCACCATTTTTTGTACGTTTTATGGTAATCTGGTTGCCCTTTATTGCGGGCTGCTCAATACTGTGTAATAACCAAAACTTTTTAAAATCAGGTTTAGAAGCAACGACCTTGTCAAAAACAATCATAGCCGCCGGAACTTTGGCATCTTTAAGGTTCAGGAACAGAAATGAACGTTTAACTTCTTTCACCTTTGTAGAATATGCTTCGGTGATATCGCCTTTCAGATAAGTATAATCCGGAGTTTGACTATCAGGGCCAAAACCCTGGGCAAGAATTTTGCCTGTTTTGAAATCACCCGCTAACATTTCTTTAAGTTCACGTGGGGCACTCCAGCCTTTTCCAGGCAACCGTTGTCCACCATCGTTCGCGGCAAGATCCGTTTTGTCTGCCCCACCATATCCCGAAGTATGAAAAACCTCATTGGGATCATAAACCAACAGGCTGTTGTGCGCAATCGTCCGCTTAAAAAAGTTTTTATTGTGCGGACTGTTATAGCCACCCGAAGAACCAGTATACGACCCGGCATCAATTGCCAGAGGGCCTTTGTAGTAAATCTGGAATGCCCCGGCATCCTGATGCTGATGGTTCAGAAAAGTATATTCATTGATTTTCATCTCCGCAATCACACTTTCCGGCCCCCATCCGGTACGTGCAATCATCCACCCAAAAGGCGAACCCGAGTACCTGGACAGCGGCAAATCATCTGGCTTGCGACTACCCAGTTTGGTGTCCCGCCATAAAAATTCAAATAATTTGCAATGGGCCTCAACTTTGGGGTCTTTCAGGAATTCATAATTGAGGTATTCATCTTTATAGTAACTTCCTGCGAGCAATGTGGGTAACGAATAATATTTGGGCTTTTTCCTGGAATAATCAACATCACCCCCAGCCATAATCTGCCCATCCGGACGGCGTTTATAAATCACGTCGTAAAGCACAAACTGCTGTCCCGGGTGAAAAACATTACCAGCACCCATCCGGTCTAGTATCCAGAGTGCAAAAAGATCATTTGTAAATCTTACATTCAGATATGACATGCCCTGATGATAGTTATGCGACGGATAAAACCAGTTTCGGGCAACCAGGTGCTCTTTGAAAAAACGACCGGCCGCCAGGTTATACATCTCAGGGAACTCATCGTAAATAGCAATCCCAACGGATAGTAGGTCCCGCATGATCATCCACTCCGAAGCATGTCCTACAATAGAGTTGTCCTTTACTGGAGGATAACCACATTCGAGCATTTTGGCCAACCGAACAAATGCTTTCACAAAACGTGTTTTCTCCTCAGGCTTCAACTGATCGTAGCACCAGTCGTATACGATAGCCCCTGTCACCATAAACAGGCCAATCCCTCTTGAAATATCACCGGCTTCCTTAAAAGTTGCCGTTTCAAGCGTATCGATAATCGAAGTGATAGCTTCCCTTCCTACTTTAGGGTTCTTGGTCATCAAATAGTTTAGTGCCATTAATTCAACCCTGACCGTAAGCCCCTTTTGATTGAAATAAAAACGAAAATCTTTAACCTCAGGGATCTCTTCTGGTTTCCAGTCTTCCTTCATCTTAATCAGATCAGCCCATACTTTTTTCAGTTCAGGATCGTTCATTCTGTTTTTAAGATCAGGAACTTGTTGCTCCCGAAGGTATAATCTTGGATGGGTCTTGGGAGGTATTGGCATGGACACACCATCCACGTCTTTCCAAACCACATCAGGTAGAATTTGGGCGTAACCTTTTGTCGTAAAAACAGTAAGTTGAACAACAAAAAAAATCACATACAGGTATAATTGCTTTTTCATCAGAATATATTTGTTTTTTTATGGCTATCAAGCTATCATAAGCATATTATTCATTAGCTTCTATTATTTTAATTGGCATTCATGAGCTCGCAAGCTCGGTTCATTGCTGTTTGTAAGTGGTATGCTTATGATGGTTTCATATTATGGTTATAATTACCCGGGTCCCAATTTATCCGACCTTGGTAATTCCAAGTTACAAAGATCCTGGCCCACTGATATGGCCAATTTCCAATTTTCAACATAATTGAAATGAATTAGTTGATTTTTAAAACTACAGGCCGCCCCGACATGCTAAAATACGGAATCCGGATAGTACCATTTCAAACAAATCGGGCTTGTTGTTGAAAGGCCTTGCCGGATTTGCAGCCCCTTCAGGATGCCTAAGACGGCGCAGCCTGGAAATAACAAGCCCGATTTGTAAGATAAGTTCATCAAAAAAGATAATTCAAAAATATATAGCTCAAAAAAAGATATGGCTCAAAAAAAGATATGGCTCAAAAAAAAAGGAGTAAGAATTGCTCCTTACTCCTTTCGATATATCAATCTGAATGATTAACCTGAACAGCTGATACAACCTTCTTCCATTGAACAAACCGGACCTTCAACGATCTCTTCGGCACTTTGCTCAATATGTTCCGGAATTACCGGTTCCATGTTTTTACCAGCCTGGTTCTCTACAGTAAATTTAACTGCCTGAGAAGCTGCTTGTGTACGCAGGTAATACATACCTGTTTTCAATCCTTTTTTCCATGCGTAGAAATGCATTGAAGTTAGTTTTGACGTATTCGGCGCATTGATAAACAAGTTTAGTGATTGCGACTGGCAGATATAAGCACCCCTGTCGGCAGCCATATCAATAATGCTACGCATTTTGATCTCCCAAACTGTTTTATACAATTCTTTAATATAATCAGGGATCTCAGCGATGTCCTGAATAGAACCATTTGCTAAAATAATCCTGTCTTTCATAGCTGGGGTCCATAAACCTAAAGCTACAAGGTCTTTCAACAAGTGTTTATTTACTACAATGAACTCACCACTTAATACCCTTCTGGTATAAATATTAGAAGTATAAGGCTCAAAGCACTCATTGTTTCCTAAGATTTGTGAAGTTGAAGCTGTAGGCATTGGCGCAACCAATAAAGAGTTGTAAACACCATCTTTCACTACTTTCTCACGCAACGTTTCCCAATCCCAACGGTTACTTGTTGGTTTTACATTCCAAAGATCAAACTGGAATTTACCTTTAGATAAAGGAGAACCAGCGAAAGTCTCATACGGACCATTTTTAACCGCCAGATCATGAGAAGCAGTCATTGCCGCAAAGTAGATGGTTTCGAAGATCTCTATATTTAAGATACGGGCACCTTCACTTTCGAAAGGTAAGCGCATTAAAATAAAGGCATCGGCCAACCCTTGCACACCTAAACCAACTGGTCTGTGGCGCATATTAGAATTTCTAGCCTCTTCTACCGGGTAGTAGTTATAATCTATAATTTTATTCAGGTTTACAGTAGCCTGATAAGTAACATCATATAATCTTTGGTGATCGAACTCGCCATTAATTACAAAACGGGGCAAAGCTAAAGATGCAAGGTTACAAACTGCTACCTCGTCTTTAGACGTGTACTCGATGATCTCGGTACAAAGGTTCGAGCTTTTTATAGTACCCAGGTTTTGCTGGTTAGATTTGCTGTTGGCAGCATCTTTATACAATAAGTAAGGTGTACCGGTTTCAATTTGTGAATCCAATATCGCAAACCACAATTCCTGGGCTTTGATGGTTTTACGGGCCCTGCCTTCTTTTTCATAACGCTCATATAAAGCATCAAATTCTTCACCAAAACAATCCGCTAATCCAGGTGCTTCATGCGGACAGAACAAACTCCAGTCGCCGTTCTCTTCCACACGTCTCATGAACAAATCGCAAACCCAAAGTGCATAGAACAAATCACGCGCACGTAATTCTTCCTTACCATGGTTTTTACGTAAGTCTAAGAAACTCAAAACATCAGCATGCCAAGGCTCCAAATAAATTGCAAAAGCCCCTTTACGTTTACCTCCACCCTGATCTACATAACGGGCTGTATCATTAAACACTTTCAGCATTGGCACAATACCGTTACTGGTACCATTAGTACCACCGATATAAGAACCTGTTGCCCTGATGTTATGGATGCTTAAGCCAATACCACCAGCACTCTGAGAGATTTTAGCAGTTTGTTTTAATGTATCATAAATACCTTCAATACTATCGTCCTGCATGGTTAACAAGAAGCATGACGACATCTGAGGTTTAGGTGTAGCAGCATTAAATAAAGTTGGCGTAGCATGTGTAAACCAACGCTCGCTCATCAGGTTATAAGTAGTAATTGCACTATCAATATCACCTTTATGGATACCAACGGCAACACGCATAAATAAATGCTGGGGGCGTTCAACAATCTGCCCTTCAACTTTTAAAAGATAAGACTTCTCTAAAGTTTTGAAACCGAAGTAATCAAAACCAAAATCCCTGTCGTATATAATGGTACTGTCCAATATATCCGCATTTTTCTCAATAACTTCCCACACATCATCAGCAATCAGTGATGCCGGCTTTCCGGTTTTAGCGTCGATATAGTTATAAAGCATCTCCATTGTTTTGGAGAAGGACTTAGTGGTGTTTTTATGAAGGTTAGACACTGCTATACGTGAAGCCAGCAGCGCATAATCCGGATGCTTTGTAGTTAAAGAGGCTGCGGTTTCGGCTGCAAGATTATCCAGCTCTGAAGTCGTAACGCCATCATATAACCCCTCAATCACCTTCTTGGCAACATCTATCGGATCTACAAGTTCTGCATTAAAACCATAGCATAACTTCTCAATACGAGCCGTTATTTTGTCGAATCTTACCGCTTCTTTGCGGCCATCTCTTTTTATTACAAACATATTTTTCGGTATTTAAAGTGCATAATGAATTTGAGAGCAGCAAATCCAGCATAGGCACCAAATTATAATTATTATCTATTTACTTATCGTCTAACCTCAATAAGTACTAAAAGTCATCATCTAATGAAAAAGCAGCGGCTTTATCTTCGGTAGATGTTAACACACCACTTTTCTGATAATCACCTACTCTTTTTTCAAAGAAATTGGTTTTACCTTGCAGAGAGATCATCTCCATAAAGTCAAAAGGATTGGTTGCATTATATATTTTAGCATATCCCAATTCCTGCAACCATCTGTCGGCCACAAACTCGATATATTGCGACATTAATTTTGCGTTCATACCAATCAGCGCAACCGGCAAAGCATCGGTAATAAATTCTTTCTCAATCTCTACAGCATCACTAATGATACCATGTACCTGCTCTTCGCTCAATTTATTCTTAAGCATACCATATAGCAGACAAGCAAATTCACAGTGTGAACCCTCATCTCTTGAGATCAGCTCATTGCTAAAGGTAAGTCCTGGCATTAAACCACGTTTCTTTAACCAGAATATAGAGCAAAAACTTCCGCTGAAGAAAATCCCTTCAACTGCTGCAAATGCTACCAGACGTTCTGCAAAATTACCATTCTCGATCCAGCGTAATGCCCATTCTGCTTTCCTTTTAACTGCAGGTACAGTATCAATGGCATGGAACAAACGGTCTTTTTCTTCCGGATCTTTAATATAAGTATCAATTAACAGCGCATAGGTCTCTGCGTGAATATTTTCCATCATGATCTGGAAGCCATAAAAACAACGGGCTTCAGGCAATTGTACCTCACTCATAAAGTTTACCGCAAGGTTTTCATTTACGATACCATCACTGGCAGAAAAGAAAGCCAGGATATGAGAGATAAAATGTCTTTCACCATCATTCAGGTTATCCCAATGTTTCTGGTCATCCGAAAGATCTATTTCTTCAGCAGTCCAGAAACTTGCTTCAGTCTTCTTATACATTTCCCAGATTTCAGGATATTTAATCGGCAAAAGAACAAACCTGTCTTTGTTTTCTTTTAATAATACTTCTTCTTCTTGCATAAGCATCTATTTTAATAGGGTAAATGTATATTGATTTTATAAAGCCTTAATAAATCCCGTAGCCCAGCAATCCATACCCAGTTATAAAAAGTTTAAAAGACATCGAATCCTCCTGCAACCTTAAGCAACTAAATACTAAAACTTTAACTAAAAATCTGTGAGTGATTTATTAAAGAACTTTATGTAAACAAATATAAAGTAGAAGGGCCTGATAAGAGAACAATAGTTGTTAACAAGCGGGCATTTTTATCAACACTAAAAGGAGAAATTGACACACTAATTACGCTTCAAATTTGTTATTTATTTCTTTTTGCAACCCAGAAATATTAAACAACGGTGTTAGTAAATTCAAAAAACTGACTATAACCTAGTTAAAGTTAAAAATCTAGTCTTCGTCTGGAAGATAACTGATTTCTACCTTCGCCACTCCTTTTCCATAAATCCCGATTGCTTTAGCTGCGGCTTCCGAAAGATCAATTTTATATTTTCGGGAATGAGGTCCCCGGTCATTGATTTCAACATCTACAGATTCTCCGTTTGCCGGATTAGTAACCGTCACAATGGTCCCGAAAGGAAGGCGCATATGTGCAGCAGTCATTTTGTTTTTGCGGTACCTTACACCACTGGTGGTCCTGCGACCTTCAAATTTCCTGTGATAATATGTTGCGTAAACAGTTTTTGAGATTAATTCAGAAGAGTGATTGGATGTGGTTTCTGCTAGTGTACCAGACCCGGTCTTTAAGCCCGGTGCATCTGAAATATCCTGGGTAAACCCCATAAAAGAAACTAGCATACCGCACAACAATAAACAATACTTCATATTTACTATAGTTGGTGAATCGACAAACATAAGTAAACTAAGTACTTAAAAACAAACAATGCCCGACAAGTTATCATCGGGCACTATAACAATCTCCTGTTTAAAAAAATTATTTCTTATCGGGCACAAAACCCATAGAAATAGAGTTCACACAGTTACGTGTATTCTTTGCCGTAAAGCCTTCGCCTAAAAACACATGTCCCAGATGGGCTTTACAATTTGCGCATACAATCTCTGTACGCATACCGTCGGCATCAGGAATACGTTCAACTGCACCTTTTATCTCATCATCAAAACTTGGCCATCCGCAATGCGATTCAAATTTCGATTCAGAACGGTACAAAGGGGCATTACACCGCTTGCAAACATAAGTACCTTTCTCTTTATTATTTAACAACTTACCTGTACCTGGATACTCTGTACCCTTACGTACAATTACATCTTCTTCTTCCTTAGTTAATTTATTCCACTCCATATTGCTGGTTGCTTTTTTTGTATCTTCTTTTTTAGGTTGCTGGGCACAGGCCGCAAACTGCATAAAGAGCAACAGTCCGGCAAGTACAATTGTTTTATTGATCAATGTTTCCATAGCGATAGTTATTTATACAATATACGCCCTAAAAATCTTTTTGGTTTGTGTAACCCTAAAAATCAACATCATCATATTGTAATAAAGCAACAAAACATCCTAACTTTGGGTTTTCAATTTTCTATGCCTATACCTAAAGTCATTTATCAAACTTTCAAAAGCGACAAACTGCCCCTGCTCAACCGGCTGTCCATTAAATGGCTAAAGTTAAGGAATAAAGGCTACAGCTATGAATTTTATGATGATGAGCGTATCCTCGGCTTTTTACTGGCCGAATACGGACAGGAAATGCTGGATATTTATAACCGCCTAAACATTGGCGCTGCGAAGGCAGATTTTTTCAGGTATGCGATCCTGTACAAAAAAGGCGGGGTATACCTCGATATTGATGCTTATGTGCCGGGCAAACTCGACAATATCATCAACGCCAATGATCACGCCGTGATTTCAAGAGAAGGCTTTCCAGACCGCTTTGTACAATGGGCATTGATCTATGAAGCCGGTCACCCCTTTTTAAAACGCACACTGGATATTGTGATCAAAAACATAAAAGAAAATGCATTTCCTGACAGTGTGCACTGGATGACGGGCCCAACGCCCTACTCTAAAGCCATATTAACCTGCATTGCAGAACAACCTGACATTCCTTACCGGCTATTTGGGCAAGATTATCAGAAAAAGATTAAAGCACGGTTACCGCTAAGCGGGCAGCTCTACAAAGGCTCGCACCACTGGAAAAAAATGGAGAAAATAACCGGTGTGTTAAAATCATAAAAAAACTCCGATGAAATAGTATCACCGGAGCCTTTTAATTTATACAAGAAGATCTTATTATAATTCGCTTATTTTTTCAATAATTTAGCCATTGCAGCACCAATCTCAGCTGGGCTCTCCACAACAGTAATACCACACTCGGCCATAATTTTCATTTTAGCAGCAGCAGTATCATCAGCACCACCAACGATTGCACCAGCATGTCCCATCCTACGTCCCGCAGGAGCAGTCTGACCAGCGATGAAACCAACTACCGGCTTGGTACCATTTTCTTTAATCCAACGGGCAGCTTCAGCTTCCATACCACCACCAATTTCACCAATCATGATGATACCTTCGGTTTCAGGATCGTTCATTAACAATTCAACAGCTTCTTTAGTGGTTGTACCAATAATCGGGTCGCCACCAATACCAATTGCAGTAGTAATACCTAATCCGGCTTTCACAACCTGATCAACAGCTTCATAAGTTAAAGTACCTGATTTAGACACTACACCTACTGTACCTTTTTTGAAGATAAAACCTGGCATGATACCGATTTTAGCTTCGTCAGCAGTAATTACACCTGGACAGTTAGGACCAATTAAACGGCAATCCCTGTCAGAAATATATTCTTTAACCTGAATCATATCCTTAGTAGGGATACCTTCAGTAATACAAACAATAACTTTAATTCCAGCCTCAGCAGCTTCCATAATAGCATCTGCAGCAAATGCAGGTGGAACAAAAATGATAGATACATTTGCGCCGGCTTTATCAACCGCATCCTTTACGGTATTAAATACCGGTTTATCTAAATGAGTTTGTCCGCCTTTGCCAGGTGTTACACCACCAACAACATTAGTTCCGTACTCGATCATTTGAGAAGCATGATAAGTACCCTCATTTCCAGTAAAACCCTGAACAATAACTTTTGAATCTTTATTTACTAAAACACTCATGTATCTTTATTTTTTTGTGCAAAGCTAAGCTAATTGAAATGCATTGTCAAATGCAATCCTAATTTTATTACAATTATTACAGCTGGTGTTATAATCATGCCTTTCCATGACCTTGCCTATACCACTGGTCGGCCCCTGGCCCCGGCAAGGCCTCAGCAATGCCTGAGAAATACCCCGGAAAGGCCCCATCAACGGAGTTTTGCCTACGCACGTATCTAACAACCCGAAAAAAATCTGTTTTGGATGAGCGTCAAAGAAAAAAAATTGAAATATACTAATAGTCCCGGAGTGTATCGCAGCCTCTAGCCAAAAGGACTAAAAACATTCTTTAAAGTTATAACATAATAAATGAGTTCAAAAACTATTTCAACGGGCTAAGAATTAACAACTTTTTCCACCCTGGTATCAGGGATAAACCAAACAATGGCTACCAATATATATCCTGCGATGCCAATCCAGGGGCTGATAAAACTCCCTGCAATACCCAGCACATAAATAGCTGTCGAAATTTTTCCTTTAACATCAGCACCATAAGCCTTAGCTATTTCCGAATCGGGGCCATGCAATTTTACCAATATGCGTTCGAGGATAAAATAAGCGACTGAAGCCATAAAAGCCACGCAACCGTAAATAATTACAGGCCAGGTTTCATAATGGTTTTCACCCATCCAGGCGGTAGCAAAGGGAAACAGGGATAACCAGAAGAGCAAATGCAAATTCGCCCAAAGCGCCTTGCCATTCACTTTCTTTACCAGCATCATCATGTGGTGATGGTTGTTCCAGTAAATCCCGACATAAATAAAACTAAGCACATAACTCATCAGTATAGGTATCAGGGGCACTAAAGCCTTTAATGTAGCTCCATGCGGAATTTTCAATTCCAACACCATGATGGTAATGATGATCGCCAGTACACCATCACTAAAAGCTTCCAGTCTGTTCTTATTCATAAATTAAAGATAATATTTACTTCTGTTTCTCTATCACTATAAATGATTAGACAGTCATTATATTAGGCTGCCCCTTCACTGCTATCCGACTGCTATTGGACTGGTATGGTACTGCTTTTACCAGTTTAAGCTCAACCTTAGAGTGGTCTTATTTTAGCTGTCATAAATCACCGTCACTGTAAGCGTTATATTTTCTATTAAACAATATCGATGATGGTCCGGTTTTAATTCCCTGCTTACTTAACTATTTTATAATTTTTATATTCGAATAAGCGCAGGCCTGTTTTATTTTCAATCCATTGCAAGACCTTACGCTTTAAATTACTATTTATATCTTGTTTTGTAGGATCAAAATCAAATTTCCAGTTTACTTTATCAATGCGATGCTTCATTACGGCGGGCGCCGTTTCTGTGAAGTGTACTATTTTATCCGCATTGCCATAATCGAAAGTTTCAGAAACCGGCGAAAATTGTTCTACCCAGGCATCATCATGATAGAACTTGTTGAAATTATTCATTTTAAGACTAATCCCTTTTGGAGGTTTTACCCAACCATAATGATAAACATAAGCATCAATCAGTTTAACATTTAACTTTCTACCGTTTATCCTAAAACCCTGTGCATCCCGATAAGACCTGATACCAGGTAACTTTTTCATCACCCTGATTTCACGCCTATACCATCTTCTGGATTCAGCAGTGTAATCATAAGAACCATAAAAATGCCTATACTTCAATAACAAGCCTTCCACATTGGGGTCATGAAGTTCATTTTCCATTTCCTTTTTAATTACGGGCAGGTATTTCTCATGAATACATTCGTCACCCTGAATGTAAACTACCCAGTCTACATCATCAGAAACAGCATCATAGGCTTTATTTGTCTCCTCTGCAAAAACGCGTCCGCCTTCTTTTAAACCCAGGTCCCAAACCGTTTCAATAATCCTGATTTTCGGAGAATCTATATTCCGGATCATTTGCAAAGTATCGTCATCAGATTTCCCTACCGCAACAACAAACTCATCACACAAGGGCAATACCGATAATATTGCTTCTACAACTGGGTAATCATTAGCAATGGCATTTCTTATAAAAGTAAAACCGGCAATCTTCATAGTGCTTCTTAAATCTTAAACTATAGCATGGCAAACAATCACAAAGGTAATTTAATTGATGTAAAACGAAGATTGGGGAATGAACGATTAAGAAAGGAAGTTTTATATATTTGACCAAAGCAATGTGCTCATCAGGCCAACTCTATATGAAACCACTAAAGATCTATTTTAAAATACTGACTGTTGGAAACGGTAAATTCCTGAAAAACAAGGATGGCGTAAACAATCTTATTGTTGATACCATTAACAAGAATCCCAGTCGCCCCGCAGCAGAATTGAGAGAATTGGTACTGAACGAACTGAAGACTACAGATAATGGCAAACAATTATTACAGGTCAGTAGCCGTTTCTTTATCAGCAATGCAACGGATGTGGAAGTAATCATTACTTTTTTACCTAATGAAAGTGCTATCCAGGAGCAGTTTTATACGCAATGGAGATATGTACAGGTATCCACACCTTACCGACTTGTTCAATACCTTGACGAGAACAAAGTGATCGTATACAGTGAAAAGACCAAAGTACTGCATACCATAAAATTAGACAAAGACATCACTGTAGTGGTAGATGAAGATTAAAACTGGATCTCGCTAAACCATTTTTTATAGATCAGCTGATAAGTACCATTTTCTTTCAGCGAGGTCAACGCTTCATTAAATTGCGCTTTAAGCTTAACATCTCCCTTTTTCATGGCGATGGCGTAGGATGAATCTGTTTTAGGCAAAAACATACCTATTTTCAGTTTTTTGTTCTTTTGCAGAAAGCCCCCGGCAATTGGTGAATCGTCAATCAGCAAATCAATTTTCCCTGCCTGGAGTTTTCGGTACAACTCCTTATTGGTTACCGCATATACAATATTGTTTGCGGGAAATTCTGTTCTGACATACTTCTCGGCCTCTGTTGCCTCCCTTACCCCTATGGTTTTATTTTTAAAGTGACTTAAACTTGTGAGCACATCCTCCGTCCTTACTACTGCGCATAACCTGAAATACAAATAAGGGTTACTAAATTCAAGAATATGCTGACGGGAAGCAGTCACCGTTACCGCAGAACAGATGAGATCTAACTCTCCTTTAAACAGTTTTTCGAGAATAGTGGACCATAAAGAAACTTCATATTCAACTTCCAGATTTAGTTGACTGGTAATAGCCCGGAGCAGATCAACTTCAAACCCTTCAAAATTTTCTGAGTTATAATCAGAGTGCATCGGAAATGGTGCCGCAGAGTCAAGTCCGACTTTTAATACTTTCTTGTTGGCCATACAATAAGGTTTATCAATTTCGGCAGATTTAATTGAGCAGTTGAAAAAATTATTATCTTCACAAAGAACAACAAAAAATTCCAATTGACGTTTTAATTCTAGCATATTTACATACAAAAACAACTAAATAACCAGAAACATTACATCGCTCACAAAAAAATCTCACAAAAACACAGAAACTCAACGCCTTCAGCTCTCAAAAAACTCAAAAAAATCGATTCTCTCACTAAAAACCACAATAACGCGACATAAAACGACCTCTTAATCCAACACCAGCTTCAGTTCATTTAATACAAAAAAGCAAAGCACACCAATCTTTGTTTTTTTGTATCATTTATGATATGAAACAGAAAAAAATAAACTAAAAGCTATTCAAATTGTTCAATAGCGATCATTTCTATATGATTGAAAAATATTACGAAATAAAATTAATCAGTTAAGTGCTTAAAACTAATATATTTACATCCAATATGCCAAATATGAATTATCCACACGAAAACCTTTCACCTGATGCTCTTCCAGGTGAACTATGGGCGCCAATTCCAAAATTGGATGCGCCATACGAGGTTTCAAATCTAGGGAGAGTGCGCAGATTGGAGAGAAACTCCATCGATAAAAAAGGTATAGCCAGGCAAAAACCCGGCATGATCATTAAAACAATAATCTCAGAAAGCAAGAATTCGCAGACAGGGGATAGTGCCAAATATGCGGGCATTACTTTATCTGCCGGCAGCAAAAGGTATTATCTTAGCGTAGCGCGACTAGTTTATTATTGTTTCGTTGAAGCATTTGACCTTGACAACAAACAACTTCTGGTTTTTCCGAAAGACGGGGACAATCTCAATTTAAGCGCCGAAAACCTACTTTTGGGTACCCCAAAGGATAAAGCCGCAAGAATGATCGCCTCAGGACGAAGAAAAAGCTTTTTCCCCGAATTTAGTGAGGAGTCCAAACAAAAAAGCCGCGACAAAATAAAGGCGACTAAAACAGCAAAAGGTACTTATAATGTTAGCCGTTATTCTTTAACAGGCCAATTACTGGAAACCTACTCTAACGCCAGGATCGCAGCTGAAGCTATGAACACTGCACAAGGCTATATTTCTATCGCGGCCAGGGATACCGGCAAAGTAGTTACTGCCTGCGGATATCTATGGAGACGTGGAAGCGAGCCAGAACTGGACCTGAAAGCGATGTTAAAAGAGCGGTGGTATGGACATTCCCCACTGGCGAAACAGCAACATATCATTGGGCAGTACGACCTTGAGGGCAACCTGGTTAACACGCATATCAATACCGTAGAAGCCGCGAAAGCCGTTAAAGTCCATAAAAATGGTATCCGAAACGTGATCAATGGCAGAGGTTTAACTTATGGCGGTTTTATATGGAGTAAGGTGATCAGGAAAAAGATCGCTGTTGATCCGAAAATTACGATTAGCAGATCTGGAATATCACAGTATGACCTGGACGGCCGCTGGATAAAAACCTATAAAAATTGTGTAGCTGCTGCCAGGGCAACACAGGTTGACAACACAAACATTCACCTTGCGGTAAACGGACATACCCTTACCGCCGGAGGATTTTTATGGCGCAAAGGACAGCAGCTCAGGATCAACATCAATGAACTGCGCAAACATCCTCATTATACGGGATCAGGGCTGGAAAGACATATGAAAAGAAAAAGGGAATTGGCTACACAATAGCGTTATTTATTGATAAAAAATGGGATTTGGCCTGCAGGCCAAATCCCATTTTTTTTATACGCTGAGCGCCAAGATATACATGCTATCTCCTGCTTTTTCCCGTTTGCCGATGCAAAGTTCATATAACAGTGGACAGTATCACCAATATAATCCTCCGGTATTTCAATGATATGCCTTGTGCGTATCTATGGGTCGCGTTTGCGGGATTGACGCGGTAATTTAAAGGATCAGTTAACAATTATTACACCTAAAACAACAATGTAAAATAACCCATGGAATATATTTTTAATTAATTTTAAATAAATTCATGTTATTACAGATTTTCTCATAACCTTTGAATTAACTCGATTACTTATTAGACGCCTTGATATCTACTTTCAGTAAAACAAAAAAGGCAGCAGACGAAACAATGAAATTATGCCTGATAAACTCGTTAAAATTCCGGATGAAGTTGTTTTCAGTAAAATCTATATGGTCAGAGGTCAGAAGATACTCTTTGATTTTGATCTTGCCGCACTGTATGGTGTTGAAACACGAGTTTTGAAACAATCTGTCAAAAGAAACATTGCCCGGTTTCCAGATGACTTTATGTTCCAAATTACAAAGCCGGAGTGGTTAGAGGTTATCACAATTTGTGATAACCTACCCGAAAAAGCTAAATTTAGTCCTGTCACACCATATGCATTTACCGAATACGGAGTAGTGATGTTGTCAAGTGTCTTAAATAGCGAACGTGCAATAAAAGTTAATATCGAGATTATAAGGATATTTACAAAAATCAGAAAAATTCTGCTCGAAGAAAAAGATGTGTTGGTTAGGGTTGAACAGGTAGAAAAGAGATTTAACAAGCAGGATGAGAAAATTGAACTGTTATTTTCTTACTTACATAAATTTATGGATAAGGAAGATGAACCGAGAGTACGAATAGGTTTTAAAGTACCGGGGCAAGCTTGAAATGATAACAATAAATAACGCATAAAATTGCTAATCTTAAAAATCGATAATATGGTAAGATAAAGAAACGCAACAACATATCATTACTTCTCAAATGAGGTATTAATTCAAGAGTCTCTCCGACTAAATTTCTGACAAGCTAGGACAGAGACAATAGATTAATGCCCATAACAAATAATATTGTACTTTTGAAGGTGCACTATAGCGTTATGGGCTCTATTGTAACCATGTCCAAGGCCGTCAGAAAGCCTAGTCGGGTGGTGTTTAGAGCCCGCTATAGTGCATCTTCTGTTTTAACCATACCCCTGGTTAAAACAGATCATCCTGCCCTCTTCTAAATTCCCATCGGGACTCATATTATTAACTTTTAAAAACAATAATATGAAACTCAATCAGCAACAAACCCACGAAACCATCTTCTTTATCCTG
>Ga0160441_100050_pt1 | contig 157930 bp, 159 predicted proteins | sample HID1971K_E1MG_FD_108260 | JGI IMG/M metagenome (GOLD analysis project Ga0160441, IMG submission 108260) | Enriched millipede-associated microbial communities from UW Madison campus, WI, USA - HID1971K_E1 MG | ecosystem: Host-associated > Arthropoda: Insects > Digestive system > Unclassified ... | reverse complement strand
TACTGTTCGTATTCGCATCTATGATTTGTTCCAAGATCGATGGATAACGGGAAAAGTAGAACGGATTGATCCGTTGCAAGCTCGAATGAAATTGGTACAGGAAGATGAGACACGCTGGATTAAACTCGAGGAAATTATTGATCTTGTGAAAGACATCCCCCGTTCTACTTCATGCTATATTCGAGTACACTTGCCAAATTTTTTGTTGAGAATGACTTTAGGGTTGGTCTCGTCAAGAACACCGTCATGATCAGGGATCACAGAAGTCATATTTTTGCAGCCAAGCTGCTTATACTTACACTATGTTCATTTATTCTTTGAATTGAGACAGACGATCGCTAATATGACCCATTATTTAAGGCGACGGGTCAATACCCAGAATAGAAGAGCCAAAGCGCTGACAATCGCACCTAACAAACACACTCCGTTCCAGCCTGAGTAAACATAGATACTGGTAGATGCGATTGACCCGGTGGCGCTACCAATGGAATAGAAAATCATGTAACCAGCAGTAAGCCTACTGCGTGCCTCAGGGCGCAAAGTAAGGATCATGCTTTGGTTGGTGACATGTACGGCTTGTACTGCCAGGTCAAGAAGGAAAATACCGACGACTAATGCGAGAAGTGAATGTTTAGTATAACTTATTGGCAACCATGATATAAGCAACAGAATCAATGCCACGCCTGTGGTCCTCTGTCCTAAACCTCGATCGGCAAGACGACCTGCTCGCGCTGCTGCTAACGCTCCAGCAACTCCAGCGAGACCAAACGCTCCAATAGCAGTATGTGAAAGAGAAAGCGGCGGAGCGCTAAGAGGCAGCACTAGGGAAGTCCAGAATATACTGAAAGCGGTAAAAATCAACAAGGCTAGTGCAGCACGGATTCGCAGGATTCTTTCTTGTGCGAACAATGTGAGCAGCGAACGAAGCAACTGTAGGTAGGATATTGATTCTCTTTTGTGATCATAATGCGGAAGTATCCTAAACAATACACATGCCATGATTAGCGTTAATACAGCAGAGACAAGGTAGACAGAACGCCAACCGGCTAAATCAGTTAATACGCCAGAGAAAGTTCGCGCCAGTAGAATACCAATTACGATTCCACTTGTCACAACACCCACGGCACGCCCACGTTCGGCTGGGGCAGCCAATGTTGCCGCGAACGCAACGAGCGTCTGTGTCACTACGGCAAGCAATCCAACCGCAGCTATGCCTATGAATAACACCATGCTGGTGGGGGCGGTGCCAACCACAATCAAAGCCAACACGGATGCTAGCATCTGTCCAGCGATCAGCCAACGTCGATTTAATAAATCGCCGAGGGGCACTAGCAATAGCAGTCCAAGTGCGTAACAAACTTGAGTTATTGTAATAACAATGCCGACAGATGAATGAGTAATACCGAACTCGTTTGAAATAGCGTCCAGCAAGGGTTGCGCGTAATATATGTTGGCTACTGCCAGTCCGCAAGCGATCGCAAATAAGAGTACAACATTGCGAGATATTAAAGATGCGGGCGCTGATTCTGATGCTATAAGTGTCTCTTGAGCTGGTACAACGTGTTTGCCTGTATAATCCACGGTAATGACTTTCGGTTCTTCAATAAAATTCCCCAAAGATAACGCCTCCTTAAATTTATGTTTATCAGATTTATAAAATAAAATACTGATCGGTATGAAATTTATTGATAAATATAACTCAAAAAAAAGATAACTGTCAAGAGATTACTGTAGAGGACAGCTGAAATGGAGCGATAACTCTTTTCATTCTGCTTTTATATGAGGTTTAAGAGCTGTAAAAGCTGTAACGCTTAATCTTATTGACAGAATAATCTTCACATAATAAAATTATAATATACCGTTCGATATGAAAAGAGGGGCTTACTATGGCACGACGACGCGAATTTGATGAGGACAAGGCATTGGATGCAGCTATGCAACTATTTTGGGAAAAAGGGTTCGAAGCTACCTCTTTAAGCGACTTGACATCAAGAATGGGCATTCAGCGTCCAAGCATATACTCCACCTTTGGGGACAAAAAAGGATTATTTGAAGCAGCGTTGCGAAAATATACAAGTTCCCATGCTGCCTATGTTCGCGCCAATTTTCAAAACAATTCTTCTGTTAAAGAAGCATTCCGTGCCTTTTTTGAAAATATGGTGGCAAAAGAATATGAAAAAAGTCCGAACTGGGGTTGCTTTTGCATCAATTCGATGGTGGAACTTGCGCCTCATGATGAGAAATTTGAAATCCTAACAAGAGAACATCAGATGTATCTCTCGGTAATATTCCAAGAAACGATTGAAAGAGGTTTGCGCTCAGGTGAGCTTGATAGCGGTATTAATGCAAAGGGTTTAGCACAGACGCTAGTCATATCGTTAATAGGACTGACGGTGTTCATGAAAACTCGTCCTGAACGAGTATTTGTTGATAATTCTATAAAAGAAATACTTACATTGTTAAGATAGAATCAAAAAATATGGGATCGGGTCTATGTGCGTTGGAAAAAAGTTGGTTACCATATCGGAGAAGCCGATGGTGTTTTAGCAACAGGCAAACCAATCGTGGAGATAGCTAGTGCATTTACCGTGTTGAAAATAGCATAACCGTAGAATATTGGATCCAAATAGACCGTGAAGGGATCCGTGTTCAATTGGAACGAAAGCAGGTATTTCTTAGACATGTTCGCTAACGTGGCTCATTTGCTCTGTTAAAAATCGTCATGTCATTAAACGTGAAATACTATTTTAAATAGAGAGAAGTTACATCAACAAAGCCACTCCATTGTTTGGAGTGGCTTTGTTGATGTAACTAAATGTAAATTATATAGTTAAATCGAAATTTATCCTTACCACAACTCACGTTCACGAAAAGGGTTCTGGGTTTTAAGTCGCGAATATGATGTGTGTACCAAAAATTTTTTAAGTGGTTTGGTGTATCAGGATTACTAAGAAATATCATAGAAATGAGTAGGTGAGGCATAGTGACTCAGGAAGAAGTGTTAAAAGGTGGAAATGTTAATCACATTGTCCGTAGGGAAAATACTGTTCTCCGCCCCACAGGTTATTGGAGCCCATGTGTTCATGAGCTACTTAAACATCTAGAGAAGCAAGGTTTTGAGGGAGTACCAAGATTTCTCGGAATCGATGATTCTGATCGTGAAATACTAACATTCATTTCAGGGGAAGTCCCAGGGAATGAGTACCCTGAACTTGAACCTTACATGTGGTCGGATGAAACACTTGTAGGTTTAGCACGTCTTTTACGCCATTTTCATGATGCGACTGAAGGATCAACTCTCATGACGAAGAGCAAATGGCAGCTTAGTTATGTTGACGAACGTGAGCACGAAGTGATATGTCATAATGACGCTGCATTGTATAATGTGGTCTTTCAAAAGGGGATACCTGTTGGGCTGATTGATTTTGATATGGCTGGTCCAGGTCCACGTATGTGGGACATTGCTTATTCCCTCTATACATCGGTTCCGCTTGCGAGCTTCGAGCCTGACTCTTCGGGAAAAACGGTGAAGTACCAATCGGATTTACACGCCACGGATCGCCGTCAACGAATTCATTTGTTTTTTGAATCGTATGGAACTCCCGTCCCCAATGAACTGTGTCAGTGGATTATTCAACGATTGACTACAGTGTGCGATACGTTGAGAAATGGTGCTGCTGAAGGGAATCTTGCCTTTCAAAAAATGGTTGATGAGGGACACTTGGCTCACTATGAGAGCGAGATTCGATTTGTAGCGGATCATTTCAATGATTGGATATAGAATGATGTGTTACTCAAGTGGATTACTATAGTTGAAGCATTGCGAGATCAAGTTTTAGGGCCATCCCGTAAAGGATGGCCCTAAAACTTGTCGTTCCAGACAGCGCGGTGAGCCTTATCATAAATAACAACGAAAAATTTGTTATGGAAAATTTGAGAGTTTTGTAGAGAAGTGGAATGTTTTTATAGAGGTTGTCCCAAAAGTCATAAAATGACGGAGGGACAACCTCTTTTTTATGAGAGAGCTGGAAATTGTGCTGAACGGACTAGACTATATCTTTGCCCTTGCTAAGGTTATTTCCAAAATTAGGTGAAAAGTAGGTAGACTCAGGACAAACGATTAGATTACTATAATGAAAATAAGATACATACATAGAACCAATCTATCGAATATAAACAAAAATCAGGGTGAGTAAGAAATCGATTAGAGGAGGACATCTCGTGGGAAGATCATTCGCAAATTTGCATATCAAGTCGAAAAACCTTGAGAAGACTGTTGAAGCATTAAGAGAGTTAAGCGAAGGGTATGCCAAAGTATTAGGCAGGCAAAATAATGAGGCTCCAGACATGAAAATTGTCATGTACGTAAGCAAAAGCAATGAGAACTGGATTAGCGTGCTCCACGATTATTTTGTATGGGGTACAGTGAAGGAGATCGGCAAAACGCTGTCCCGGCTTACCGAGGAGCCAGTGATGACCGCCGGATATATAAATGAAGAAATATTCGAGTTGTCGTTTTTCGAAAATGGAGACATTCAAGCCGAAAGAATCTTTTGTGAACAGTGGACGAGGGATGAATATGAAGAACTCAAAGAAGAGCGTCTTAATGATGACTACTTGCGGAAAGCGTTGGATATCCGTAAAGAGGATTTTGAAGCCTTCATTAGCATTACGAGTCCGGAACAAGCTGTAGATAGGCTGTCAGAACTCGTAAGCGTGTCTTTATGGAGTGATTCGGAGTGGATACCGCACGAAGAAACTCTTAGAAAACGATTTGAGAAATATGAATTTTGAAATATATGAGCTGTATAGGCACGTTTCCTTGCTTTAGATAGAGATGATGAAGAGTGGTGGTGAACCAGAAATAGCTAAGGACGTCTGAGATGACATTTTAGAACATGGCGGTGAGAGAATAGAAATGGATAAATTAAAGCACAGTGGATTTTATAAACTTAAGTTCTTCATAAGGCCGGAAGAGTTTAAAAGCGTGTTGAAGCTCTTTGAACATAAGCAAGTGCAATTTCATCTAACCAATTATGACCAGACAGAGCATGATCAGAATCAGGTATATGAGGCGTATCGGACATTTTATCATTATTTTGCGGCAGAGGAAAAAAGGAATGTTGGTCACCCTTTCTTTGTTTATTCCATTTCTGTTACGTCTAATAATGAAAGCTCTGGATTTTTTGCGAGAAATGAAGGCATCCATTTTCCCTATTGCGGACAATGGGCAGAGGATGAACTGCCGTGTATCTTGCTTTCATTTCCTAAAGGTTTTCAAATGGATTTGGAAGATGAAAAAGGGAAGTATTACATTTATGAGGATATCCGGGAGCATAAGCCGCTAACCTATACGTTTTTTGATGAAATAACGGACTCTATTAAAAAAATAACAAAGCCGCTTCGCTTCTCGTCGCATGACGCAGATGCTATGAAGGAGCAAAAGCCTTCTGTGCGTATAAGCCATGATGCGATTCACGATTTGAGAAAATCGTGGATTTTCAGTAAATATGGGCTTGTAATCAATGGCAAATAGGAGGATTAACGGATGAAGAAAATATGGAAAAAAAGGATTTTGATCAATAATCCTGTTGCGCTGGACCGAGATCAGATCGAGCAGGATTTGCGCGACGGTAACCAAGTGATTATTCAGTTCTCTCACCCGGATTTTTATGGCTCCATATTGGAAGAAGTGGATGAGCTTTGCGCGCGCTGGGATGAGGATTTCGGAGTACGCTTCTACGCCCACTATTCCCTGTCTTTTGATTGTCATACTCTCTTGCGGATTCCCCATGTCAAAATGCTGCATCTCGATTGTCTTACCCATGCGCATAACACTGAAGCATTGGCCACGCTGGATAACCTGTACAGTTTGAGCTTAGGCATATACGAGCTGGAGAATTCCGAAATTTTAGGGATTGATACGTTGCGCTCTCTAAAAATTTTAAATATTATCTCGGATAAAAAGATCCTCAACCTGCAATATTTTAAACAATTCTCTTATCTGCAGGAGTTGCATGTAGGGGGCAAGGTTAAAAATCTTGATGCTATTGGTTATTTGGAGGAATTGAATTATCTCGCGCTGCATTCGATCAGCAAACAGCCGTTACATTTTATTAACCGGCTGAGGAAGCTGAAGCACCTTCGCATCTTACTTGGAGGTCGAGAGCATATTCAGGAAATTGAAGAGAATACAATCGAGAATCTGGAGATCAGTAGAGTCCGCGGTTTTCATGACCTGACCAATATTACTTCCTTTCAAGCGCTGAAGAGACTGGTTATTGAGGATCAAATCCAGCTGAAGGAAATCAGCTTTGACCAGGAAATGAAGGCACTGGAGGAGCTATCTATTAGGAATTGTAAAGGCTTGACTCATTTGAGGAGAATGGAGCAACTGCCTTTGCTGCACACACTTCGCATTCTCAAAACGGCAATTGATTTTGATTCCTTTATCAATCAAAAACTTCCAAATTCTTTATCTTCAGTGGAGTTTGCAACTTTCAAAAGTAAAGCAGACCGGGAAATACAACAATCTTTATTAAAATTGGGATTTCAATAAAAGGGAGTGAAGTTAACTCTGAAGGAAAATGGAGGAAAACCGAAATAATGTTTGTGTTAAAGTTTATCTGTACCTGGGTATTGCTCGTTGTATCATGTTTGGCGGTATGGTGGAGCTTCAAAACAGAAAAGCTTATTACCGTCTCTTGGCTGGCGTTTCTACTACCTGCCGTCTTCCAACTCGCGGCCGCTTTCCAGATCGGCCCCGGTAAAACGAAGTCGCTAATCGTGTTCGGCTGCATAAATCTTGTGTTCACCGCCCTTGTGGGTGCGGCTGTCTGGTATCTAGTCCAATTAGCTAATGGATATAAAAGAGGAAAATGATCAAAGCATTTCTATAAATTAAACATAGTTCACCAATTATGATGAACTTATGTTGGTTCATTTCAAACGGGCTATACCTATTGATCGTTCTGAAACAGGAGGAGTATTCATGTACATCGTATCTCGGCCAAAACCGCTGTCTGGTGGCCAAAACCAAGCACTTGCGAAGGAAGACGTCACTGTTTATCCACAGGGCTACCTTCAATTTTTGCGGCAATTCGGCGAAGGAACTTACAGAGGATGGTTGAATGTCCAGTATCCCGATGCGGAGGTGCTTAAACCTTTTACGGAGTACGGGTTATGGGAGCATGACGATGACAGCCCCATTTCTGAGCAACAGATCGGCGAGTGTATCGTTATAGGTACAACGGTGGACGGTGATTTTCTGGCAGTGCATCCCCAGACGGCTGGGCTGCTCTGGCTACCTCGACATGCGGAGCACGTAAAGGCGATTTCCCTGCAGACACGGGAGCAGGAAGACGAAGTGATTTACGCCTTGGAGCTGGACGAAATATATCGTCAGGTGTATGGAATCAGTCAAGAGGAGAGTGTTTATTATGAACCGTGGACGGGCACTCGGAGCCATCTCTTTTTGCGTTTGCCACAAGGGCAGGGCCAGCTTACGCTGCCCGAACTGGCCGAATTATGCCAAAATGAATTTCCGCCGGATTTGACCATTGAGAATGCCTATGCTTGTTTCCTGTTCTACCGGCAACTGGGAGGCTATTTACGATTAAATTATGCCTACCAGCAAGAGGTGGTCGTCTTCTATGAACAGGATGACGAGCAGGCGTTTGCTGTTATGGAGCAGTGGCTCTTGTCGAAAGGGTGCGAAGCGATTTCAGAAAATAACATATGATCAGGCTGCTTATTAAGTATGGGAGAGGGGGGTATGCATGAAATTAGTTTTTACTCTGGATACACATGGAACATGTGTGGGTCAATTGAGAGATGAACTGTTGCCGTTAGAGGAACTAGCAATTACATGGAAGTTTCCCTATGATATCTTTTTTGTATTGCGTGTTTTACCTGAAAGTTATAGTCGAAAAACATCCAGACGTTTTGATAGCAGGGATAATACCCTCGAATTAGATATCAGCATAAGTTATGAGCAGTACCAACGGATGTCCAAGCATGAGCAACGTGAGGCATTAGGTATTCACCTTTGTAACTATCTGTCAAAGTCAGTTGCTAAATATAATAAGCATGCAGATAAGGAAACTCAAAATAAACTACTGGACCTAGTGAAAAAATGGATGCTTGAAAACAATTGGCTAAATGGAAATATAAGCCAAGTACGGAAGTTTCTTTTGCAAGACATAGGACTATATGAAGTCAGCCAAAAATTGCAAATGCCATTAGAAGAAATTGAGTATATCCTTCTCCGCATGAATAACTATGAGCCAACTAACGTTCATCCTGACAACATTGTAGTAGGAAAAGCGCAGCCATATCATTTGTAGAAGGTTGGAGAGTCATCCAAAACTTACGATAAACCTATATATGAGGAGAGAGGGGCGATCTTATGTATGAGCGTTTGACAGAAAAACTGAAAACGACGTCCGCTTTAAAATGGTTTCCTGGTCATGGTGCGGAAGAAAGCTGGATAGCAGAAGCCGAAGAGGAATTAGGATTTCGTCTGCCACCATCTTATCGCTGGTGGTTGGTTCATTACGGTAATGCCCAGTTGGGAGACGGCAATATACTAACGATCGCTGCTCCAGAACACAGAGAGTATTACGACGGCGACCTTCTTTACATACACAGACTGAATAAAGCCGAGGAATGGTGGGTAGGTCGGTTTCCCCACAGACTGGACTTGTTCGTGCCCGATAGCGACGAACTTTATTTCTTTGATACGTCTACTAGGGATAAACAGGGAGAATTTTCGATTATATGTTATGATCTTATGAATGATTTGATCGACAAGTATGCTTCAACGTTTGCCGAGTTTCTAGAACGACTGATTGACCAGCGTTCTTAAATAACCTGAGCTGATTGGTTAACGGAGGGGAGGGTCATTGTCATGAATCCGATGCAAGGAATAGAGTCGCTGGCTATAGACATCGCCGATGCCGCCAGAACGTCTTTTCGGACTCTTTTTGAAAATGACGAACGTTACTATTACTGTACGCTATATACTACTGGCGAGGGACATGCGCCAAGCATCTCCGCCTGGTCGTGGGAAGCTTTGGAGAGGGAATCGACCAGGCAAGGAGACGAAAGTGACTCACCAGGATCGACGATTGCCGAACTCATCAAATGGTCCTATGCCGATTCGCCCTATTGTTGTTTCGGGGATGAGAACTTCGCTAACGTTAAACAACGATTTATCGAACGTCCTTTCATTGCGGATCTTGAGAATGACGAAGGCAATCGCGAGTTTGATTTGAGGCTGAAGGCCATGGAGCTGGCGATGAAAATGCTCGATGATGAAGGCTTATTTGCTTTGAATCAAATGCGTGAGTCAGTATGCGTCCTTGTCGAAGTTGTGCCGCCGAATGAGATCAATACCGAAATCGCCCTACGTTTGAATCAGGCGGAATCTCCAGCTATGCAAGTATGGTTGGCGGAAGCTGCTGAGTAAAAGCAATCCACTTTCAGGATCTCTAACCGTCTACTATATTACGGTTTATTGATCACAGAAACGGAAATCACTTTTATAATGATCTGGCATGGCTTTTTCAATCAACTTGCAAATTTTTAGCTTTTTTAGAATAGCATATATATCACTGGAGAACGGTGAAGATAACTTGTAAGATAAGGTTTACTAATTGAGGAGGGTGAATATGAAAATAGCAAAAGTAGAGGTCGATGGGGGAAATATTGCTGTAGTGAGCAGCAACGAGATTCTAATAGAGGATGTGCAATCAGCATTGGATTTGATTGCAACCGTACGATACGAGACAGACTGTGATTGTATTGTGCTTAACAAATCGCAAATAAGTGAAAGCTTTTTCGATTTGAGAACACGCCTTGCAGGCGAAATCCTTCAGAAGTTCATTAATTATCATGCGAAGGTTGCTATTATAGGAGACTTTACTGAGTATTCAAGTCGTAGCCTTAAAGATTTTATCTATGAATGTAATAGAGGAAACGATATCTTTTTCTTGCCGACTGAACAACAAGCGATTGAAAAGCTAAGCATGTTAAAGTAGAAGATAGAACGGGCGGAAGATAAGTTTCCACAACATGGTAAAGTTATATTAAGTATCGATGATAAAAATTCATATCGGTGAAATTGTATTAAGAGATAATCTAATAAAGACTTTATGGACGGCAGAGATGCCGTTTTTTATTGCGCATTTGGAGTGCGAAATGTTGATGATGCTAATAGTTAAAGAGATATGTTCTATTAGGTGTTGCTAATGAGTTTAGATCATTAGCAACATCTAGTACCCTCATTTATGAAATAAACAAATTAGGCTTGGTGGGTTTCCGGATCTTCCATATGAAAGACTTCCCATATATGTCCGTTAATATCTTGGAAGCTCCAACTATACATAAAACCATAGTCCTGCACGTCTTTTGACGGTGTTCCCCCGGCAGCAAGAGCTTTGTTAACTATCTCATCTACTTGGGCACGATTGTCAACCGATAAGGCTATGAGCATTTCTGTCGATTTCGTTGCATCGACAAGTTCTTTAGTGGTGAATGATTGAAAAAATGGTTCTACAAGCAACATGGCAAAGGTATTGTCATTGATAATCATGCTTGTTGCATTCTCATCTGTGAACTGCATATTGAACTCGAATCCAACTTGGCTGAAGAAATCCATCGTTTTTTTCAAATCTTTAACAGGCATGTTTATAAAGGTTTTACTTGGTTGGAATGCCATTTCAAATCACCTCTTTGATAATTTTAACTTTACAAGAGTAAAGTTATTGGATTGAGCATATTATTTAATTTATCATATGTCAAGTAATGTATGAGTTTGAGTTCAACTAGAATTAAAAAAAGACCGATTATGGAAACACTCGGTCTTTGGGTTAGAGTGAAATTGTGTCACTCAGCTGAATTATAAAATATTTTTTCGCTTATCTGTGTAAGAAAAGCCATCCACTTTTCTTGAAATTCTTGATCGGTAGGAGACATTCCAGTTATCATTTTTGTTGCATCTGCAAAGACCAACGGATATGTCGTTAAGCTAGTAATGGCTAAGGTCAGCAAGGCAGGGTCCAAGTTTTCAGGAACAAGGCCAACATCTTTTTTAACCTTTAGATCTTCGACATAGGATTGCAGAACTTGCTTCCTAATTGTTTCTCTTTGAGGATTTTTAGGTTGGTCTTCAAGCGCCTCCCAAGCTGTAAATCTTTGAAAATCCATTCGATATTCTATGTTTACTTTCAAACGATGTGCTGCCAGAAGGGCAGGATTTGTTGGCGTTTGCAAAGCAATGGGCTGATGCTCGGAATATAAGATGTCCATAACTGCTTCGAAAATCTCATCTTTTCCCTTAAAGTAATGATACAACAATTGCTTCTTAACATTCGCTCGTGCAGCGATTGATTCTATTCGAGTGGAAGAGAAGCCTTTCGAGAAAAACTCTTCTCTTGCAGCATCTAGTATTTTTTTGCGCGTACGTTCCGCGTTTCGAATCTCACCCAAATTTTCATCTCCATTATGTTGTACTGTAAACAAACTATATTATGTAATTTACTATGAGTCAAGTTAGCGCTGATGTCTTGAAGATTTGGCTATCTATCCTCAATTCAATAAAGGGAAAATCGTTTTCTATTGAATAATATTCATTTCAGTCTATTTGTCCATTCCTAATACGAATGTCCGTCATACGATATACGGTACCTTACCTTATGTTAGGGAACCGCGTAATCATATGCTGAAAGGGAGACTAGATCAGTGAAAACAAAAACGAGGCTTACCGGGCGAGTAATATTTAAAGGAGATTTAGGTTATGAATCGGCACGTAAAAATTGGGATCCACATACTGACAAATATCCTAAAGTGTTTGTTTTTGCGCAAAGAACTCAAGATGTTGCGAACGCCATAAAATGGGCTCGCGAGAATAACGTCCCCATTCGGCCAAGAAGCGGAAGACACTCTTTGGAGGTTAATCTTTCACAGGTCAACGGTGGAATTGTTATCGATGTAAGTAATATGAAGAAAATTAGACTTAATAAAAAACATGGAACGGTTATTGTGGAGACTGGCAATAGAGTAGGAAGAATCGCAAAGAGGCTTGCAAAGCAAGGATTTATAGCTCCCTTTGGAGATAGTCCCTCTGTTGGAATCGGCGGAATTACACTAGGTGGGGGAATCGGCCCACTCCAACGTTCGATTGGTCTTATCAGCGATAATCTTCTCGAATTAGAGATGGTTGACGCGAAGGGAAAAGTGATTCGTGCCAACAAAAATTGTAATGCTGATCTTTTATGGGCTTCCCGTGGTGGTGGTGGTGGAAACTTTGGTGTATATACAAAGTACAAATTTAAAGTGCATCGTGCTCCAACAGTAGCTACAGTATATCGCATCACTTGGCCGTGGAATCAATTCGAAAAGGTACTCAAAGCATGGCAAAAATGGGCTCCTTCTGTCAATGATAAACTGGGAAGTGAATTATCAATCGGTCCGAAAAAGGGTGGCAATGTTACAATGGAAGGGTTGTTCCTCGGGTCGAAAACTGAGGCAATCCGTCTTTTGAAACCCGTTACTTGCATAGGAACTCCAACTAAAAAAGTAATCAAGTTACTACCCTACACTGACGTTGTGAACTTCTTATTAGCACCTGATCCAGTGCTTACTCAACGTTACAGTAACCAGTTCTCTTCTGGATTCGCAAGGAAACCATTCCCTAATAAGGCGATTAAGTCCATGCGCCAATTTTTAGAGAACGTAGAAGGGAAAGATGCAGGGTTCTTCTTCCTTAACTGGGGAGGTGCTGTCAGTCGTGTATTACCTAGAGAAACTGCATTCTACTGGCGTAAAGCAAAGTTTTACGTAGAGTGGAATAGCTCATGGATCAATCCATCCGAAGCTGCTAAAAATATTTCGATAGTTCGCAATACACGCCGGAAGTTACAGTCCTATATTGTGGGGTCCTATATAAATGTACCAGACCAAGGAATTAAAAACTCTGGTCCAGTGTACTATGGAGCAAACTACCCTAGATTACGGAGAGTAAAAGCGAAATATGATCCTGGAAATGTGTTTAATAATCCCCAAAGCATTCCTCCCGCTCGCAAATCGTAAGAACACTGAGTCAGTCTATTCATCAAAAAGTCTTCGTCAACCATTTGCGTGAGATTTGAATTACACTAGGCTTCAGATGCTGGGATCTAATTAATTTTGTCATTGTCGTAGCGAAAGCAATAAGTTAGAACTTCATTAGGTGTTAAAGAGAAAACCAAACTATAACGAAATTCGTTAATAGAATTTCGTATAATAGTTCGGTTTTTTTGTTAGCTGCAAACTTTTTGTCCCAGCATCGTGAATGTTTATATTTATCGAGTCTAACTGGCAGGTTCCTACATATGCCTATCGTCAGTTTTCATCCCGGTATTCATTATTGGATACTTATGATTGTCGGTATGATCTGGCAGTTTTTATTATCTGTTATCATCTTAAAAAGAGAACTGGGCAAAATGAGCTGGGAGAAGTTGGAAACAAGACTTTGGCTTAATCATCCCGTACATCCGAAAACGTTCAAAGTATACAAAATCGCTTATTCATTCACAATACCAATCATTATGTAACATAAACTTGACCTAGCAAGATTGCTAGTGGAAGGTTATAGTTCGAAGGAAATAGCCGGAAAATTATTTTTGACGCAAGGTACGGTTAAAAACTATTTAAGCGAAATATATACCAAGATCGGTACTAATGATCGGACTAAAGCCGTTTTGTTATTAAGTAGATTTTTATTATAGGAAGAATTATTATCAAACTTTTTGCTAGTGAAAACCGATATATTATATAAAAGATTAGCCATTAAGGAGTCTTCAATTGAAAAGAAAAAGTATAAAGATAACAAAGATAAGTACTATGATTATTTTATTGATTATTATAATTGGTTTGTTGTGTCCAACTTGGACACCTCGAATTGCGGGAGACAACAGTATAAGTACTTTAGAACAGGTTGAGATTAATGGTACTAATCATGAAGTCATGATAAGAGGAGTGGATCGCCGTAATCCGGTTGTCATATTTGTGCATGGCGGTCCGGGTTGTTCTGAGATTCCTTATGTGCGGAAGTATCAAGATTTACTTGAAAAAAATTATACGATCGTACACTATGATCAGCGTGGAAGCGGGAAATCATATCATTTCTTTGAAGACTACTCCGATTTATCAACAGATTTACTTGTCGATGATTTGTTGGCTTTAACAGATTATGTACAAAAAGAACTTGAACAAGAGAAGGTATTGTTAATAGGACATTCTTTTGGCACGTACATCGGGATGAAAGCTGTAGCCAAAGCCCCTGACAAATTTGTTGCATATATTGGCATCGGGCAAGTTGCCGATCATGTGAAAAGCGAATTGGATAGCTTAAATTATGCCTTTGAACAAGCAAAGTTAGCAGGAAATTTAAAGGATGTAGAACGATTAGAACAACTTCGAAGTTCAATAGAACAAGGGGATCAATTAACTCCTAGAGAGATGGTTAGAAAATATGGTGGGGCAGCAAGGTTAATTGACGATAATAGGGATTATTACACTGGTTTTATGCTTAATCCAGAATATAATTTACTAGATGTCATTCGATATTTAAGAGGGGTTTCAATATCGCAAGAAATCTTATTAAAGGAAGAATCCAAAAATAATATTACAAATATAGTTGATAGAGTAGAAATTCCTATTTATTTTGTGATGGGACAATATGATTATATGACATCTGTAAATGCTGCAAGGGAATACTTTGATATGCTGGAGGCACCGAAAAAGGAATTTGTTATTTTCAAACAATCTGCTCATTATCCGCAATTTGAAGAAGAAGAGTTATTTGCTGAGTGGTTAAATACAACTATAGTTAGCAATTTGAGTGCCCAATCTGAATGAAATTGATTAATGTCTATATTGAATTTATAGCAGCTTTCAGGACATTTAAGGAACATATCGTATTGGCATGTAGCAACGAGGGGCAATTAGCCCCTCGTTTTTTTGAGCAGGAGATCAATTATGTAATTGTATTAAAGTTTCCAAACCACGCTCGGTATAGGGAATGAACTCCCTCAATTATATCCTCATGGCTCAAACCGCCAAAACCGATCTGTACCATTGATCTTTCGGCATCAACCTGGTGTGCCCAAAAGGCTGATACAGGATAGACCTTTGCTCCTTCCTCCTCAGCAGTTAGAATTAGCTTCTGTTCATCCATTCCATTATGTACATGCAATAATATATGCAGCCCTGCATCTTGACCAATAATTGTAACTTGAGAGCCCATTAACTCCCTAATCATAGAAATGAGTATATTATGCTTCTGTCGGTACACCGTACGCATTTTGCGGATATGGGCCTCCCAATGTCCATTATTCATAAACACCATCAAAGTATTCTGATGTAACTGCGACACTGTCTGGTCATATAATCGGTAGTCTTGCTTATTGTGAAGTTCTAGCAAGGGCTGAGGAAGCACCATATACGCGATACGTAATGAAGGAAGAAGGCATTTTGAAAATGTCCCTAAATACACAGTACGATGATAGTTATCCATGCCTTGCAAAGAAGGAATCGGTTTTCCAGAATATCTGAATTCGCTATCATAGTCATCTTCAATAATAATTCCATTCTGGTCCTGTGCCCATTTTAACAATTGCATTCTTTTTGCCAGTGGCATGACCATTCCATAAGGAAACTGGTGAGATGGGGTAATATACACAACACGGGATTTGCTTTCATATAGTTTATCGATATTAATACCATCAATTTCTAAAGGAATAGGGTGAACGTTGAAACCGTTATGTTGAAAAATCTTTCGAACGCCGTCATATCCAGGTTCTTCCATAGCAATACTGTCGTTACTTTGGCCAATTAAACTAGATAAGATACCAAGCAGGTACTGAACGCCAGCTCCGATTATAATTTGATCAGGCGAGCAGTTAACTCCTCTTGAGCTATGTAAGTATTTGGAAATTTCAATTCGAAGATCAAGTTCACCAACAGGATCACCATAAGAAAATAAATCCATTTTGTGTAAGCTTTGATTGGATATTTTACGCCAAGTTGCAACTGGAAAATGCTTAGCATCTACATCACCGTAACGAAAATTAAATCGGAAATTAGGGCTATTCTGTACACTGTTTGTCGACGGTTTTTGATTACTTAAATATGTCGAAGACAACGTTTCCAGTTCTAAATCATTAACGTATAAGCCACTCCTTGGCTTGCTATAAATGTAACCTTCGGCTACTAGTTGTTGATAGGCCAAATCCACGGTGTTACGGCTAATCTGAAGATGAGTAGATAGTGCTCGTATCGATGGTAGTCGTGTCTGGGAGGATAACTTCCCATTCAAAATTTCTTTTTTTATATATTGATATATCTGAGAATATAGTGGTTCTCCAGCATCTACCTTTAGCATTAGTGTCAAATCTATCATTAATATCCTCCTAATCATGAGATCTGACCCCATAAAATTGTTTTATTTTGTCACTACTTGTAGGGTCAATTGACTAATACAATTATATCACTTCCAGTCCTCTTGAACGAATACTAGAAGACTGGAACATCATTGTGTTGGAGGCGAATAATTTGGACAAACAAATAGGTTACAATAAAGAAGTGAAGAATGATCATCAGCGAACTTTGGAGACGGGAAACTTCAAGGATCATCCGGGTTTTCGGCGTATGTTTTCCCCTGATAAATTGACAATCGGTATATTTTTGCCGCTTAAGTTTTATACAGGTGACATGGATGTTCTAAAAGGTCAAGCTGCACTAGTAGAACGGATTGATCAACACAATTTTTCAGCTATATGGGTGAGAGATGTTCCGCTATTTGATCCCAGTTTTCGAGATGCTGGGCAAGTATTTGATCCATTTGTCTATTTAGCTTATCTTGCTGCAAGGACAAAAAACGTATCTCTAGTAACAGGAAGTGCGATCTTCACACTTCGCCATCCCATTGATTTGGCAAAGGCTGCGGCATCTATCGATGTACTATCTGGAGGCAGGCTTGTACTTGGTATTGCATCCGGTGATCGACCTTCTGAGTTTCCTGCATATGGGATTGACGCTGACAATCGTGATATTCGTTTTCGGGAGACGGTAGAGTTCTTCCGAGAGCTAATCCATAATAAAAGTCCATCTATTCAATCTTCTCTTGGTCAATTGAATGGGCTAGAATTGTTACCTAATCCGGCAACACGAGGCATTCCGCTCATAGTGACTGGTTCAAGCAGACAATCTCTGGATTGGATTGGGGAGCACAGTGACGGCTGGCTCACTTATCCAGAAGCAACAGCTAATGATTCTGGTCCCCAAATACTTGGTCGTAAAATAAAAGCTTGGCGGGAAAAAATACCTGGTGGGATATTCAAGCCACATATGACTAACGAATGGATTGATCTTGTTGAAGATGTTAATTATCCTCGAACGCCGCTTCAGGGAGGGTATATATTGCGTACAGGACGTAAAGGACTAATCCAGCTATTAGAAGAATGGCAGGCAGTCGGCGTCAATCATGCCGCACTTGGAATTCAATTTTCGAGTCGACCACATGCCGAAGTAATTCAAGAATTAGCTGAGGAAGTGTTGCCACTATTTCCTACTCATGTTGGCCCAAAACCGTTGTTTACTGAATGGTAGAGATTAAAGTAAACCCTAACGGTGATTCATGGGACAACTTATTAAATTAATTTTGTGTATGAATGCTGTGTCATGTTAAATAATAAGATATAAAAAAAGCTGTCGAGAATTTCTCGACAGCTTTATCAGTTAGTACCTCATATTATTTCCCCAAGTGATTAACTAATTGCTTTTCTTTCCACATCATCGTAATAACAAGACCTATAAACATAATGACAGCAGAGAAAAGATACGGGTAGTTGATGTTTACATCAAATAATATACCGCTTAATGCTGGCCCGACGATCGTGCCTAGGCTTGTATATGTTGAGTTCATACCTGCGATGAATCCTTGTTCTTTTTCGGCAGATTTTGATAAATAGGTCGTTAACGCTGGACGTAGCAAATCAAATGCGAGAAAAATTAAGCATGTAATTATCAAAACGGCTAAATAGCTTGAAACCATCGTTGATGCTACCGCTAATATTACTCCAGCAATTAAGCATATTTGAATGAGTTTCTTTTCACCGAGTATATCGACCATTTTACCAAACATAAACACCTGAACAACAACCCCGAAGATTGCGCTTATAGTAATAATGGTAGCAATATCTTGCGGAGTGAAACCAAATTTATGATCAGAATACAGACTAAAAACTGTCTCATATGCAGATAAGCCAAATGCCAATACAAATACAATAATAAAAGCAATAATGAAAAGTGGTTGAAGCGAACGCTTCAGGTCAGTTACTAAGTTTGTATCTTTTTTAAGTTTACTAATTTCCAAAAGCTGCTGTTTAGTTAGTGGCTCTTTTAGAATAAATAGCGATGAAATGCATGTTAATACTGCGAAGCCAGCAGCAAAGTAGAATGGAGCACGTACGCCAAGCTCAGCAATAAAACCTCCGATACCTGGGCCAATAATAAAACCGGTACTAATAGCTGCAGAAACATAGCCCATCGCTTTCGGTCTTTCTTCTACTGAAGTAATATCCGCAATAAAGGCAGTTACGGCAGGCATAATAAATGCACCACTGATACCTCCTAAAATTCTCGAAAAATAAAGAATGGATACATGTGTACCAATACCGAAGATTACTTCTGAAATAGCAAAAAGGAATAAGCCAATGATGATCATTTTCTTTCTACCATAAGTATCAATCCATCGTCCAGCGAGCGGAGACATAAGTAATTGTGCGAACGCGAAAGCCGCCATAAGATATCCCATCGATTGACCGGATAAATTCATCATATTCATAAAGGATGGCATAACAGGAACGATTAGTCCGACTCCTAGAAAAACAATGAATATATTACTTAATAGGATGAGTAGAACTGTTTTTTGTTGTTTTAATGGTTTGGTCATGATGTGAAACCTCTCTTTTGTAAAATCATAGCTGTGAGATACCTCTCCAAAATACGGTCCATGAGGCATTTAGTTTGTTGTGTAAACGTTGTTCATTGTCGCCATATGCAAGCTCTAGCATGATCGAATCAACAATACCTAAGAAGGCAAGTGTAGGTACTAATGCTCTGTCTTCCAAAATAACTTTGGCATCTATCCAATCTTGAAATTTGCTTTCAAGTACGGTTTGAATCTTTTCTTCCGAATCATATACTTCCTCATTAATCTCTTCTGCAAGATGGAGAGGTGGAAAAAAAGACATACGTAGCCAAAATTTTAACTGTTCGCTCTGTTGAAACAAATCAATGACCAATTGCAAATATCCTAATAAATCTGCTTTGGGATTTTGAGTATCCACTTTACTCAAATAATTTATTTTCGATGAGATTTCAGTCTCTTTGGCATCATGTAAAACTTGTAGAAATAGATCATCTTTTCCTTTGAAATGAGCATAGAGAGATTGTTTTTTCATACCGACATGCTCGGCAATTTGAGACAGCGATGCTCCCTCATACCCATGAATGGTAAAAAACTTTAAAGCAACGTCTTTAATCTCTTTACTCTTCAATAAAATCACCTCAATCTTAACGAACGTTCGTCAGTCATTCTATCAAATTATATTTTTTATTGCAATAGAAATATCAAAAATGTTTGTGCTCACATAAGGTAATATGAGGTAGCTAACGAATGTGAGAGAGGATATAATATAAATGCTATAATATGTAAGTTATATTTTCATAAATTCCATATTTTATCTGAGTGGAGGATTATGATGGATTATGTACGTGATTATACGATGTACGCAGCAATTTTTGGGTTTTTCAGCTTTAGTTGGTTCGGCTGGGCGCAGGAGAGGCCAAAGGCAAATTGGCGCATATATATCGGCATAGCCTCAGCACTATCATTTTTGGTCAGCTTACTTGGTGTTTATCTAAGCATTAAAAATTGGAATGAACCATCGGCCTTATCAGATAATACTTCATTTACGATTTACCTGATTACTGTATATATTGAAATTATTATGGCTGGAGTAGGAGCTTTCTTACTTATTAGAAAAAGAGCGAAAGAGTATATCGCTCCTTGGATTGCTTTTATTGTGGGGATTCATTTTATAGGTTTGGTGAGCGTTTTTAATGATCCTTGCTTGTATGTACTGGCTGGACTTTTGATTGCAGTATCAATCCTTGCTGTTATCGTCGCACCCAAACTACAGGTTGCGAGTAGTGCGATAACGGGAATAGGCTCAGGAACGGTTCTGTTCGGATTCGCAATGTTAGGGTTGATAAGGTATTTGACTGTATAGTGAATGAACAGTACAACTTTAAGCTTCCCTGAAGAAAACAAAGATTCACTAGGCTCTACTCATTAAAACGAGGTCATGCGTGGAATTCCAAGCATGACCTCGTTTTAATGAGTAGAAAAAACTGTTTTATTTGACTAAGCTGAAAAATTTCTAGCCGCTAAATATCTTCATTAATATTACACCGAATGAGGATGGAATAATTATTACAAATGAATTCATCGAAAATGAAGGCAAAAAGGCTACGAATTAAGTCGGACAAATATTTTGAGTAAGGGAAATATAGCTGCACGGAAGTTTCTCGATTGAAATTTTCTAGTCCTCTCATAGGAACGAAGATAGCGGCCTTAATATGGCTTATTTCTAACCTTCTTTAGCAGCTGGCAGAGTGGAATGACTGTCCTGTTTCGCTATAAGCTAGTAGTGACCTGATTTTCACGTCGATGATTAATAGAAGAAATATAATGAACAAGCTGGTACGTCAACTCAGCAAAGAGGATTCCTCCGAACACATCGATGAGCGCGTGCTGCTTAGTAAAGACAGTGGAAATGATAATGAGCCACAACAGAGTATACATAAAGACTTTAACAGAACGCTTGGTGACTAGCCCTCGTTTCAAAGTAATGAATAATAAATAGCTTGTTAAGCAATGAATGCTTGGGAAACAATTAAGGGGTGCGTCAGACTGATAAATAAAATTAACAAGCATACTTGCCAAATCAGTACCTACAACATCAGGTCGGGGTACATAGGTAGGGAATAACCAAAAAATTACATTGCATGCCATAACGGAAATATTATAGATCAATAGTGTACGCCAATAAAGGCTACGATGTTTTATAGCTAGGTATAAAAAACTAAGGTAAAGAACAGGCATCCAACTTATATATGGGAAGATGAACCATTTCACGAAAGGAATTTGAGTATCAATCCAGTAATAATTGAAAATTATGTTTGGTCCGATATTGCTCGCAATTCCCATATAAATAAGCCCTTGAATAGGAATAGACAGAATACCTAAAAGATGTTTCCATTTATTAATCCATATTATCATTTTAAGTCCTCGCTAGATTTTCATGAAGTTAGTTTATTCTAAAAAGTAAACGCTAACAGAAGAATCCATATTTGTCAATTTAAGCACCCGCTTTTAATTATATTCTGGCACATACCGATTCAATGCTAAAATTTTAATAAGAAATGAGTAGCGTTATCATTTGTAAGATTATTTTGACAACATTAATAAACTTATGAGATTCATTATAAAGCTATCAAATAGATGGTAAAGTAGAAATTTCCCTCATATCAATATGCGCTTTCTACTTGTTGTAGACAGTAGAAATGATATTAAGGCATAATAGAAAATACCAAAAGACTCTAATAGATATTGTGCTAAAAATGATAAATAGCTCTTACTCACCTTATAATGCGAGAGGAGGCAATTGATGAAGAGAAGAATAGGGATTCGCTTCAAGCTAATGGTTATGATGATTTGTTTAACGACTTTGCCTGTTGTGACTGTCACTTGGCTTGCGGCGAGCAATACACGTCATTCAGTGGAGCAAGAAATTATTAATGCTAACGTCTCGCGAATGGAATGGGCGAATCAGTATCTGAATGAATTGATTCAACAAATTGATACATTATTTTACACAGTCCAAATTAATACTGAACTCATGAGCAGCCTCTCTGCTGTGGACAACCCTAATATTAGCGTTCAATATATTACTCAAAAATATATAAGCGATACCCTCAAGCAAGTCTTCTATGCAAACTCCAACAAAATTGATGATTTTAATCTTTATATTCACGAAAATAAAAAAGCGATATCTGTAAATTTTATAAGCAGCGGTTCCATATCATATATGGATATTGAGAATGGTTCTTGGAGCCGGATGATAGACACCCCAATCAATATGTATTTCAAACAGGAAGCAAATGGAATACATGCTTTTCATAGTATGAATCGGTTTGAGGATCGAAAGTTTCTTGGTGGTCTCTCAGTACGAATTAACCGCAAAGTTTGGGATGAGATCGGCACTATTCTTAAATCCGAGCAAGATAGTTCCGTTTTTCTACTAAATGATGAAGGGGAACTGTTATCTGGTTCAACCAACGGAAAATCTTCAGAGGATACATTCGCACTCATTAATAGTCTTCATGTACCCGATACGGGAATGAGCTTCCAAAAAACGAACAAATATCATTTTTATATACAAAAGGTTAGTAAAGGGAAAATTACGATCATTAAGGCAATTCCAATTGAAACGATTAACCATAGTGCACGGTCAACGATTCAAGCAGGATTATTAATCGGAAGTATTTTTGTAGTGGCATCTATTGTTCTCTCCATATTATTTTCATTGAAAATTAGTAAACCTATTGTAAGTCTAGCAAGAACGATGAGGACGGCAAAGATTCAAAACTTTGAGTTAAAGTCGGTCAAAAATACTGATGAGCTTGGCTTGCTTGAGCATGGATATAATTCTATGATGCACCGAATAAAGGAACTTATAGAAGTCGAATACCAAAGAGAGATCGATATGAAAACCTCACAACTTCGAACGTTGCAAGCGCAAATTAATCCCCATTTTCTGAACAATACACTTCATCTAATCGGGGGAATGGCTCTGGAGAAGGATGCCCCAGAAATCTATCAAGTGACACGAGTTATCGGTGAATTATTGAGATATTCGATTAGTACGGGAAGTGATTTGGTAACCTTCGGAGATGAACTTAAACATATGAAAAACTATGTATTTATCCAAGAGCAACGATTTGCTGGGCGATGTCAGATCGTAGTTCAGAATGATGATTCTACGTCGGACTGCCTTCTTCCTAAATTCACTTTGCAACCGATAGTGGAAAATGCCTTTGAACATGGATTGCAAAGTAAATCTGGCAGTTGGTGTGTTGAGATAAGAATCAAGCAAGTTCGTCAATTTATTCTAATTGCTGTGTTAGATCATGGTGTTGGGATTAGCAAGGAGAAGCTTAAGGAGCTTCGAAATCATATTCGTTCGGGAAATGAAAGTAGCAGCATAGATAAAGATCAGCATAAACAGAGAAAAGGAATCGGTTTAAGAAATGTAGATTCACGATTAAAGCTTCATTTTGGAGAAGCAAGCAGTATTCGTATCTATAGTGAGATTGGTAATGGAACAATTGTATTATTTAAGCTGCCAATACCAGAAAGGACTGAGCTGGAACATGTATAAAGTGATGATAATTGATGACGAGCCTTGGTCAAGAAAAGTAATAAAGCAACTAGGTGAGTGGAAAGAACATGGGCTAACCGTAGTAGGAGAGGCTGAAGATGGATCGGAAGGACTACGTTTAATTGAAGAGCTATTGCCAGATATCGTCGTAACAGATATGAGAATGCCTGGTGTAGATGGCGTGGAGCTTCTATTGGCATTGAATAAGAACTTTCCTGCACTCAAGATTATTGTAATGAGCGGGTATGACGACTTTGTTTACTTAAAGCAAGCGATTCAATCACAAGCTAGAGACTATTTACTTAAGCCAGTCGATCCAATAGAACTTAATCATACGCTTGCTAAATGTGTAACTGAGCTAAAGCAGACGCCGCGAGGCTCGACTTTGCCTAGTAATAGATCATTTCTATTGGCAGATTCGAACATACTAGACCAGTATTTGGATCATCGAAATTTGCTCCATGGGTATGTATTAGATTTAAACGCCGCGGGTATTAAACAGAGCATGAATAACTTGAAGCAACTCCTTGAAAGAGAACAACTAGAGTGTAGTAAACTGAAAGAAATTGGGCGTGATCTCGCACAGCTTCTGGAGCATATTGCAGGTAATTTTGAAATTGAAGTGAGCCAATGGGACTTTCCAGAACCTTTACAGAAATCATTTGGAGATCCATTACATACTTTGAGCGCAACAATTGGGGTAGCTGAACAACGGTATATGCGATTGATTAACGAGCTTGAGGAATTGCGAAGTAAAAAACATAAAATAGATATGTCAGAAGTTCAAAGTTATATTCATCGGAACTATAAGGAAGGGATTACACTGGAATCGATTGCTGACTATTTTTATGTTAGTAAAGAGCATCTGAGCCGGTCCTTCAAAACGTTCAGCGGAGATACCGTTACCGACTATATTAATCGCAAGAGAATGGAAAAGGCCAAGCAGTTAATTGTTGAGCACAAGCTATCCATTAAACATGCAGCTGAGATGACAGGGTATACAGATCTGGCTTACTTTTACCGCGTCTTTAAAAAACATAACGGCTTCACACCGGGAGAATTACGCAAACCAAAGGATTAGCTGTACGTTGGCACATCAATATTGTACAAAATAAGATGCTAATATCCTATAAAGATTAAAGTAAACGCTTCCATCATACTGAGAGAGTAACGAAATATGAGGGGGGTAATTACATGAGAAAAAAGCTTGAATTAAGTTTCATCGTTGTTTTAATGTTCTTAGTTGTTGTTGGCTGCAGTTCGAATAATAACAATGTAACGCCAGTGCAAAGTGATAATGCGGGAACGGTTGCAACGAGTAAACCAGAGGAATCGCCGGCAGAACCTGTGAAGGTAGAGCTAAATGTATTTATGAGCTATCCGCAGTATAAGGAGCAATTTGAAGCTTACTTTGATCAATTCATAGCGAAGGAATTAGCAGAAAAAAATATCGCTGTAACGATAAACACAGAAATGCCGAACTCAGATCAAGCAAAACAAATTTTACAAACACGACTTGCTTCAAACGATGCACCAGACTTGTTTACCATTCACGCGAATGATATCCCAACTTATTATAATGCAGGTTATCTAAGTGATCTGGCTGATCAGCCTTCTATTAACAGTCTCTATGAGCCGATAAAGAAAACAGTTACGTTTGATGGTAAAGTTGTCGTCCTGCCATTAGAAAGCTCCACATGGGGATATTTATACAATAAAAAAATGTTTAAGGAACTAGGCTTAACACCACCTAACACTTTAGATGAAATGAAAGTGGTTATTGAGAAATTAAATACAGCGAATATCCCTCCTTTCCAGCTGGCATTTCAAGAGTCGTGGGTACCTCAGTTGATGACGGCACAGTCGCTTGGCGGAGTAGTATCCTCGAAGCATCCAGATTGGATTACGAAGATGAATGCAGGTGAAGCCTCTTATAAAGATGTAGAAGCGATCTTTGATATTATTGATTTGATTAATGCGAATGGTACCTCAAAACCATTTGAAGTGGGAAATGAAGCTGGTGCAGCAGATTTTGCAAATGGTAAATCTGCGATGTGGGTGCAGGGACCTTGGAATGCAGATGCGATTCTGAAGGTAAATGCAGATTTTGAAATCGGAGTTGCTGCTCTTCCTGTAAGCAATGATCCGAAAGATACGATGATTAACCTTTCTACGTCTACCTCGTTAGCACTATCCTCAGCAAGTAAGAACAAAGAAGTAGCTCTTGATTTGCTAAATTATATTCTCGATGAGAAGGATTCTTCTGTTTTATTCGAGCAACTGAAATTTAATCCTATCTCAACGGTTCATCAATTCAAAGTAAATCCATGGGTAGAGGAATCCTCCGCTTATGTAGCAAAAGGGCAAGCATACCAGGATCTAACACTTCCAAATGGCGTAACTGACGAGCAAGCAAAATTACTCCAAAGCTATTATGCGAAGTCTGTTACGAAAGAAGAATTTATATCAACGATGGACAAAACATGGGCAACAGCAGTTAAAGCAGCAGCAAAATAAAGGCAGGATGATTGCAACAGATAGGAGTGTTAGGATATGACCTCTAAAACAAAATGGAAACCAACGCTCATCCTACTAGCCTTCGTTTTTCCTGCCTTGCTATTCTATTCCATATTTGTACTCGCCCCCTCTTTCGGGGGGGTGTGGTACAGCCTAACGGATTGGAATGGTCTAAATCCCGACTATGATATGGTAGGTCTAGGTAACTATGTCGAAGCACTTACGGAAGATCGTTTTTTTCTTGATTCCATCTGGTTTACGCTTAAATATGTAGTTTTTATGGTCGTTTTATCTAACTTTTTCGCAATTCTTTTGGCGGTATTCATAGAGTCACAAAAACGAAGCAAGGTTTGGTTTCGTACGATATTTTTTATGCCTAATATGCTTAGTCTAATTATTGGCGGCTTTATGTGGATGTTCATATTTACGAAGGTATTGCCTTTTATTGCCGAGCATACAATATTCAAATTTTTGGACCAGTCGTGGATTGGAGATCCGAAGCTTTCCTTCTATGCTTTGCTCATTCTGTCACTTTGGAGCGGTGTAGGTTATTTAATGGTCATCTACATTGCAGCATTACAAGGTGTACCTCAACAATTGAAGGAAGCCGCAGCGATTGATGGAGCAAACAGCTGGCAGACATTTCGGAATATTACGATGCCGATGATCTATCCTGCGTTAACGATTGGACTATTTGTAACGCTAAACAGCTCCTTCAAAGTATTTGAAGCGGTATTCGCTCTTACAGGTGGTGGACCCGGCAGAGCCACCCAGGTCATAGCGCTTAATATTTATGAAGAAGCCTTTAGTCAGAGCAGTCGTTACGGCTATGCGAGTGCTAAAGCAATGATCCTGTTTTTGATTGTATTTATGATCACCATTGTACAACTATGGATCATGAAGAAGAGAGAGGTGGAGGCATGATGAACAAACTCGAAAATGCTAGTGATATACAGCTAGGTCGTCGTGTCGGTTCCGTTCTTATCTTTCTCTTTCTGCTACTAGGTGCTGTAGTAATGCTGTTTCCAATCTATATGGGATTATTAAACTCGGTGAAGACACAAAGCGAGATGCTAACGAATATTCTGTCCTTTCCGAAGGAACTACAATGGGGAAATTATCCGAGTGCTTTTAAGAAGATTCATTTTTTCCGAAGTTTAGGTAACACGATTCAAATTGCTGGAGTAGGGTTAATCGGCATAATTGTGTGTGCCTCATTAGCGGGATATAAGCTATCTCGAACGAAAGGAAAGCTGAGTGCGTCACTATTTGCCCTCTTTATTTTATCGATGCTCATTCCTTTTCACTCAATTATGATAACGCTTGTGAAAATTACAAAGCAATTGTCCATCCAAGGTTCAATCTATGGATTAGGAATGCTTTATATCGGACTTGGCGTGTCGATGGCTATCTTCTTATATCATGGGTTTGTGAAATCGATACCTCGAGACCTTGATGAAGCAGCTATTATTGATGGTTGCAGCGAATTCAAGCTGTTCTATGCGGTCATATTTCCTTTGCTGCTCCCAGTTACAGCAACAATAGCGATCTTAAACTTACTGTGGATATGGAATGATTTCTTGCTACCGTTATTAATGTTAACGAATTCTGATCACTATACACTGCTCTTATCAACGAATATGCTTTTTGGCGAGTATAGTAATGACTGGTCCAATATATTAGCTTCATTAATATTAGCTATGCTTCCAGTTGTTATCTTTTATTTATTTTTGCAAAAGTATATTTTAAATGGAATTGCGGAAGGTGCGATTAAAGGTTAAGCAGCGTACTGAATAGAAGCGGAAGGAAGTGCATTGTGTCAAATACACAAGAACATGAGGTTACTGGGTTTCTTAAAGCCGTTGGTCAAAAACTTATAAATGGTGATGGACGAGAAATCTTACTCCGCGGAGTAGGATTTGGTAGCTGGCTGCTTCCAGAGGGGTATATGTGGCAGTTCCCAGAACAGGGAGATCGTCCGCGTCGAATCGAACGAATGATTACGGAACTCGTGGGAGAGAAGCAGGCTGAACAATTTTGGGATATCTACTATGAACGTTATACATCTAAAGCTGATATTCAGCAAATCGCAGCAGATGGATTTAACTCTGTACGTGTCCCTATTAACGCTAGATTCCTTATTATAGATTGTGAAGCAGAAACTATTGTCTATAAAGAGAAGCACTTACGGTTACTTGATCGGCTTATTGACTGGTGTCGTGAGCATCGACTTTATGTCATTCTTGATCTACATGGTGCTCCTGGTGGTCAAACGGGTACTAATATTGACGACTCGGAGCATGATCAACCCGAATTGTTTATGAATGAGCGAAATAAACAGATCACCATTCAGTTGTGGAGGATGCTCGCAGAGCGCTATAAAGAGGAATGGATTGTTGCGGGCTACGATCTGTTGAACGAGCCATTACCTAATTGGTTTTCGTCGTATAACGACCAAATTATGCCTTTATATCGTGATATTATAGGGGCGATTCGTGAAGTGGATGATCGTCACATGATTATTCTCGAAGGTGCTCATTGGGCTACAGATTGGTCTATTTTTAATGAAAAAATAGATGATCATATTTTGCTGCAATTTCATAAGTATTGGAATAACCCGGATACGGAAAGCATTCAGAATTATTTAGACAAAAGAGAACAATGGGACGTCCCAATATATATGGGCGAAGGTGGGGAGAACAACAAGGAATGGTACGCAGGTGCATTTCGATTGTTCGAGGATCACGACATCTCTTGGAATTTCTGGACGTGGAAGAAGATGGGCAAGAACAATTCTCCTTGTGAAGTGATTATACCAGCAGGATGGCAGAAGCTAGTTACTTATTTAGAAGGCGGCGAGAAGCCAGATGACAAGGAAGCCGAGGAAATTCTATGGGAGTATTTGCACAACATATCGTTTGAACATTGTATCTATCATTCAGCGGTAACATCGTCTCTTTTCCGAAGACCTAATACTCGAATTCCGGCAATTTTTTATGGTTACCACGGTGAAGGAGTCAGCTTTGGGTTTAAGGAACGTAATAACAATCCAATAGGCTTCCGAATCAATGATGGCACGGACATTCGATTCGTAGAAAGTGACAGATTGATCCCGAACTTTGAGCACGGCAGGGGGGATAGCTGGCAGAAGGACGAGCTTATGTATGTACAATTAGCTGAAAAGGACTGGATTGCTTTCGAATTCACTCTTGCAGATACAGCTGAGGATATAGTTTATTGTGTAGATTTGTATGTAGTTGCAGCTAATGAAGGTGCGGAAATTGAAATTTCAATAGATGATAAATGGTTCGAACGAAGTGGAAATATTAGCGATGTATGGGAGATGCAGCGGTTAGGCAATGAATTGACGTTGTCTTCAGGATTGCATCGAATTGTATGCAAAGCTGTGGACCGCGCAGTTCGAATTCAGTGGCTTGAGATCGTTCCTTGCTAATAAGAAGTGTTTTGAAGTTAAATTGAATTTTATAATGAAATATGAGAAACTCCATGTCCTATAAGAGACTTGGAGTTTCTTTACGTTCAGAGTGGCACTATCACTATAACCTATTATTAAAATATTTCCCATAATTTAATAATAAGGTATTCACAATAGTGTGTGTCGTACAGTATAATGGAATTAGGAGTTGATGGCATGGCTAATATTCAAGAAACAATAAATGGTTTATCGCATGAACTAAGACGCGGTACGCTTATTATTGGTGTACTAAGTCAATTATCCGAACCACAATATGGTTACTCGCTCGTTTCTGTATTGGAAGAGAAAGGTATCAGCATCGATCCTGGAACATTGTATCCGCTCCTGCGCAGATTAGAAAAGCAAGAACTACTTGAAAGTCAGTGGGATACGAACGAATCTCGTCCTCGGAAGTATTATCTTCTTAGTCAGACTGGTAAGGAAGTTTACGAGCAGCTATGTGTGGAGTGGAAGAACTTGGCGCAAAGTATGAATAGCTTAATTGAGCCGTAAGGGAGAGATGGAAGATGGAAATCATTGATCGATATGTTTACGCGGTAATCCAGCGCTTGCCGCAACAACAAAGGGATGAAATTGAGAAAGAGCTACGGGGATTAATAGAGGACATGCGAGAGGACCATTCGTCGGAAGGGCGAACGGAAGAGGAGATTGTAGAGGCTGTTCTTAATGAGCTTGGTTCGCCATATGAACTTGCCGCAGGGTATCGAGGCTACAAAAGATATTTAATTGGACCTGAATGGATTGAATCATATCTTGTTGTTCTTAAAGTCGTATTATTCTCAATAACGATAGGTTTGTCGGTCGTGCTCGCAATAGATCTTTTTGTAGATCCATTCGAGGGTTTGGATGCATTTATTGGTTATTTTGCTTCTTTGATCTCGGCATATGCTCAAGGTTTTGCTTGGGTAACCTTAATCTTTCTTCTTATTGAACATAAAGGCAACAAATCTGGGCGTAAGGAACTTCCTGGAATTAAAAAGGAGTGGAAGTTAGCTGATCTACCACCACTTCCTACGGAGAAAACCCGTATTAAGCGCAGTCAACCGATAGCAGCTATTATTTTTACGATTCTAGTTGTGATGTTATTTACGTTTTCGGCTCAATACATTGGCATTATCCGGCTGAATGACGAGACGACGAAAGTAATTTCTTTCTTCAATGTTGACGCTCTTCAAAGTTATCTTCCTTTTATGTGGATTCTTGCAGTGTTCAGTATATTGAAAGAAGGTATCAAACTCGTAACGGGCAGATGGACAAAGACTATAATATCATTGCAGATTCTATTCAATATCGTGTGGTTCCTTTTAGCATTGATTATGTTGATGGACCAATCGTTATGGAATATGACATACCTTGATGAATTGATACGATCTGGTCTTGTGTTCTTTGAAGGTGATATGTTCCAGACGAGTAGTGAAATGTGGCAGCATTGGACGAATATTCTCATTTATATTGTAGCAATCATAATGATCATTGAAACAGTAGTCCTTGGCGTGAAAGTGTACGGTATGAGAAATAATAAGTCATAACATATATGCTAGGTTGTATGGCTCAGATTATTAAAAAGCATATATTGTCATGATAAAATCCCCTTTAAGAAGTCACTCGCACGAATTCGCATGTTTAGCTGCGATAATGAGTGAACTTGAAGGGGATTTTTGTAGTTTGAGCGAGAAACTTAAACATCAATCGATTCTCAATCTATTCTTACTGCATGTTTTCAGATCTGAGAAGATATTCATCGATATCAAAGTCTGGTTTAAGAACTAGCTCTTACAATAAAGGTTCAAAAAGTGGGCGTTCAGAATCGAAAAGATAAGGCGCTACTTGCGGAAGGAGGAAGCGCAAGTGTACGTAATTGGTACAAGCGGCCCTACAATGTTTCTGCAAGAAACATACCTCGGAAGCTTATGCTATACTTCCCAAGTTCGCTTTATATACGATGTCGAATAAGCTACCAAGCCAATCATCGTTATCAACGACCGCTGTTTGAACTACCTCTAAAAGAGTGAAAGATAAAAGACTGATCGATCCATCAGCGCATTATTATAGTTATTATCTCTAGTAAACGTACGACGATGTGGTGTTGTTTCGTTAGGGATACAGTGAATATGTTGAACAGCATTTGTAAATAATTGATGAATTGGAGAGTGTTTGGCGTTAGAGTTTGTCTCATCCTGCATAGTTTCAGACAGACTTCCAACCCCTATATAGTGTGGTAGAGTAGCACTCCAACTGTTCCAACTGGCAGGCTTCTGTGCTTCACTAATAAACTGTTCACTCCATCCATACCCTTGATTTGTCGTTAAACACATACAAGCACGAAATCCACATTCATCGATCTCTATTTGTGGAATAACAAAAAGCTCAATTCTTTTCACTTTTAACAATAGAAGTTGCTGTAGATCAGGTAACGGATCAATCGTTTGACAAGTTAACATACATTTCTCTCCTCATGTTCGCTTACGGAGTTAGCTGACGGATTCGGGACAGAGAGCTTCCCTACAGTCGCTTATATAGCGCCTGATTCACCCCATGCTCCTGATGAATATAGATTTTTCTTCATCAATTACTTTGGTTCCCCCGCTTCTAGTATATAGAACTCAGCGATTATTATTGGCTGTATACAGCTTCGCGTCTATATTAACTCTCTGTTGATCTTTTGTAAAATGAATTGGAGTCATTGGTAGACTACTTAAAGCCATAAACGATAAATTACAGTTGTTTTGGCAACTTAATCATCATAATTCTCTCGAATACTCGTAAATACTCTATGGATTGATCTATGTTAAGAAGTCAGATAATTCAACTTTTCAGTGTGCCACAAAACTCGAAACTAATTTTTAAAATACAGAGAAAAACAGAGATAATCGTAGTTTTCTAAAGATAATGATATTTGTAAGCTATACCATTCGACTCTGAATATCTGTTTTCAAGCTTAAATGGCTTCTGAGTTCGCTTTACACGAACAATTGTGAGGAGTAATATTCGTTTCATGGTATAACAGTTTTTACCATATGCTGAATCGCTGAGTTTTCGTCAAAAGGCGAAAGCGGGGGAACCAAGCAAACAAAAAACTCTAATAGAGAAATTGTTTGCTGAGCGTGTCATAATCCGATGTGAGAGTCGGTGAGTGATAACGCAGGGGTGAATCTTGAGCCGGGTACCATGGAACCGGTAAAAGTAGGGCGACTCTCACCGTCCGAATCCGACAGCTAACCTCGTAAGCGTTGAATGAGAGAGGAATGATGAAGCTAGTGATTTAATAAACAGAACGGTATCATAGTGGTGGATGTTTCTGACTTGATATAACCGGCAGTAAAGCTTTCAAATTTTAACATGTTTTAGCGCTGAGTTCTGTGAATAACAGGAGCGGGGGAACCGACAAAGTGGATGGACGTGAATGACGTCATGAAGCTCATGGGGTGAATCGCTTGGCTTGCAGCCAAGTGTAGGGCGACTCTCAAGCCCGAATCCGACAGCTAACCTCGTAAGCGTATTTGAGAGAGGCGACAATCGTCGTGTGCCGACTTGTCATGGTTTGTTTTGCCATGGTCAAAGAAGCCTCGGGAGAATTACCTCTGCTCCCGTGGCTTCTTTTTTGTTGCCTTTTTCTTAAATTAAGCGTCACCAGGAGGAAAATATGATGGAACGAGAATATATCGTAGTCGCTGGAATGAATGAAGCAGCACTATCTTTTATTAGATTATTACAACACAAAGAACTTCCTTTCGCTGTAATTACAAATAACAAACAAGAAGAGAAGGAACTAAAAAATATCGGGATTTCAGCAGTTATTCGGATCAATACAAATCATCGATCTAGTTGGGATATACCGAATATCGCTATAGGTAAGGTATTCGTATTTGAAAGTAGCTTGGCATTAAGTTGTCGCTATCTGCAATGCTGTAGTCTATGGACAACAAAGCCTATCTATGTCATTACTCCACATTTGAATCCAAGAGCGATCTATAAAGGACTCGGTGCCAAATACGTAATATATTCGCAATCGGGAGGACATGGATTTCTATTGAGTGCTCAAGATACTGGCATTTGAATGGTGATATAAGGAGGTTAAACGATGGTGGACGTATACATGATTATAACTTTAATCGTTTGTTTCGGACTATTTTATGGTTTTCTTACATGGTGTAGCACTAATATTGACCAATCAGGAGGAGATGCGGAGTGATCATAGTATTAGCTGCAACAGCCTGTCTGTTCATATATTTAGTATATGCCTTAATTCATCCAGATAAATTCTAGTTACCATATGAAATTATACTCTGTAAATCCGACAGAATGCTAACGAAGATAGATTTTGCTATGCAAAATCCGAGACAATGCTTACGAGATTAGATTTTGCTACGCAAAATCTTTTAGGAGGTCAAGAAATGGAAATTTTGCAAATGGTGGTTGTTATAGCCGTTCTTGTTATGTTGGTTAAGCCACTTGGCACTTATGTGTATCATGTGTTCTCTAATGAAGAGAACCGATTGGATAAAATATTTGGACCTTTCGAACGGTTAATCTACAAGCTGATTGGCTTGAAACAGCGTGCTGGTATGAACTGGAAAAAGTATGCGCTAAGTTTTATCATAACCAATATCATGTTGGTAGCAATTAGTTACTTGATATTACGATTGCAAAAGGTATTACCATTCAATCCGAGTGGCATTGACAATATGGAGTCTACACTCAGCTTTAACACGGTCATCAGCTTTATGACGAATACGAACTTGCAGCATTATTCAGGGGAAACAGGCTTAACTTACTTCGCGCAGATGGCTGTTATTACGATGATGATGTTCACATCTGCTGCAACAGGCTTCTCGGTTGCTATCGCATTTATCCGAGGCATTACGAGTAAGGGAACTACGATTGGGAACTTCTTTGAAGATTTCGTTAAGGCACATACCCGTATCTTCTTACCGATTTCCTTTATCATTACGTTGGTGTTGGTCGCACTTAAAGTACCACAAACACTTGATCCAACGCTAACACTGAAAACATTAGAAGGTGCAATGCAACAAGTAGCGATCGGACCAGTAGCTTCGCTAGAATCTATCAAACATTTGGGGACTAACGGTGGAGGGTTCTTCGGAGTTAATTCATCCCACCCATTTGAAAATCCAAATCCAATGACCAATGTCACTGAAATATTATCAATGTGGACACTTCCAGCTGCATTAACTTATACTTTTGGATTGTTTGCAAAAAACAAGAAACAAGGCTGGGTTATTTTCTCTGCTATGCTATGTTTGTTCTTAGTTTTCCTTACTGCAATATATGTATCTGAGAAAACTGGTAACCCAGTAATGAATAACCTTGGTATTGATGCTTCACAAGGTAGCATGGAAGGCAAAGAAGTAAGATTCGGTATCGCTCAATCCGTGTTGTTCACTACAGTAACTACTGCTGCGACAACAGGCACGGTTAACAATATGCATGATACGCTCACACCGATTGGCGGCTTAGTGCCGTTAGCAGAAATGATGCTTAACGTCGTATTCGGAGGTAAAGGTGTCGGTTTAATTAATATGCTGATGTATGCGATATTGGCGGTATTTATATGTGGGTTAATGGTTGGTAGAACACCAGAGTTTCTAGGTAGAAAAATTGAACCGAGGGAAATGAAGCTAATTGCGATTGCTATTTTAGCTCATCCACTTATTATACTCGGTCCAACCGCTTTGGCGCTTATGTTGGATATAGGGAAGGTCGCCATTTCTAATCCAGGTTACCACGGAATTACTCAAGTGTTATATGAATATACGTCATCGGCAGCTAACAACGGATCGGGCTTTGAAGGACTTGGTGATAATACACCGTTTTGGAATATTAGTACCGGTATCGTCATGCTATTAGGTCGATATGTTTCGATTATCGCGATGCTTGGTGTAGCGGGATCACTGCTTCAGAAGCAAAGAGTACCTGAGACGATCGGAACCTTCCGCACAGATAATGCATTATTTGTCGGTCTATTAATCGGTACAGTTTTATTAATTGGTGCATTAACCTTTTTACCGGCAATCGTACTTGGTCCAATTGCCGAACATTTGACACTCCGTTAATGATGAGGTGAAGGAATATGAATGGCAATCGAAGAAAAAGTATGTTGAATAGAGAGGTTGTTCAACGTGCAATTAAAGATGGTTTCATCAAGTTAAACCCTGCAATCATGATAAAAAATCCAGTTATGTTCGTCGTAGAGGTTGGCACGGCAATCGTACTTCTTATGACTTTATTTCCAAATTATTTCGGATCAGAAGATCGAATTGGTTTTAATCTGTCGGTGTTTTTAATTCTTCTGTTCACGCTGCTATTCGCCAATTTTGCTGAAGCGTTGGCGGAAGGTCGAGGTAAAGCACAAGCTGATTCATTGAAAAAGACGAAGCAAGAGGTTATGGCCAATAAATTGTCAGGGAGCGTGATTACAACTGTTCCCTCCTCAGAACTTCGTAAGGGAGATATTGTAGTCATATCTCAAGGCGAGATGATTCCTGGTGATGGAGAGATTATTGAAGGTCTCGCATCCGTAGATGAATCTGCAATTACAGGGGAATCGGCTCCAGTTATTAAAGAAGCGGGTGGAGATTTCAGTTCCGTAACTGGTGGCACACGTGTCGTAAGTGACTCGATCACCGTTCGAATTACAAGTGACCCTGGAGAATCATTCATCGATCGTATGATCTCTCTCGTTGAAGGAGCAAAGCGTCAAAAAACTCCTAATGAAATCGCACTAAATACGTTATTAACGAGCTTGACACTTATTTTTCTAATCGTTGTCGTGACGCTTGCACCGATGGCGAACTTTGTAAATATTAAACTTGAAATTCCAGTGTTAATTGCTCTATTAGTTTGTCTCATTCCAACAACGATCGGTGGCTTGTTATCAGCAATCGGAGTAGCGGGAATGGACAGAGTAACGCAGTACAATGTGCTTGCTATGTCAGGTAAAGCAGTAGAGGCAGCAGGTGATATTAATACGATGATTCTTGATAAAACAGGTACCATCACTTTTGGTAACCGAATGGCGAGCGAGCTTGTTGCAGTTGGACATCATTCGAAAGAAAACTTAGCTTCATGGGCAGCAATTAGTTCACTTAAGGATGAGACTCCTGAAGGTAGATCTGTATTGGAGTGGATGAAGAAGAATGAGCTGAGTTGTGACGCTACGCTTGCTGATAAAGGAGAATTTGTCCCATTTAAAGCAGAGACAAGAATGAGTGGTATTAATCTAGCAGATGGTCGTCAAGTGCGTAAAGGCGCTGTGGATGCGGTACGTAAATGGGTAGTAGCACAGGGGGGTACAATTCCTCAAGATTTGGAAGAGAAAGCTAATCGAATTTCTTCTGTCGGAGGAACACCTCTCGCAGTAGCAGTAGAACAACAAATATTAGGTCTTATCTATTTGAAAGATACAGTTAAGCCTGGTATGAAAGAGCGTTTTGAACAACTGCGTCAGATGGGTATACGGACGATTATGTGTACTGGTGATAATCCGCTTACTGCAGCAACGATAGCACGTGAAGCTGGAGTAGATGATTATATCGCGGAAAGCACGCCTGAGGATAAGATTGCTGTAATCCGTCGTGAGCAGGCAGAAGGAAAACTTGTTGCAATGACAGGTGACGGTACGAACGATGCACCAGCATTAGCGCAAGCAGATGTTGGTATTGCAATGAACAGTGGTACGATTGCAGCGAAGGAAGCTGCGAATATGGTAGATTTGGATTCAGATCCATCGAAAATTATAGAAGTTGTAGCAATCGGCAAACAACTACTTATGACGCGTGGAGCATTGACGACCTTTAGTATTGCGAATGATATTGCCAAATATTTTGCGATTATTCCAGCTATGTTTATGGTTGCCATTCCAGAGATGAATGTGCTTAACATTATGAAGCTTGGATCACCGTATTCGGCGATATTGTCTGCACTAATATTCAATGCAATCATTATCCCGCTACTAATTCCACTAGCGATGAAAGGTGTTGCCTATAAGCAGATGAGCGGGGCTCGATTGTTACGACGCAACCTGTTGATCTATGGTCTTGGTGGTGTCATTGTTCCGTTTATCGGAATTAAGATCATTGATCTTGTCGTTCATTTATGGATTTAATACAGTTATTTATTGAGGGAGAGAATAGATTATGAGTACAGAAGTAATGAAGAAAGAGACGCAATCAAGCGGTTCTATTCTATGGATTGCGGTGCGAGCAAGCTTAGTTTTCATCATCATTTGCGGGTTCATCTATCCGCTAGTTAGTACGGGGGCAGCTCAGCTGCTCTTTCCCCATCAAGCCAATGGTAGCTTATTGAAAGATAGTAACGGGAATGTAGTAGGATCAGAATTAATAGGTCAAAACTTCACAGAACTTAAGTACTTCCAAGGACGTGTCTCAAGCATAGAATACAGGGCAGAAGCTTCAGGTTCCAATAACTTTGGTCCCTCTAATCCTGCGTTACTAGAAAGAACGAAAGCGACAATTGAACAATGGAAGCTCGATAATCCAGATGTACCAATCAGCAAACTTCCTATCGCATTAATTACAAACTCTGGATCAGGTCTTGATCCTCATATTACGACACAATCCGCTGAAGTCCAGATTCCACGTATTAGCAAATTAACCGGCATTTCAGCAGATGAGCTTGCTGCGATGCTAGAAGCTAATACGGAAGGGCGTGATCTTGGCCTATTCGGTGAAGAACGCGTTAACGTGTTGAAGCTGAATATAGAACTTGCCGCAAGACTTGCTAATCAATAAAGCACGATATTAATGTGCCCGAGCAGCAGTTCAACCACCGCCATCTTGGAGAGAGGAGACGAAAAATGGTTCAGTTCAAAAGGAAAACACCAGAGGAGATACTAGCCTCAATTTCAAAACTCCATAGAGGGAAATTAAAAATAATTATTGGTGCGGTTAGCGGCTCGGGCAAAACGTATCATATGTTGCAAGAAGGCACTCAATTGAAGGATCAAGGTATAGATGTCGTTATATGTGCCGTCTCGACCATGCAAAGACCTGAGACACAGAAGCAACTCGGTCAACTAGAACGTGTTCCAAGCATTCATTGGTGGAAGGATGGGGTAGAGCAAAAGGATCTTAATCTTGATGTGCTACTTCAGCGTAATCCTGAAGTTGTACTAGTCGATGGGCTGGCTCATTGTAATCAGCTAGGTTCTCGTCACCGAACAAGGCTAGAAGATATCATCTATTTGATGGACCATGGCATTAGTGTCATAACGACTATTAATGTGTATGAGCTTGAGGGAGTCGATGATATTGCCATGCGCTTGACGGGCATCCAAGCAGAAGAAACGGTACCTTCGAATACTTTAGCAATTGCAAGTGAAGTTAGGTTAATCGATGTTTCTACGGAAACGATGCTTAAGAGAATCGAAGAAGGTGAACTTGGCCAGCTGCGTCACCAGGCAATATGTGAACGTAGCAATCTAGCAATATTACGGGAGTTATCGCTTCGACTGGTAGCAGCAGGAGTTAATGAATCGCTAGAAAAACATCGTGAGGAACTTGGTTTAGTTGGTGCATCCGGAGCAATGGAGAGAATTCTAGTATCCGTCCAATATCATTGGAATGGTTCACTATACGTGCGAAGGGGACAGCAAGTAGCAAAGCGGTTAAATGGTGATTTAGTCGTCCTTGCTTTTGTTAATGTTAAGAAACAGCTAACTAACGATCAACTTACGTTTAAGAGATCGATTATTCAATTGGTCGAGAAAGTTGAGGGAAGATTCCATGAGTTCCCTTTAGCACATCGGCGAGAGCTTCCGGCAAATCTAATAAAGTATGCCTCTGAACACAACGTAACCCGAATTGTGATGGGTCATTCCAAGCAAAGTCGCTGGCAGCAGTTTTGGCAAGGTTCACTCGCAGACAACATTCTTAGTAGAATGAGAGGCATCGATTTATTTCTTATGGCTGATCGAGCGGAACATGATGGACAACGTATACTACCTGTCAAACAGCGGCATATCGAGGAACTGGAATTATTTCGTAGACTCAGCTCTGAAGAGCTAAAGAGTAAAATCAACTCAATGAAGAGAGGGAGCTTCAAAGTATATATTGGTGCTTCTCCTGGAGTTGGAAAGACCTTTACGATGCTACGAGAAGGTAATGTGCTGCTTCGCAAAGGAATAGATGTTGTTATTGGTCTGCTGGAGACACATGGACGGAAAGAGACAGCCGGGCAAATCGGAGAGCTCCCGCTTATTCCTAGACTCATCGTTAATTATGAAGGAAAGCAACTGGAAGAAATGGACACAGAGGCGATAATTAAGCGGAATCCAGATGTCGTGCTCGTTGACGAACTCGCACATTCGAACGTGCCCGGCAGTGTTCGAAAAAAGCGTTATGAAGATATTGTTCGCATCTTGGAACATGGAATCTCAGTTATTACGACGGTTAATGTTCAACATTTGGAAAGTTTGAACGATGCGGTTGAAGGACTTACCGGAGTAAGAGTTAGAGAAACCGTGCCGGATGCGATGTTAAGGCTTGCCGATGAAGTAGAATTGATTGATGTCACACCCCAAATGCTACAGAAGCGGATGCTTGACGGTAAAATTTATGCGATGGATAAAGTACAACAAGCGTTAAGTGCGTTTTTCACGACGGGCAACCTAATCTCTCTGCGTGAACTAGCACTTCGAGAAATTGCAGATGATGTGGACGAACGACTGGAAGCGTTAGACCGTAGTCACTCACTGCGGGGTGAACTCCGTATTAGAGAAGTAATATTCGTAGCGATTACGCTTAATTCTAGCTCAGCTGAACGTCTTATTCGCCGAGGTTTCCGAATCGCTTATCGATTAAAGGCAATTTGGTATGTTCATTATGTAGATGACAGTATTCATTTAAGTAACGACATGCTCAAAAGACGTCAAGCATTGATTGAACTTACGCATCGAATGGGGGGACTTTTCCAATCTACGAAGTGTAACGGTAGAAAGGAGATAGCTGACATGCTAATTATTGAAGCGAACAAAGTGAAAGCCACCCAGCTTATTATTGGACAATCCAAACGATCTAAGTGGTATGTTTTATGGAATGGCAATATCGTACGTCGCATACTGCGTTTAGGCCGCCATATGGATGTGTTAATTGAAACGGAAAGAAAGTTTTAATAGAGTGCATGTCTTTTAGTAGTTTAGTGATCACTTAATGATGCTTCTCAAAAATTTAAGACCACTCATTCTGAAGTGGTCTTAAATAAAATTAACAAACCTGAATAGATATACTGATTTTAATGTGATTACTGTAGTACATTTAATTTAATAAAACAATTTCAGTTGCTTCGAACTGTCTATTACTTTCACTTATAACTTGAGGTTTTGAGAGGTTTATTCTAATTGAATCTCCCATTGAAAAACCTTCAAATTGCAAAGAATCGCCTTTGCTATCCACAAATTTTGTTGTGGTATTAAAAGTTATATTACACAAATAACCGATACTATCTATACCACCTTTCTTACCTCTGTTCACTTCATCTGAATAGTCCACGACAAATTTATCCTCATTTATAATATCAATTGTTCCTCGAAATGTTGTGATTGACGTTTTTGAATTACATGCTGTCATTATTAAACAAATCATGATTAGAAATACAGATATATTTTTCAAAAATTTTCCTCCTAACTTTAAGTAACTTTGATACTAAGCGGTTCAGATTCGATCTCAAATTCATAGCCTGTACCATCATATGGGATTCTGAATTTTGCTTTTGAAACGATAGTATAGTTTCCTGTTGGTAATATGTATTTATTGTTTTTTGGGGAAACATGATCTTCACCGTCATTGCTATACTGTTCCTGTGGCTGTAATGATTTAATAAATCCAATGTCATTAATAATCCTTACTACATTACTTTCAAACATGAGTGGTTCAATACCTTGTGATACTTCATCACCATTACTATCAAAGACATCATAAGTGAACATAGCTGCTCCGTGTTGAATGTCCCAAGTGTTGTCGGATTGATTAACCAACGTACCAGTTATAATGAAGAGTTCGCCTGCTTGCAAATCCTCAGGTGCATCGACATGAAGGCTGAAATTGTTAGCTACAGGTGTTGATTTCTGATCACTTTGACATCCAACTAGTACAATCATAATGACGATTAAACATATCGATAAACGAATTTTCAATGTAAACCCTCCTACTTATAAACTTTCATTCTAAGTGACGTGATCTTTTTACATTATGTTGCATAAATTCCAGTTTATTTAATTTGGTGGTGCGAAATAATCAATCCCATCACAGTGTAAGCTTGAAAATATAGTTTATAGTTAATCAACCCGATTTACCTCGAACATTTCCGAAACATTTCACTATTCTAGTACGTCTATTACTTTGGATGTATAATACTAGAAATGAACTTTATTGGGAAAAAGGGAAGGTAGTGAGAAATAAATTATGATGAAACGAGTAAGCTTTTTGGTCTTAATTCTATCCATGCTATTTGCAAGTAGTGCTTTAGCGTATAATGTTCAGCTTCAACCATTTAAGGATGAGGAGAACGATTACTCACGAGAACCAATATATTCATTATCAGCATTAGGTATTATAAATGGATATGAGGATAGAACTTATCGTCCAAATAATGACTTGTCTAGAGAGGCTTTTATCAAGTTGCTTGTCATGGCGAGTCAGTTAGAAACAAAATCTGTTGGAAAAGTTCCAGCGGGAGTGACGAAAGAACGATGGTCTGCGCCGTTTATTTCTGTTGCTTATGAACATAAATGGATTGATAGTTTACTAGATAAGAATGGATCGTTCAATCCATCGCAGACGATTACTAGACAAGAAGTTGCAATGTTAGTAGGGAAAGCGTTGCTAGATTCAGAGAAAGAAGAAGTCCGTCAGCAATGGCTTGCAGCAGATTGGAAAAAGGAGCGGGATGTTCGAGCTTTCAAGGATCAATCCGCAATAGATGTAGATATGCAACCGTATGTTTATTATGCTGCTAATCGCGGCATTATGGAAGGCGACAAAACGGGATTTAAACCGAAAGAGTCGTTAATTCGTAAACAAGCAGCAGCTGTTATTTATAGATTAATTGATATGCGAGTTTCGGAAGAAACGGTAGATTTTACAGGTTTTTATGCCATTTCATCTTATGGTGCAATCAATCAGATGAATAAACTTTCAGATGTCATCTTTGGTTGGTCTCACTTGGAATATAGTGGCGATGGAGTTGCAACGTTGAAAACTAGTTCTAATACTAGTAAAACTGTTAACGTCATTCCAAGTGGTTCCGCAGAGGCTATTACTGCTGCTGACACTGCTCAATTAACGAAGGAACTGATGGTGTTTTATGATAATAGCAAGCTGAAAGATTTTCTCAAAGATACAATAGCTCAGACTGTATTTATCAAATCACTCTTATCGACTTTAAATGATCCAGCCTACTCGTTCACAGGGGTAAGTATTGACTTTGAAGGGTTAATGAAAGAGGAGAGCGCTGCTGATTATGTTGCATTTTTGCAAGATTTGAAGAAGCAGTTGGGTTCTTATACATTATCTGTTGCTGTACCGCCTATTTATTACTACAAAGGTTATGATTTGGAAGAAATTGGCAAAGTAGCGGATACAGTTATTCTAATGGCTCATGACTTTACCGATAGTCAGCTTCCGTCAGCTCCATTACCACTTGTAAATGATACAGTAGTAACTGCACTTCAATCGATACCGAAAGAAAAGCTTTTGCTAGGTATTTCGAAACAAGCTAATCAATGGATTACTTCCAATGGTGTTACTTCTCCTCCAGTGATTCCAGCAGTTGCAGATGTAGAGAAAAGATTAGCGATGCCAAACGTTCTTAGAACATGGACGATGCCATACTTTCTAACGAAAGCTGAATTTGCGGACGAAAGAGGCAGTCATGTTCTATACTACGAGGATGCACAGAGCATAGCCAAAAAAATATGGCTCGCTAAGTTTTATGAACTGAAAGGCGTTTCTTTATGGCAGATGGGGAATTATACTGCAGCGGATTGGGAGGTAATTGGCAAGCACTCAAGTAAATGAAGTTCAAAACGTCCATTTGTGATCACGATGTAACGCGCTGAAGCTTATTCGGCGGCGAATATGCCCCACATCGAAAGCCTGCGTGTGCTCACGTATACAAAACGTACGCTGTGCTACTCGTTTCCACTGTGGGTCATCTTCTTGGTGCTGACAAGCGAACGGTTTGAACCTTTATTGTAAGATGACGCTCAAAGAGCGGGCTTTGATAACGAGGAGTGTGCTATCGTAGGTTATTCGACATCGAATATGAAGCGAACTTGGAAAGTCCGTTAGGTAAGTGACTTAATAGAGGGAGTGGTGTGCATAATACTTATGCACCTCTCCCTTTTTCATGTCGTAAGCTCAAAGGTATAGAACAGTTGTTAGTACTATTTCATTAGTTTTTTTGATATGCTTAAAAGAAAAACGGCAGACTGAGTTCAGTAACAAGAACGGATCTTGTACTGCTCCTGCTGACTACATATTAAAGGAGAAAATTATGACTCAATCATTTAATGCATTAGTAGTAAATAAGCAAGAAGATCAATTTACTGTAAATATTAATACGCTAACATTTGAAGATTTGCCTCAAGGAGAGGTTTTGATTCGGGTTCATTATTCTGGCGTCAATTATAAAGATAGTTTGGCTACTATTCCTAACGGGAATATTGTTCATACTTATCCTTTTGTTCCAGGTATTGATCTAGCAGGGGTCGTTGTTTCATCTGAAGATGATAGATTTCAAGCTGGAGATGAAGTAATCGCTACTAGCTATGCAATCGGTGTTTCTCATTTTGGAGGTTACAGTGAATATGCTCGTATTTCTGCAGATTGGATAGTGCCTCTTCCAAACGGTATCTCGCTGAAAGAAGCAATGATTATTGGAACAGCTGGCTTTACTGCGGCTTTATCCATTCAACGACTAGAAGAAAATAAAGTGTCGCCCGATAAAGGTAAAGTTCTTGTCACTGGTGCGACTGGTGGTGTTGGAAGTTTTGCGGTCGCTATTCTCTCTAAACTTGGTTACGAGGTTGAAGCTAGCACTGGTAAAGAAACGGAACATGAGTACTTGAAGGGGATCGGAGCAACTACAATCGTATCACGTACAGATGTCTATGATGGCGAAGTTAAAACATTAAACAAACAAAAGTGGGCAGCAGCTATTGATCCAGTTGGTGGCGAGCAACTTGCAGCTCTTCTAAGTCAACTTCAGTATGGAGGAGCAGTAGCTGTAAGTGGATTAACTGGCGGAGTTAAAATACCAACTACTGTACTTCCATTCATACTAAGAGGTATTAATTTGCTTGGTATCGATTCTGTATATTGCCCGATGGACACTCGACTTACTGTCTGGAATCGTCTAGCAACAGATTTCAAATTAGCAAATTTAACAGAGTTAATTCAACAAGAAGTGACACTAGAGCAACTTCCCGATATGCTTCCTACCTTACTTAAAGGGCAAGCAAGAGGCAGAATTCTTGTAAAACTATGTTAAGTAGGGGGTCTAGTTGATTCAATATCCAGTTTTAGAAGCAGCAGCAACCATCGGGATAACCGCGCCTTCTTCAGGAGTCAGAGAGGACCTGCATAGTTTACTTAACCTCTCATGTAGTCGTATGAGCATGAGAGGTTTTAACGTTATCTGCGGGGAAACGGTCTGGACACAACATAAAGCAAAATCAGCACCAGCTAAAGTTCGAGCAGATGAATTCAATAAAATGATGAGTGATGCTACTGTTGATATTATAATGCCGCCTTGGGGTGGAGAGTTATTAATCGAGATACTAGAACATATTGATTTTGATAATGTTAATTGTAAATGGATTATGGGGTATTCTGATATAAGTGTATTGTTACTTGCTATTACATTGAAAACAGGAATTGCAACTGCTCATGGAACGAGTTTCATTGATCTCAGAGGAGAAGTTCTAGATGAGACGACAGCAAAATGGCAATCTGTCTTATCAACTAGAAGTGGAGAATCAATTTTGCAACATTCATCCTCAAATTATCAACAGGAATGGAAACAATTAGATTCTTCAACAGAGGTTTATCAGTTAACAGAACCAACGTATTGGAAAGTTGTTTCAAATACTCATGTTAAATTAGAAGGTCGTTTACTTGGTGGATGCATAGATGTAATAAGGCATTTGATTGGTACTCCGTTCGGTGATGTTCAACATTTTCAAAGCCAGTACATAAAAAATGAACCGATCATATGGTATTTAGAAAACTGTGAGCTGGTAACAACCGATGTACGTAGATCATTAGTTCAAATGAAGTTAGCAGGATGGTTTGATCATTGTACAGGTGTTATGTTCGGCAGAAGTAACGCCAATCAACCGTTTGACAATTATACGATCGAAGATGTGTATAAAGAGCTTGCAGATGAATTACAAATACCAATTATTTATGATATTGATTGTGGACATATGCCACCACAAATAACATTGATCAATGGAGCATATGCTGAGATAGAAGTAGAGGGCGGCAGAGGGTCATTAAAGCAATATTTTATGCAGTAATTAATTGAAGTTTGATCTAGCAATACTCTAGTTGGAAATAACAAAAACAGCCTTGCTTTGATGAAGAAACAAGGCTGTTTGCTATGATGTGAAATTCGCTAATTACTACAATAACCCTAATCCTTTGTAGTAGTTCTCATTATATTTCATACTAGGATGATTAGGATTAATTGCCATTGCATGTCGATGATGTTCAACAGCTTTTGGCAGATTCCCTAGACGGTCATGACATACGGTTAATTGGAGATGAGGTAACCATGTTGCAGTAGCTGGATTATGGAAGCTCATATCAGATGTATACTGGGAAGTTAAGAGAGCTTGCTCATACCAGTAGATCGCTTGATGAAATTTGTTATCATTCACAAACAGTGCACCGATCTGGCAACAGAAGTCCGGACGAGGTTGAATATATTGCAATGTGCGTAATAGATGAATAATAGCTAAATCACGTTTGCCAAGTGCTTCATAGCTATGTGCTTTACGTGAGCAAGCTGCTACATTATCTTCAACCCAACCTTCCTTACCATCAAGGAATATATCATACCACTTAATCGATTCCTCATATCTATGATGATCACGTAATTCATTAGCGAAATAGAATTGATCCCGTGGTGAAAAGTGCTCTCCAGCCTCATGACGTTCCAAGTAGATCTTTAAGTTACGATCACTAGCGTGTCGCTCTTTACGATGTGTAACAGCTATTTCTGAGCTGAAACTAGCCCCTCCTACTGCTAAATATTCATGAACGGCACCAATCCAGCGGAAGTTGTTACTACGTTTCACAAGCCGATTGCGACGGTAACTATATGTAGGGTTACCGTTATCGTCAAAAGAAAGATGGTATTTCATCGTTACTGTATCGTAATTAAAATCTGGCATTTGTTTTAATTGTAGTAGACGTTCTAGATCGGCTGGTTGAATAACATCATCTGCATCAAGCCACATAATATATGATGAGGTTGCTTGATCAAAGCTATAATTCCGTGCATCTGCAAAATGATTAATCCATGCAAAATCATATACTTTTGCATCGAAGCTAGCGGCAATTTCCTTTGTACGATCTGTTGATCCAGTATCAACAATGATAATCTCATCTACCGCTTGTTGAACGCTAGACAGACAACGAGCAAGCACACTTTCCTCATTTTTCACAATCATACATAGGCTTATCGTAAACACATGCATCCATCCTTTTTTATTAATTTACAGCTAATATCTTCTTTATGAACTGACGAAATCGCATGGGGAAACAGAGTCGAAAACGTAATAGTATAAGTATATTAATGAGGCATAAGAAAAGTGCTTAATAAGGCTCATTTTTTTGATTTCATGAAAAAGGGTAGTCAAAGCGAAATGACTTTGCTATAATTGCCAATAGATTGACCAAGTGAATACGCTTTGGGGAGCTAGTAAGCTGGCTGAGAGGGAATGAACCAATTCCGACCCGTTAACCTGATCCGGATAATGCCGGCGTAGGAAAGTGAGCATACTTTTGCATGAGATGAGATCTATAGTGGAAAACTATAGGTAATCTATCATAAACGAAGTAACAGCCGAAATTGAAGGCGCCCTTCCTATTTTATAGAAGGGCGCCTTTTTATTTGCCTAAGATTCCACAATAGAATTTATTAATTTCCTAGCTTAGCAATGGACAATTTCTATTTGGCGATAAAACCTACCTTATAAACGCGGTCGCACATCCTTGAATGGCCTCGGGTAGAGGTTTTCTCAATCGGCGTGTCCTCTTGGATAATCACAAATAGAGAGAAGAATGGGAGAGATAGACATGAAAGTAAAAGGATTAAAATGGTTGATCGTTATTGCGGTGCTATGTGTAGTAACAGCATGCGGTGATAATAATGTGAAGCAAGACAATCAAACGGGTACGACTGGTGAAGGTGGAAAAGAAGTAGAGCTTCGTAAAGTTCAACTCGTACTTGATTATACACCTAACACGAACCATACTGGATTGTATGTGGCGCGTGACAAAGGATACTTTGCCGAACAAGGTCTTGAAGTTGAAATCATTTCTCCAGTCCAAGGAGGAGCAGATGCAGCAGTTGCTTCTAACAATGTTGAATTTGGTATTAGTTATCAAGAAAATGTAACTGTAGCTAGAGTAGCTGGTGTTCCGGTTGTGTCTTTAGCAGCGGTCATTCAACATAATACATCTGGATTTGCATCTAAGAAGGACAAAGGTATTGATTCACCTAGTAAATTCGAAGGTATGCGTTATGGCGGATGGGGCTCTCCCATTGAAACGTCAATCATCGATTCATTGATGAGAACAGATAATGCAGATTTCGATAAATTAGAAATTGTAAACATGGGTGATAGTGACTTCTTTACAGCAGTTGAACGCGATGTTGATTTCGCATGGATATTCTATGCTTGGACAGGAATTGAAGCTGAGCTTCGTGGTGTCGATTTGAATATGGTGTATATGAATGAATATAATGAGAATTTAGATTACTACACGCCAGTTGTTGTGACAGGTGAAAAGCTAGTAAAAGAAGAGCCTGAACTAGTTCGTTCATTCCTTGCAGCAGTTGCGAAAGGCTATCAATATAGTATTGATAATCCAGCGGATGCAGCAGAAGTATTAATTGCAGCAGAGCCGGATTTGAATGCAGAGCTTGTACGTGCGAGTCAACAATGGTTAAGCCCGAAATATCAAGATGATGCACCCCGCTTTGGTGAACAAAAGTTATCCGTATGGAAAGGTTATGCAGATTGGATGTATAGCAATGGATTGCTAAATGGCGAGCTTGATGCTGAAGCGGCATTTACAAATGAGTTTTTACCACAATAGGATTTGAGCAAATTCAGCTCACAAGCAGTGAATGAAGAGTAAAAAGATCTTTCATGGAGCAAATCTGGCTCACAAGCAGTGAATGAAGGGTGAAAACACCTTTCATTGAGAAAATTTTGCACACAAGTAGTGAATGAAGGGTAAAACTACCTTTCATGGAGCAAATCTGGCTCACAAGCAGTGAATGAAGGGTAAAATTACCTTTCGTGGAGCAAATTCAGCTCACAAGCAGTGAATGAAGGGTAAAACTATCTTTCATGGAGCAAATTCAGCGCACAAGCAGTGAATGAAGGGTAAAACTACCTTTCATGGAGCAAATTCAACTCAAAAGCAGTGAATGAAGGGTAAAACTACCTTTCATGGAGCAAATTCAGCTCAAAAGCAGTGAATGAAGAGTAAAACTACCTTTCATGGAGCAAATTCAGCTCAAAAGCAGTGAATGAAGGGTAAAACTACCCTTCAAGGTGTAAATTCAGCGCACAAGCAGTGAATGAAGGGTAAAACTACCTTTCATCTAGCGAATTCATCCCACAAGTAGTCGATGTAGAGTAAGAAACAAATATATACACTAAGGGGATATTACAAATGGCTAATGCATTATTAAGTATTCAAATGATTCCTAAAACAAATAATGGTGAAAGTGTCATTCCGTATGTAGATCAAGCGATTGCGATTATTAAGCAATCGGGTCTACCTTACCGCGTTGCACCACTTGAAACAACAATGGAAGGTGATCTTTCCGAACTATTGCAAGTTGTACAACGTATGCATGAGGCGATGATTGAAGTAGGTTGCCCAGGTGCTTTATCACAAATCAAAATTTCATATAATCCAATTGCCGGAGCATCAATGGATAAATTATTGGAGAAATATCCGGATGGCAAATAAGCAATCTCGTTGGAGTAATATATGGCCCCCAGTGGTGACTCTATTATTTATCGGTATCGTCTGGGAGTTAATTGTAAGAATGAAACTTGTCTACAGCTGGCTTATTCCTTCTCCAATTGGTGTATTTCAAGGGATGATCGAAGATTGGCCACGCTTGATGGAACATCTTACAGCGACAACGAAGTTATCGCTTATTGGCTTTACAGGTGGAGCTATCGCGGGGTTCGTCTTAGCAGCGGTGCTTCATTTTCTCCCGGTTGTTAGAAAAGGATTATATCCAGTGTTAATCTTATCGCAAACGATTCCTGTCATCGTTATTGCTCCTATACTTACGATGTTACTTGGATATGGGATGATGCCGAAAATATTTCTTATTATTTTAGTATGTTTTTTCCCAATATGCATCGCTACACTGGGAGGACTTGCACAAGCAGATCATCAACTTAAAAATTATTTGAGCATGATCGGAGCTTCGAAATGGCATCTGTTCATTCATTTGGAGCTACCAAGTGCCCTTACTAATTTATTCGCGGGCCTGAGGATTGCAGTTTCGTATAGTGTTCTTAGTGCGGTCGTGGCGGAATGGCTATCACCAAAAGTCGGTTTAGGGAGTTATCTTATCTTATCTTCTAGAGGATATATGCCAGATCGAGTATTTGCTTCAGTGCTCTTAATTGTACTAATGAGCCTTCTACTATTTTGGATTGTGTCCTTTATTGAGTCACGCTGTGTTCATTGGCGTCCGAAGAAAGGAAGTCAGGGCTAATGCTTGAATTGAAAAACATATCAAAATCATTTACCCATAAGAAACAAGAAAAACAAATTCTTCAACATATTAGTCTATATGTAGATGAAGGGGAGTTTGTATCTGTTATTGGTCCTTCTGGAAGCGGAAAGACGACGTTATTTCAAATTATTGGTGGGTTAGAACCTGTTAATAGTGGTGAAGTTTGGATCAATGGTCAGCAGACTACTGGGCAACGCGGTCATGTTGCTTATATGCCACAACAAGCTTCGTTAATGCCATGGTATAGCGTAAAACGTAATATTGCACTAGCGTTGCAAGTAGCGGGTATTAATAAGCAACAAGCCGATTCACAAGCGAAAGAATGGTTACAAAAAGTAGGATTGGCGGAATATGCGGATGCGTATCCACATATGCTTTCAGGTGGAATGAGTCAACGGGTGTCGTTTCTACGAGCATTGTTATCACCTCAGACCTTAATGCTACTTGATGAACCGTTTGGTGCCTTAGATGCATTAACTAGGCTACATATGCAACAGTGGTTACTATCGATCTGGGAAGAGAATCGTCGTTCAGTACTATTAGTAACGCATAGTATCGAGGAAGCATTATTGTTGTCAGATCGAATTATTGTATTGTCATCTTCTCCTGCTACAATTGTGGATGAGATCGAAGTTCCATTTGCAAGACCTAGAGCAAGTGACTTATGGAGTACGCCTACTTTTAATGAATTGAAGCAGCGCATATATGAGCAACTTCATACGAACAACTAAGAGATATAGTGGATATTGGTCTAACTTGGTTGATTGTAAAATTATAATTATCGTTGGTTCGACTAGACCGAACTTAAGGTTATAGTAAATATTAATTGGTAAACAGAGTGTTGATGAAAACCAGTGAAATCTCGTAATGGGGTAAGGTCGCTTATGATCCCATTCAGAATCAGCTGGTTTTTGTTATATCTATTAGATAGGAATTAAAGGACGTCGAATGGTTTTAGCGAATTGATTCGGGTGGGATGTCTGTATGGAATGTCTTGTGCGCCATAGTGTGATGGTATTTAGGAAGGATGGATGAAAATGAGAAATGCAGGTGGAAGAATGAACTTTGGTTTTATTAAACGATTATTAATATTAGTTGCAATTCTATTCATCTGGTTTATCATTCATACTACTTTCGTAATAATAGATGGGTTGAATGATGAATTGAAATCTGTTGATGTAGCTGTAGTATTAGGAAATAAAGTAGAAACTAATGGACAGCCTTCTGAGAGGTTAAGAGCAAGATTAGATAAGTCCGTAGTGCTTTATGATAAGGGCTATTATACTTTTATCATTGTAAGCGGTGGTATTGGTAAGGAAGGCTTCGATGAGGCAAAGGTAATGAAATCTTACTTAATAGATAAGGGGATACCAGAAGGAAAAATTATTGAGGATAATAATGGATACAACTCACATATGACCGCCCAAAATACTAGCAAAATTATGGATGAATTAGAATTAGACTCCGCTATGGTTATTACTCAATATTTTCATGTAACTAGGACAAAATTGGCTTTTAGAAAAATGGATATTAAAGAAGTGTCTTCAGCTCATGCCAAAATCTTTGAACTTAGAGATATTTACTCAATAATACGAGAATTCCCTGCATATTATAAATATCTCTTTACAAATGATTAGATTCGTCGAGAGATATGCTCCTTATTTCGTTGATAATCTAAATGCAGAAGTCTAGAACTTTATTACTTCCTTGACAGATACTAGAGTTGTTATTGGGGTATAATGTTTTTTTGAAATAAATCATCATAGTAGATTAGGGGAATGATAGAAATGACTAACTTAGCGAAAACATATGAACACCCTTATTATGCAGTGATCTTTTCATCAGAACGAACAAGTGGAGATCACGGTTATAATATGATGGCTGAAAAAATGGTTGAACTGGCGAGTAGGCAAAAGGGTTATTTAGGTGTCGAGAGTGCGAGAGATGATAATTTGGGTATTACCGTTTCTTATTGGGAAACACTTGCGGATATTACTGCTTGGAAAGCTAATGCAGCTCATCAAGTGGCACAAAGACGTGGTAAAGAAGAATGGTATAGTCGATTTGCGTTGCGAGTATGTAAAGTGGAACGTAATTATTTATTTGAAATGTAGGAGAGGGAAAAATGTCTACAGAGAACTTGAAATATATCGATGCGCATATTCATTTGGAACAATATAATGAGCAAAACTGTAGAGATATTATGGATCATGCGCTACATCAATCGGTTAATCATGTTGTAGCGGTATCGATGGATCTAGCATCCTCAAAGCGCACGTATGAGCTAGCACAGAAGTATGGAGATGTTATTATCGCTGCATATGGACATCATCCAGAACAGTCATTGCCTAGCGAGTTAGAAGAGCAGCTACTGAAAGAATGGATAATGGAATGCCATATGGCTAAGCAATCATTTGCGATTGGTGAAATCGGCTTACCTTATTATAGTGCGCTTGAAGCTAGGGAGCAGGGAAGAGAATTTGAATTAGAACCTTATATTTCTTTTCTTGATCGAATGCTTGCCTTAGCCAAAACAATTGAACGCCCGGTTGTACTACATGCTGTGTATGAAGATGCGAGCATTGCATGTGATTTGCTCGAAAAGCATCAAATCGAAAAGGCTCATTTTCATTGGTTCAAAGGACCAACTGAGACAGTTCATAGAATGATTGAGAATGGCTATTATATATCCATTACACCTGATGTATTTGTTGAAGAAGAAATCCGTGAACTGGTTCGAATGTACCCATTAAATCAGTTGATGGTGGAGACGGATGGACCGTGGCCGTTCGAAGGCCCATTTGTTGGGAAGATAACAGAACCAACGATGGTTATTGAAGTGGTTAAAGAGATTGCCAGGTTGAAGGGCATATCTTCTGACGAAGTAGCAGAAACAGTATATAATAATACATTGCAATTATATCAATAGAATTCACTGAGAAGGAAACGATTATTTGTCCATCGGATAAATAGCCGTTTCCTTCTATTAATTTAAAGCATAAATAATAGTGTTACTAGAATTCATATTACGAGTACGAAGGAAGTGAGCGAGAACTTGAGCGAGTTAACGAGACAACAGTTTTTTGCCGCAATAGCGCCTACCATAGTATTGATACGTCAACAAGGTTCTCCAATATTACCCTCGGTTAGATTAGCGCAAAGCTTGCTGGAAACAGGTGGAGTGATCCATGCTTGGAATAATCTTGGCGGAATTAAAGTAGGTGGTGGGAAGTTAACGCCGTATTGGCGAGGGGATGCCGTAACGAAAGGGACATGGGAATTCGTCGGTGGGCAAGAAGTGAAAGAGAAAGCTGCATTTCGCGCTTATCGCACCTTATATCACTATTACAAAGATCAAGATGAATTATTCAACAACACTAGGTACGCTAAAGTGCAAGAGGCTAGAACTGCACTGGAACAAGCAGAGCAAATCCGTTTAGCGGGTTATGCTACAGATCCTAACTACTCATCAAAAATTATGTCCATTATATCAAAATATACCCTTGACGCATTTGACACTGCTACAATCAAATTCAAGCCTGAAGTTGGCTTTGAAGGTGCTAGTTTAGTACCTGTAATGGTTGATCAAATATTATATTGCACAGCATATTTAGAAAAAGGAATTACGTATATACCCGTTCGCAAAATCGCTGAATTATTTGGGGCTAAAGTGGATTGGAAAAGTAAAAAAGTATATGTCAACGGAGTACTCGTAGATACGAGGTTAGGTGGCTCAACTAGCTTTGTAAAGCCGAGAGAAGTTATGAGTCTACTAAAAATTAAATTAGAGTGGGATACCTATGCAAAGGTTCTATTTATCAATTAATTATGTGGATTTCAAAATTTGTGATGAGGAAAGTGATTTGTTTATGAGCTATAAGTACAGACAAGATCATATTCCGAAAACTACTCCTTATAATCGAAGACCTTCACTAGTATTAGAACCAACAACCATTACGATTCACAACACTGCGAACCCTTCAAGTAATGCGAAAAATGAGCGTGCATGGCTTACGAACTCTTCAAATAATCGTGTTGCATCTTTTCATATCGTTATTGATGAGAAGGAAGCGATTGAAGTTTTACCACTGAATGAAGTAGGGTGGCATGCTGGAGATGGAAGTGGAATGAACAGTGGAAATCGTACTTCTATTGGGATCGAAATCTGCGAAAGTGGTAATTATAGCGTAACGCTCAATCATGCAATAGAGCTAGTGGCAAAAATGTTGCATGAGCGAGGCTGGGGAGTAGATCGTTTGCGGCGTCATTATGATTGGAGCGGGAAAAATTGTCCTCGACTTATGAATACTGATGGTAAATGGTCTGGTTGGACAGTGTTTGTTAATAAAGTCAATGAAAAGCTAAAATCGTTAAATCCAGATAATAGTGGCGAACCTGAAGGTGAGGCTGATCTGATGAGTGTAGAAGATGCAAACAAAATAATAAAATTTTTAAGCGCTGCTTATTTAGCTACAGATAGCAAAGAGGCGCGTATTGAGTTTAACCGATTAGCGAATGAACTCCGTAAAGCAAGTGGTCAAAAGCCTACGAGTAGCTAAGTTTGAAAATACGAGAGAACAATAGAATACAAGAGAATAGAAACGGCTGTTTCCAGACATGAGTAAATGACCGGAAAACAGCCGTTTCTATTTAAAGACGCCAACTACACTTTTAAGGCAGTACATAACGTCTTATTATTAATCCATATTAAGTAATATCGTTTTTAACTCTATTAAGTCTTCAATAATGATATCCGCCTGAGCCATCTCATCTGCTTGTGCGAAATCAAAATTACATCCTATCGCTATTAAACCATTATCTTTAGCGGCATTTATATCTGATAGACGGTCTCCAACTACTGCCGCTTCTTTTATATGATGTTTAGTAATAATAGATTTAACTAAATCACTTTTATTGAGTGAATCTATTTGCTGAATACTGAACGTTTCTGTAACCCAATTGTCTAAATGATAATAGTTAACAATTGCTCGCAAATATTCTATTAATCCGTTACTTGCTATGTAAATAGCACAATTATTCTCTTTTAAATAACTGAACACTTCCGTTACATTTGGATATAATGCACCTTTTCCACTGCGTATATTTTCTACTAATCTTTCTAGAAAATAAGCATCAGTTTGTTCTCTTACTTCATTGGAATGATCAGGTAACAACGCTTCCCATATTTTCGGTACAGGTGCGCCCATCATTTCACGAAATTTATCAAGCGGTGCTGTATTGTCCCATTTATTTAATTGTCGTAAATGGTCAAATGTATCGTTAAGAGATAATTCAAGTATCTTATCTGTTTGAAATAAAGTTCCATCCATATCGAAAATTACTGATTGTAACAATGCGTTCACTCCTTTTTTAGTTCGCGAGGTCGGAAGACGCTACGATAATTTATCGCTGTTCCAATCGCCGTTGGCCTCGGATTTATGATTATACTATAGTGGTATAAATCCGAGGACAAAAACGACCGCTATCGCTTTTCCACGAGCGATAAATCATCTCCGCTATTACTTCGGAGGAAATAAAAATGAGCTAACATGTTACCGCGAAGTGGCACGAATACCATTAGTTATACCTAAATGTTTACTTTAAATAGTAGCGGGCTAAATTTGAGTAAATGTATGTTGGTAAGTCTCATTGACAATTACAGGATTGAGTTGATAAGGGGAGAGCTAGTGTGGATAGAGCTTACGAAGTAACTCTTATTATCAAGTAGTATCTCCAGTCAGCCAATAAAAAGTTTTTAAAACACAAAAAAAATAGCGAGGCCCTATAAAATAGGGCCTCTATCCAAAAAAATGGGAGAGGAGAAACCGGATGAAGAGCTTATGGGGAAACGTAAGTCTTCTCCGCGGTTGTCTACGACATCTAGGACGCCGATGAATATATTATGGACGAGAACTCAATAAAATATACTTATGATCAAAAATAATGTTGAAGATAGCGATTGTACCCTCTCTTTCATCGACAATCGTTGTATGGTAGGATTAATACGATTAGCATTAGGGAGGAACATAAGGTGAGAGTAATTGCTGGCAAAGCAAAAGGTAGAGCTTTGAAGGCAGTACCAGGTCAAGGTACTAGACCTACAACTGATAAAGTAAAAGAAGCAATATTCAGTATGATCGGACCATACTTTGATGGTGGCAAAGCGTTAGATTTATTCGCAGGAACTGGCGGATTAGCAATTGAAGCTTGGAGTAGAGGTATAGAAGAGGTTGTATGTATTGATAAAGAGAAAACAAGTATCGATATTATTCGTAGCAATGTTGAATTAGTTGGAGCTAGTAATTCTATAGAGATCTATCGCAATGATTCAGCTAGAGCTCTGAAGGCACTTGCGAAACGTGACATACAATTTGATCTTATATTCCTTGATCCACCGTATCGTATCGTTGATATGGATGCATGGATGTTGCAAATGGCAGAGCTAGAACTAGTCGCAGATGATGCAACTATCGTTGTGGAACATGATGCGAAAGTACAATATCCACAAAAATTTAATGGCTTTGAACTGCTACGAACGAATCAGTATGGTGATATTGCAGTAACGATTTATCGATATTCCACTGGAATTGATTCAATAGAGTAACTTAAACAGTAGGAGTGAATAAGATGAATATTATCACACAGCGTCCAGAAAGAGTTGCCGTATATCCCGGAACTTTCGACCCTGTTACATATGGTCACTTAGACATCATTCAGCGATCAGCGCGACAATATGATCGTCTTATCGTGGCAGTGCTTAATAATACAAGTAAAAATCCTTTGTTTACCGTCGATGAAAGAAAAGAACTGTTAACAGAAGTAACTAAAGATTTCCCTAATGTTGAGGTAGATAGCTTCCGTGATCTACTTGTAAGATTTATGCGCTTGAAACAAGCAAGTGTTATCGTACGTGGTATTCGTTCTGTTACAGATTTTGAATATGAACTACAGCTTGCTTCCACAAATTATATGCTTGATGATGGAATCGATACCGTATTTATGATGACAAACCCTAAATACTCTTATCTTAGCTCAAGTATTGTTAAAGAAATTGCAAAATTTCAAGGTGATGTATCACAATTAGTACCACCAGAAGTAGAGAAACGATTACGAGAAAAATGTGGCCCTCAGCGCCCATAACTACTTCCTAGAATAAATGATCGTTCATACGTAGTTTCTGCCATAGCGTAATAAAAGTAATGGAAACAATAAACACAAGGCACATTACGAGACTTTCCTTCCATATAAATGGGAGTTGTTGTGCCTGATAGCTTGCAGGGATGAAACCCCCAGTAGAAGTGGAAAAAACAGTTTGATATTCGATATGAAGCCACTTGCTAAATACCCAGCTAAGTGGCTTCCATAATATATAGGTCATGAAAAATCCGCAGATTGCATGAAAGATTCGGTATTTAATAAAGAGTATTGTACGTATTGGCTGACCAGTAGTATAGTAACTCACTTGTAAAATACCACTAATACCACTAAATGAAAGACATGCAACAAGTAATGCGCATCCTAGCACGATAGAGTTATGTTCCATCGTCCAATTACTAATAGCGTAACTACCTATATGTAATTCAAGTAACGCATGTGCTAAGAATGGCAGTTGTAAAGTGAAGTTATTCATAATGGAAGTAGCAAAAGCAGCAATGACTGAAGAGAATATGATGAAACCTCCGATAATAAATAGCTTCTGAACACTTGCAGCAACACTATCACCGAGCACTTTGCCTAGACCGCGCCCATCAAGTTTTCGACCAAGTTCCATGCTAGCGGCAAAATTAATGTGATCATGTTCTTTAGAAACCGTATGATCAGTAGTTTTTCGAGTAGCGAGATAACTATGTAGCGTCATAAGTATAATTGCAGAAATCCATATTGTACTAATGATAATTAGACCGAGTATAGGTGTCTGAAAAAATCCTGCACCTATAATAACCGTGACGAAAATTGGATTAGGTAAATGCATATATCCGAGTAATCGCTGTGCTTGTTGCTTAGATAGTTGGTTCTCTTGTAATAGTCGAACGGTTGGTTCAACACCCGCTGGAAACCCGCTTAGAAGACTCATGATGAACGGGAGACTAGCAGCTCTTGGCATTTTCAATAGTCGAGTAGTAATTGGTGATAGTAATGCTTGAATACCATGAACTAATCCAAATGCTAATATTAATTCATATAATATTAAAAAGGGCAGTAAGCCAGGGAATACTAACTTCCACCATATCGTTAACCCACTAAGTGATGCTTGCAGAGCAACATCTGGAGATAACACGACAGAGAGTACAATACTTAACAATAATCCAGCTATAATGAATGTTTTATACAAGGGAATCTCTCCTTTAGCATTCGTGTGAACGGCTTATTCATCATTTATTTTTACGCAATAGCTTGTCAGAATAGACCTTTATATGTAAGGAGTTCATCATTTTGAAAATGAACAATCTTGAAATACAATATAAACCGATATTGAAAACCGCATTTATTACGATAGCAGTGATGATGGTTCTGTTGTATGCCCCATCACCCTTTGTCGTTATAAAGCCTGGAATTGCTGTTTCATCACATTCATTTGTAACCGTTGTAGATAAAGGTACTGATATAATTGGGGATCAGACTGATCAGACATCAGCGTCAGATATGGAGGGGAAAGGTGCATTTCTACTTACCGCTGTATTAATGGATGCTCCTAATATATGGGATTCATTACTATCAATTTTTCAATCTAATAGAACAATTATGTGGAAGTATGAAGTATTAGGTGGAGATACAGTTGAACAATATGCTAAACGCGCGACAATGATGATGCAAGGATCTTATGATCATGCTTTAGAAGCGGCGTATCGTTACTTAAATATTCCTTATTACAATGAACCACAACAACTCTATATCAATACAGAATCAGCTTCTGCCGAGTCGGAATCCGCTGATAAGCTCCTACCTGGTGATCGTATCGACGGTATATATAAAGAAGAGCAAATTACGCCAGTTAAGTCGGTTGAGGATATTGTTATATGGCTGAAGGAACATGATAAAGCTACCGTTATCGAACTACAAGTTGAGCGTGAATCCGAGTTACTACGATTGACAATAGACTTAGCTGGCAATAATGAGCAAGATTATAATGATATTATTATAGCTAATCAACTCGGTGTGGATGGATTTAAGCAATTGCATAACATTATTCCAGAGGATGAAAAATATAAAGTGGTGTTCGAAGAAAGTTCAATTGGCGGACCGTCAGCTGGGCTTGTCCTGACTTTGACGATAATTGATCAACTTACAGATGGGGATCTAACAAAAGGTCATAAAATTGCCGTTACAGGGACGATAGATGCTCAAGGGCATGTTGGAGCCATTGGTGGTATTAAGCAAAAGGTGTTCTCAACAGATGAGGAAGAAGCCGAAATGTTCATAGTGCCACAAGGCAACAAAGAAGATGCTACTAAAAAAGCGCGTAAACTAGGTAGTGGAATGAAAATTATCGCAGTCTCGACATTAGAAGAAGCGATAGAGGTCATCGCTTCTTTAAACAATTAATTGTAGGTTTATAATAATCTAATGGAATATTTATACAGAAAATGCTATATCCGAATAGGTGACTGTGTATAATCCATTAGGCCAAGTTCTGGCTGTTCCGGTGATCTTGCAAGCATGTATGCAGCAGTAGCTGCAATATCAAGTTCAAGATAAGTAGATGGCTTAGCAATCGCAGCGGGGGAGTGAATGATAGGCAGTGTTGCTGTTTTCTTCATTTGTTTGAGCAACGCTTGACCGCGTTCTGTAAAACCTAACACCCGTATATATTGAATGCCACTAGCAAGTTGCTCACGCTGAAAATGTTGTTTTTGATGCTGCAGTAAAATGGCAAGTAAAGCTCTTTGCAACTTCGTTCTTGTATAACGTTTTGTTTTTAACTGCAAGAGTAGCTGCTCTAATGTATATTGTGGCACTGAACGTAAACAATATTTAATGCGATGTTGCAATCCTTCTTCGATCTCACGGTAAGTAGCTAAATTTTCGCTAGAGCTTACAGCAAGGGTATGAAATAACGGAGTTGCGAAATTTTCCCAGTGCATAGGTGTAATACCTTGTTGTTGCTGTGCTACTAGTATCCCATATGCACTATTAGGTACATATGGTTTAATCACATCTAGTGAGGAATGCTCCAATAATAGTTTTCGAATCGCTGTAGCACTAGCAATTGCTAGATCAGTAGGTAGTTCATCGTGATATTGTGCTTTTTCACGAGGAATTGTATAAGGAATCATTGAACTTCCGATCCGTTGCCTAGCAATAAGATAATGAAGTCCAAGTGTATGATTCGGTAAGTCGAAGCGAAAGCGTTCTTCTTTGGCTAAATTATCTGCGGCTGAACTTTGATCATATAATTGATCTAATGCGGAACTATACGCTTGCGGATAACTTAATCCAAGGTTAAGATAGGACTCAAGTTGTTGTTTGAATTGTGGTGATTCTTCTGAGACAAGCTTAGCTGCTTGTAAGAGAGGATTAAGTTGTCCACTTTCCGTGCCGAAGCAGAAGCTATCAACTACGCCTGTAGCTTGTAATAAGGCTATAGAACCGTGTGCAAACCATTCTGCTGATGAGGTAGCATAAGCGACAGGTAACTCGATTACGAGGTCACAGCCGCCTTGTAGTGCCATTTTGGTGCGTGTCCACTTATCTAGTAATGCAGGTTCACCGCGCTGCAAGAAATGTCCGCTCATAACAGCTACGACAGCGTCTCGCTGCGCAATTTGCTTTGATTGTTGTAAGTGATGAAGATGTCCATTATGAAAAGGATTATATTCAACGATTAGGCCGACTGCGTTCATGGCTTAATTTTCCTTTCTGAATAAGTCTTTACACAACAATATAGCACAATGGGTAACACATGGACAAAGTCGACATTCGACAGAAGAAATAGATCGTGATATTCTTGACAAAACATGAGGTAGATGGATATAATAAACTTTGTCTGTTTGGGGTGATACTATGCAGTTTCGTATGAAAGAATTGTTAGCTAAAGATCAAACTGAGATCGTGAATACACAACTAGATGTAACAGAGCTATTTCGTAATCATCAGGATGTAATCTCTACTGGACCTTTACATATCCAATTAACAGTTAAACCAGAAGGTGAAATTGTTATGGTAGAGGGTAATCTTGAAATAGATATGGAATTAGCTTGCTCTCGTTGCCTTGAGTCGACTCATACTCACTTAAGTATTCCATTCGCTGAGCAGTTCAAGCCCGTTTCATCTGAAAGCGCGGATAGTGCTGATGAGGACGAAGAAAGTGATCTCATTGAGATTGCCACTGAGAAATTAGATTTGCAGCCATTTGTGGAGGAGTATTTGCAGTTATTTATGCCTTTTGCTCCGCTATGTAAAACTGATTGTGAAGGTTTATGTGTGCAATGTGGTAGTAATCTTAATGAAAATCAATGTAAATGTAGTAAAGAGAGAATCGATCCTCGACTAGAGTCGTTGAAAGATTTCTTTAAGGAATAATATTCCTTGAACTTATGAAGGAGGTGTTAAATATGGCAGTACCTCAACGTAGAACATCCAAGACTCGCCGTGACAAACGTCGTACTCATTTTAAACTAGCTGTTCCAGGCATGGTGAAATGTGAGCAATGTGGAGAGCTAAAACTAGGTCACCACGTTTGTAAAGTTTGTGGATATTACAAAACAAAAGAGATCATTTCTCAATAATTGATTTCTTTATAGCATCTTATCTTAGGATAAGATGCTATTTTATTTTAAATATATTTAGAATACTTGTAGGGGATAGGGCGAGATTATGAATAAATAGATTGCACTCTGCATAAATCTCAATTATACTATTTTAGTACCAGGTATTAAAATTTGATACTAAATGAGCAAGAGAAAAACCACTAAAACTAATGAGAATTTTTACATAATAAATTAATTAATATGACAGGAGAGTGATGCCGACATGGCGAAATTAACAAAACGTGAGCGGCATCGACTGCTGACTCAATATATTGAAGATAACCCCTTTGTAACAGATCGTGAATTAACAAGGGTATTGAAAGTTAGCATTCAGACGATTCGACTTGATCGTATGGAATTAGGAATTCCTGAATTGCGTGAGCGGATGAAAGAAATGGCTGAACGCACTTATGATTCTGTTCGATCGTTACCACTTGATGAAGTTATTGGTGATGTTGTTGATTTGCAACTTGATCATAGCGGTATATCTATTTTTGAAATTCGAGATGAACATGTCTTCTCTCGGACAGGAATTGCTAGAGGACATCACTTATTCGCACAAGCTAATTCATTAGCTGTAGCCGTTATTGATTGTCCAATCGCTCTTACCGCTACAGCAGATATAAGGTTTGTTAGACCAGTGAAACTTGGGGAAAAATGTATAGCGAAGGCTTACGTTCGCTTAAATAATGAAGAACGAAGCAAGTCAAAAGTAGAACTTAACACCTACGTGAGCGATGAATTGGTGTTTCAAGGTACCTTCGTGATCTATCGTTCAGATGTGACAAGCAGCTGAGGAGGAGAATAAGTATGAAAATCGCAATTGATGCTATGGGTGGAGATAATGCCCCGAAAGAAATAGTTGAAGGCGCTATTGCAGCAGCAAATGATAATCAAGATATTGAGATTGTTCTTGTGGGTAATGAGCAAGCAATTCAAGCTATAATCGGCGAACAAAAACCAAGTAATCTTTCAATTATTCATGCTGATGAAGTCATTGAATCCGATGATGAACCTGTAAAGGCTGTCCGTCGCAAAAAGAATTCCTCCATGGTAGTAGCTGGTAAGTTAGTTAAAGACGGTGAGGCAGATGCGATGTTATCTGCTGGAAATACGGGAGCTTTAATGACGACAGGGCTTCTTATCGTGGGTAGAATTTCTGGAATTGAACGCCCGGCATTAGCACCTTTATTGCCTTCCTTAGATAAAGTGGGAGTTTTAGCGCTAGATTTAGGTGCGAACATGGACGCTACTGCAGATCAACTTATGCAATATGCAGTAATGGGTAGTATTTATCGAGAGAAAGTAGAAGGACTAAAAAATCCTCGAGTTGGTTTGCTGAACGTTGGTTCAGAGGAAATGAAGGGGAATGAAGTAACGAAGGCTGCTTATTCATTACTTAAAGAAAGTAATTTGAACTTCGTTGGTAGTGTGGAGTCGAAATCGTTACTTAACCGAGAATGTGATGTGCTTGTCTGTGATGGTTTCTCAGGAAATATTATGTTGAAATCGTATGAAGGTGCTGCATCTGTTATTTTTAATGAATTGAAAAAAGCGTTTAAGCTTAATTTCTTAACGAAGTTAGCAGCAGCCGTTATGTTGCCGAAACTTAAAGGTTTGAAAAAGACGCTTGATCCCAATGAATTTGGCGGTGCGCCATTATTAGGACTTAATGGATTAGTGTTGAAAATTCACGGTTCTTCAGATTCAAGAGCGGTTCAAGCTGCTGTGAAGCAAGCCAAAACAGCAGTAAGCAGTGGGCTTATTGCATCGATAAAAGCAGAAATTAATAAGGAGTGATCGTAGTAATGAATGCTATCCCTGTAGGTATTCTTGGTACAGGTAAGTATGTACCTGAACAAGTATTAACAAATAAAGATCTTGAAAAAATGGTTGAAACCAATGATGAATGGATCGTGACTCGTACCGGTATTAAAGAACGTCGTATTGCTGCGAGCGATGAAGCAACTTCTGATCTAGCTTTCAAAGCAGCGCAGCAAGCAATTGCCAATGCAGGACTTACTGTAGATGATATTGATCTAATTATTGTTGCTACGGTTACTCCAGATATGTCATTTCCATCAACGGCTTGTCTTGTACAAGCGAGACTAGGTGCAAAATGTCCAGCATTTGATCTTTCAGCAGCATGTTCAGGATTTATTTATAGTTTAGTAACAGGTAATGGATTAATTCAAAGTGGATTATACAAACGTGTACTTGTTATCGGAGCAGAGACATTATCACGTATTACTGATTATACAGACCGTAACACTTGTATTCTATTCGGAGACGGTGCAGGTGCGGTTGTGATCGGAGAAGTACCAGCAGGTCGTGGTTTCCAATCCTTTGAGATCGGTGCTGATGGCACTGGTGGTGAATTGTTGAAAGTAAGTGGTGGTGGCTCTCGTAAACCAGCTTCAGCTGAGACTGTTGCTAATAAAGAACATTCAATCTATATGGCGGGTAATGAAGTGTTTAAGTTTGCTGTTCGTATTATGGGAAATGCAGCTGAAGAAGCGATTGCAAAAGCTGGATTAACAAAAGCTGATATTGATCTACTTGTTCCGCATCAAGCGAACATTCGAATTATTCAATCATCACTTAATCGTTTGGAGTTGTCTGAAGATAAAGCGATGGTTAATTTAGATAAATACGGAAATATGTCTGCAGCATCAATTCCTGTAGCATTAGCTGAAGCAGTTGAGCAAGGTAGAGTAAAAGAAGGCGACAAACTATGTTTGGTTGGGTTTGGTGGGGGGCTGACATGGGGCTCCACAGTAATCGTCTGGTAATAGAAGATATTAAAATGTAAGACTGTGATCACGATGTATCGCTAACGTAGCGTAGTCGGCGGCGAAAATGACATTCATCGGTTGCTGTGGTGCTCGTGTACCAAGGACGTACACTCCGCTCCTCGCTTCCCTAGCTTCATGTCATTTTCTTGGTGCTGACAGCCTTCCATTTTAATTTCCATTGAAATGGATATTAAAATGATTGAGTAGAGCTTCGAAGTGTTTTAGTTTGGGATCACAATGTAGCTCTAAAGGAGCTTAGTTGATATCGGGGTTGTGACAAATATTGAATGCTGTCGTGCTTACGTACATTTCATGTACGTTGTGCTACTCGCTGGATGCCTTAAGCGATATCCTCGGAGTGAATAAGTGAAATGGCGCTGCGCTGGTACAGTTCTTAAGATGATTTTTTAGCTTTCGCTCGTGTTCATTTGTGAACACATGGCTTGGAGCTAATTGGATTCGAAATAAAAAAAATGCTTTCGAAGTGACTTTTGTTGCTAAGAGGCTGATCGAGAAGTTAACAAAAGTATTAGGAGGTTATTACGTGGGTAAAATAGCTTTCGTATTTCCTGGGCAAGGAGCTCAGGTTGTTGGAATGGGAAAAGATATTTATGAGCATGATGCAGAAGCACGCTTAATATTTGAGCAAGCGGATGCGGCGCTTGGATTCTCGTTAAGTAATTTAATTTTTGAAGGTCCAGATAGTGACCTGAAACAAACGGTAAATACGCAACCAGCGTTGCTAACGGTTAGTGCAGCTTTCTTGAAATTAGTTGAGAAAGCAGGAATGAAAGCTGATTATGTTGCAGGGCATAGCCTTGGTGAATATAGCGCACTTGTTGCTGCGGGTGCAATTAGTTTTGAAGATGCTGTACGTACAGTTCGTGCACGCGGTCAATATATGGAACAAGCTGTACCAAGTGGTCAAGGTGCTATGGCTGCGGTGCTAGGCGCAGAACGTGCAGCACTTCAGCAGTTATGTGCAACTATTACTGCTGAAGGTTATGCAGTAGAACTTGCTAACGTTAACTGCCCTGGCCAAATTGTTGTTTCTGGATCTGTTGCCGGTGTGAATGAAGTTGTTGCTCGCGGTAAAGAAATTGGTGCAAAACGTGTTATTCCTCTTGAAGTTAGTGGTCCATTCCATTCTTCACTAATGGGTAATGCAGCAACGATGCTTGCAACTGAGCTTGCTACTGTATCAATGCAAGATGCAACAATTCCTGTCATTGCTAACGTAACTGCAGAGCCTGTTGTTGATGCAACTGAGATTAAATCACTGCTAGAGCGTCAAGTATGCGCTCCTGTACTTTGGGAAGATACAATTTTGAAACTGATTGATCTTGGTGTAGATACATTTGTTGAAATAGGTTCTGGCTCTGTACTAACAGGTTTAATCAAAAAAATTGACCGCAATGTTCAAATCATTACGATTAACAAGTTAGAAGCATTAGAGTCATTAACGGTATCTCAATAAATGGTTATGCTTCCGATGTACTTTTCAATTACGGAAAAGTATATAGAGTAGTAAAATTGAAAAGTTTAAGGGTTATGCTTCCGATGTACTTTTCATTTCTAAGAGGGTATATCAAGCAGCTGAAATGAAAAGTTGGAGGAGGTTTACTATGTTTGCTAGCTTAGAAGGTAAAAAAGCATTAGTTACTGGTGCATCTCGTGGTATTGGCCGCGCAATCGCTATTTCATTAGCAGAGGCAGGTGCTGATGTAGCAATTAACTACGCAGGTAGTGAAGAAGCTGCAGCACAAACAGCAGAGGCAGTTCTTGCGCTTGGTCGTGAAGCGATTCTGGTTAAAGCGAATGTTGGTATTGTTGCTGAATTTGACGATATGGTTAAGCAAGTTGTTGAACAATTTGGTACGGTGGATATTCTTGTTAATAACGCGGGAATTACACGTGATAATTTAATTATGCGCATGAAAGAAGAGGAATTCGATCAAGTTATTGAAACGAACCTGAAAGGCGTATTCAACGGTATTAAAGCGGTGACTCGTCCGATGATGAAGCAACGTTTTGGTCGCATTATTAATATTTCATCTGTATCAGGTGTGCTTGGAAACCCGGGTCAAGCAAACTATTCTGCTGCTAAAGCTGGCGTTATCGGCTTAACAAAGGCAAGTGCAAGAGAATTAGCTTCTCGTAATATTACAGTTAACTGTATCGCACCAGGATTTATCCAAACAGAGATGACAGATAAGTTGTCAGAAGATATGAAGCAAGCGTTGGAAGTTCAAATACCACTTGCTAAGCTTGGTAACGTAGAAGATATTTCCAATGCTGTTCGATTCTTGGCTTCAAACGAAGCGTCGTATATGACTGGCCAAACTATCCACATTGACGGCGGCATGTACATGTAAGGAAGTTCAAAAAGCGGACTTTGATAACGATGAGTATGCTGACATAGCGTATTCGACATCGCATCTGAAGCGAACTTGGAAAGTACGGTTCGCGTGTACCAATAACGTACACTTGCACTTCCGCCTTTCTCAAGTAGCGCTTCACCTGCTCGGTTCTGAAAGCCCTCTTTTTGAACCTTCATTGTAAACCTCGAGCGAAAGAATGGTCGCTGGTGTACTCGTACCGTACACGACGCTGGGTTTTGTTACATGGCATGCTCGTGGACCAATCATCTTGACGATAGACGTGCTACGCTTTTTGAATTTTCATTGTAAGAACTTTTGCGGAAAGATAGCATTTTACTATCGGTTTTCGTATAATACGATAAGGAGGTGAATCGGATGTCCGATGTACTAGAACGCGTAACCAACATTATTGTTGATCGCTTAGGTGTAGAACAAGATAAAGTAGTAGCTGAAGCTTCTTTTAAAGAAGATTTGAATGCTGACTCACTAGATGTAGTTGAACTTATTATGGAGCTTGAAGACGAGTTCAACATTGAAATTTCTGATGAAGATGCTGAAAAAATTTCTACGGTTGGAGATGTATTAAGTTACATACAATCTCATACCTAAGATTGGACGAGTCCCGTTAGTTTTAACGGGACTCAACTCCATCTCCTTCACAAATGTGATCTTGACAGACGAAAATGAGAACTGATGCCAATCAATTCTTTTGTATATAGATAAGGCAATTCAATCGTAGTAGGGGTGAACAATATGAAACGCAGAGTTGTAGTAACTGGAATGGGTATCTTAACTTCACTAGGTTCTGAATTAGATCAGTTCTGGGGCAACCTGATGGAAGGTAAATCAGGCGTGTCGTTAGTTGAGCAATTTGATTGCTCGGAATATCCAACGCGTATTGCTGCTGAGGTCAAAGACTTTGATCTTGAAACCTATGGTATAGAAAAGAAAGAAGCTCGTCGTATGGATCGTTTCGTACAATTCGCTGTTGCGGCAAGCTTAAAAGCAATTGAAGATTCTGGCTTGAAAATCGGTGAAAACGTAGATGCTGAGCGCATGGGTGTAATCGTAGGATCTGGTATTGGTGGTCTTGGAACTTTTGAGGATCAACATAGGATTCTTATAGAGAAAGGTCCAAAACGTGTTAATCCATTCTTTATTCCAATGATGATAGCAAACATGGCTTCTGGTCAGGTTTCAATGATTACTGGAGCAAAAGGACCTAACTCAACATCAGTTTCAGCTTGTGCTTCAGGTACACATTCAATTGGTGATTCGTTCCGCATCATTCAACATGGTGATGCAGAAGTTATGATCGCTGGTGGAGCAGAAGCAACGATTCGTCCTACAGGTATGGCAGGTTTCTGTTCGATGAGAGCAATGTCAACGCGTAACGATGAACCTGAGAAAGCAAGTCGTCCTTTCGATGTTGATCGTGATGGGTTTGTAATGGGCGAGGGATCAGGAATACTGATTCTTGAATCACTTGAACATGCACAAGCACGTGGTGCGAAAATCTATGCGGAAGTGATCGGTTATGGTATGAGTGGAGATGCTCATCATATGACTGAGCCTGATCCAACTGGTGCATCTCGTTGTATGACGAATACTATTAAAGATGCTGGTATTGATCCTTCTGAAGTGGATTATATAAATGCACATGGTACGTCTACTCCAGTTGGTGATGTTTCTGAATCAACTGCGGTGAAAATGTCATTTGGCGATCACGCATATAAATTAGCAGTAAGCTCAACGAAGTCAATGACTGGTCATTTACTTGGTGCAGCTGGCGGTGTAGAAGCCGTAATATTAGCCCTAACACTACAGAATGGAATTATTATTCCTACAATCAACCTTGACAACTTAGATCCAGAACTTGATCTGGATTATGTGCCTAATACTCCTCGAAAAGCGGATGTTAAAGTAGCATTATCTAACTCATTCGGCTTTGGTGGACATAACGCATCCATCATGATGAGAAAATATGAAGCATGATTTATTTGATGAGCTGCAGCTTAAGCTGCAGCTCAATTTTACAAGGGTGAAACTTCTACGCCAAGCATTTACACATACTTCCTATGTGAATGAACACAAGCGAGGCTCAGTCCAGGATAATGAGCGGCTTGAATTTTTAGGTGATGCGGTATTACAACTACTCGTATCAGAATATTTGTACAAAACGTACACGAAACGACCTGAAGGTGAATTAACACGTATGCGCGCCTCTGTGGTCTGTGAACCTTCATTAGCTCACTTTGCAGAACGTTTGGATTTTGGTAGATATGTATTGTTAGGCCGCGGTGAAGAACAACTTGGTGGTCGTAATCGTCAAGCATTGTTAGCCGATTTATTTGAATCATTTGTAGGTGCGTTGTATTTGGATGCAGGAATTGATGTAACAAAGCAATTTCTAGAACAGTATATGTTCCCTTATATAGATTCCAACAACTATGGTTTACTAATGAAGGATGCAAAATCGAAACTACAAGAACGTGCGCAGCATATTGGTCTTGGTGCAATCGAATATCGCATTATCGAAGAACGTGGACCAGCACATGACCGTGAATTTGTCATTGAAGTAGTACTAGATAGTATATGCTATGGAATAGGCGTTGGACGTTCTAAGAAAGAAGCAGAACAACGTGCTGCTGCTGAAGCATGGAGTAAGCTAGCCGAGCAAGAAATGAGAAACGCGTGAGGCCGGTAACATCTTAGATCTCGTACATACAAAAAGCATTCCGGTGGACCCCAGGCGTCCAAAGGGATGCTTTTTGTATGTAGTTATAGACTTTGATAAGAAGAGTATGCTAACGTACCTTATTCGGCGTCGAATATGAAGCGAACTTGGGAAGTATAGCGTAAGCTTCCGAGGTATGTTTCTTGCAGAAACATTGTAGGTCAGCGTGTATGTAATCATGTACACTTGCGCTTCCACCATTCTCAAGTAGCGCTCCATGTTCTCGGCTTGCGAAAGCCTATATTATGAAGCGGACATTTCTAACAATGTCATATCGAGACCAGATAAAATGTGGTACAATGTTCGGGAGGTGAAAGCCAAACTATGTTCTTGAAAAGAATTGAATTAGCGGGATTTAAATCATTCGCTGATAAAACTGAATTGGAATTTGTGAACGGTATTACAGCCGTTGTTGGGCCTAATGGATCTGGTAAAAGTAATATATCAGATGGAATCCGTTGGGTTCTTGGTGAGCAGAGCGCGAAAAGTCTACGTGGTGGCAAGATGGAGGATATCATCTTTGCAGGTAGCGATGCTAGGCGTGCAGTGAACTATGGGGAAGTAAGTTTAACGCTGGATAACTCCGATGGTGCCTTGCCGCTCGAATATAACGAAGTAACAGTTACAAGACGTGTTCATCGTAGTGGTGATAGCGAGTATATGATCAACAAGCAGGCTTGTCGCTTAAAGGATATTACGGAGTTGTTCATGGATACAGGAATCGGTAAGGAAGCTTATTCGATTATTGGACAAGGTCGTATTGAAGAAATATTGAGTACTCGTTCTGAAGATCGTCGCGGAATTTTTGAAGAAGCATCGGGTATTGTTAAGTATAAGTCTCGTAAAAAGGAAGCAAAACGTAAGTTAGATGATACGGAACAAAACTTGCTACGTATACATGATCTAGTAACAGAACTTGAGGATCAGGTTGAACCACTGCGCAAGCAATCTGAAGTAGCTATTCATTTTAAGCAACTTAAGGAACAATTGAAATCGAAAGAAATTTCATTATATGTTCATCAGATTGAAACACTACATAGTGCATGGTCTGAGTCAACCAATAAATTAGAAAAATTACAAGAAGAACAACTTAAACTATCATCTGTCGTAAGCAAGCATGATGCTGTTTTAGAAAGTGACCGCTTGCAATTACGTGAAATAGAAGCTCAACTTGATGAATTACATCGAGCAATGCTTCAAATCAGTGAAGATGTTGAAAAATGCGAAGGATATGGCGAAATCATCAAAGAACGTATTCGTCATAATGATGCTACAAAGCTATCTGTAACTCAAACGATTGCGATAACAGACGCTAAAATTATGTCTTTATCGCAAGAAGAAGTATCCATTCGTAGTAAGGCAGCTGAGATTGAGGAGCAATTGACTGAGCACCGCATTAAGTTAGCTGCTGAAGAAATTCGGATGCAAGGGGTTACGACAGGTAGTGCTCAAGATGAAGAAGAGCGTCTAAAAGGTGAATTATTAGACGTTTTTAGTTCCATGGCACAACTTCGTAATGAAGTCCGCTATACAGAGCAACAACAAGAAGCATTAAAACGTCGTATGGAACGCATTCAAGAAGACGAAGTGAAATGGACTGGGCAACAACGTGCATTGGAAGCGAAGGAATATGAACTTAATCAATCCTTAGAAGCGGTTGTCGCTGACATTAATAAGCTACGTACGAAAATGCTTACAGAAGCTGATGAAGCTCGCAAGTTGAATCTTTCATTAGAACAAGAAAGTGCTAATTTACGAAAATTAGAACAAAAAATAGATAGTGACTTATCTCGTAGAGATACGATGAAAGAAATGCAAGATGCGATGGATGGTTTCATGCATGGCGTTAAAGAAATTTTGAAAGCATCTCGCAGTCAGCAATCAGGTATTCAAGGTGTACATGGTGCTGTGGCAGAGCTTATCAATGTACCTCAGCGTATTGAAACAGCGGTAGAAACTGCTTTAGGTGGAGCGCTTCAACATATCGTTATGCAAGATGAGCGCAGTGCACGTACGGCGATTTCGTATTTGAAGCAACGTCAATTAGGTCGTGCGACGTTCTTACCGCTTGATGTTATTCGTGGTCGTCGCTTGAATGAATCTGATAAGCGAATGATTAGTGAATTAGAAGGATTCGTTGGTATTGCAGCTGATCTTGTGAAAAGTGATGAGAAGTATGAAGAGATTGTCTACAACCTATTAGGTAACGTGCTTTTAGCAGAGAATTTGGAACAAGCTAACCGGATTGCTTCCCGCTGCCAGTACAGGTATCGTGTCGTTACATTAGAAGGCGATGTCGTTAATGCTGGTGGTTCGATGACAGGTGGTAGTCAGCAGAAGAGAGGCGCAAGTTTACTTGGCAGACATCGTCAAATTGAACAGTTGGATGAAGTGATTGCACAAACCAAACAACAAATCGAGCAAATGCGTGCGCAAATTGTCGATAATCGCAAAGAAATATCGATTCGCAATCAAAATGCTGAGCAAGCGCGTGAGAAACTTGAGCAGAAACGTGTTGAAGAGCAACAACTTAAAGGCGAACTTCAACAGTTACAACAAGAAATGAAGTATTTGAATGAACAACAAGCGTTATCTTCTTCAGACAAAAGTTCACAGACTACAGAAAGTGTGGCTGCTGAGCAATCCATTGAAAAGGCACAACAACAGTTGGAGCAATTATCTCTGAGAGAAAAGATACTTCAAGAAGCAATAAAACTTGCTGAGCAGACACGTAAAGTGAATGAGAGTCAAAAAGAAGAGCTACAAGTTCAACTTACTGATCTGAAAATTTCTGTCGCTAAACTTGATCAAGAAAACAGTAATTACGAAGATCAAGCGGGGCGTTTAAGAGATGAGATCGCACGAACTAAGCAAGAACTTCGTCAACAGCAACAACAAGAGAATCAATTAAGTCAGAATGGATCTAATCTTGAAAAAGAAGCGATTGAACAAGCGGAGCAATTGGTGAATTTGAAAGATGCTAAGTTACAATGTAGCGAAAAAACAGATCATTATCGTATGCAACGATCTCAGAAATCAAGTGGCTTGGAACAAGGGGAAAGTGAAACGAAGGAACAACGTATTAGTCTTCGCAATATTGAAGAGCAAATGCGTCAAACGGAAATCGTTCTCAACCGCCAAGATGTTGAGTTGGATCATACGATTCGTAAACTTAGTGAGGAGTATAGTTATAGCTATGAGATGGCTAAAGAACAGTACCCTCCACCAGAAGAAATTGCTCCTATGCAACTTGATGTGAAAGATTTGAAACGTCAAATAAGCTCTTTAGGTGATATTAACCTAGGTGCAATCGAAGAGTATGAGCGAGTGAAAGAGCGTTTTGATTTCTTATCCGAACAGAAAGACGATCTGATGGAAGCAAAAGCTACTTTATACGAAGTGATTAAAGAGATGGACGATGAAATGTCGAAACGATTCAAAACAACATTTGATGAAATACGTAAACATTTTATCGTAGTGTTTAGTAAATTATTCGGTGGCGGTCGCGCAGATCTGATCCTTGTTGATACTAGCAATATATTGGAAACTGGTATTGATATTGTTGCACAACCACCAGGGAAGAAGCTGCAAAACCTACAGTTATTATCAGGTGGCGAACGTGCTTTAACTGCTATTGCCCTTTTATTTGCAATCTTACAAGTGAAGCCTGTTCCGTTCTGCGTGCTAGATGAAGTTGAAGCGGCACTTGATGAAGCTAACGTTTCTCGTTTTGCTCAATATTTACGAGAATTCTCAGAACTAACGCAATTCATTGTCGTAACGCATCGTAAAGGTACTATGGAAGAAGCTGATGTATTATATGGTGTGACGATGGAAGAGGGCGGCGTATCTAAGTTAGTTTCAGTTCGACTTGAGGAGAGTCATGAGCTAGACGGTGTAACTGCTTAATTTAAGATGATGCTTCGAAAAGCGGACTTTGATAACGATGGGTATGCTAATGTAGCATAGTCGGCGTCGAATATGAAGCGAATTTGGGAAGTCCGGTACGCATGTACCAGGTACGTACATTTACGTTTCCTCCTTCCTAAAATTCACTTCATCTTCTCGGTTCTGAAAGCCCGCTGTTCGAACCTTGATTTATAAGTGAAAAGTTTTGAGAGGATGTTAACCAATTATGGGGTTTTTCAAAAAGTTGAAAGAAACGATTGCTTCGAAGACCGAAGCAGTAACTAATGTATTTAAGGAAGGGCTGGCTAAGACTAGAACAGCTCTTGTTGAAAAAGTTGAGGAACTAATTACCCGTCGCAAAAAGATCGATGAAGAGTTTTATGAGGAACTTGAAGAGATTCTAATTGGCGCCGATGTTGGTGTCAATACAGTTATGCAGTTGATCGATGAGTTACGTGCGGAAGTGAAAAAGCGTAAAATAGAAAGTGCTGCTGAGTTGCAACCTGTTTTATCTGAAAAACTTGTAGGGATGCTTAAGGGTGATGGAATTCAACATTTAAATGTTGCTCCTGCTGGTGAAATCACTGTGTACTTATTTGTAGGTGTTAATGGAGTAGGTAAAACAACTACGATCGGTAAGCTAGCACATAAGCTAAAAAGTGAAGGTAAAAACGTACTACTTGCAGCAGGTGATACATTCCGTGCGGGTGCTATTGAGCAGCTTGAAGTATGGGGACAACGCGTTGGTGTAGATGTAATTAAGCAATCTTCGGGTTCTGATCCTGCTGCAGTTATCTATGATGCTGTACAAGCAGCGAAGCAACGTCAAGTAGATGTGTTGATCTGTGATACAGCTGGTCGATTGCAGAATAAGACTAATCTAATGGAAGAATTGAACAAAATCTTCCGTGTCATTCAGCGTGAATTGCCTACAGCACCTCATGAAGTGTTGTTAGTGCTTGATGCTACGACTGGTCAAAATGCGCTTAGTCAAGCAAAACTATTTGGTGAAAAGAGTGGCGTAACTGGACTTGTATTAACAAAACTCGATGGTACAGCTAAAGGTGGTATTGTTATTGCCATTCGTAATGAATTGAATATCCCTGTGAAGCTTGTTGGTCTAGGCGAGAAAATGGGCGATCTTCAAGAATTTGATTCTGATCAGTTTGTGCATGCGCTATTTGCTGGACTTATTCAGAAAGAAGCAGATCAAGAAGAAGATCAAGAAGAAGTTGAGAAAAATTAAATAACATAATAGATTGAAAGCCACCTAAAGAGAGGTGTTATCTGGAGTATTTCGGATTACATGTTTGGATGGGTGGCTTTTGTTCATATGAGTAACATTTATCATTTAACAAGTCCACAATAAATTTGATTAAATAATGAGTTAGGAGGGATAGCATGACAGATCAACAGTTACGAGCGAAAGAAATTTTTGAGTCTCATTATGGGAACAAGCTTCAAATGTTCCGTGATGGTCAACTTAATGAATATAAAGAATACAATATTGCAATAGAACAAGAGAAGCAATGGATGAAAGAATTAATTCAGTACTATTCATCGCAATTATCGATTAGAGATTGGGATGCGGTGCATCATCTTGACATAGTAGCTAGTAATTATAAAGATAGTGAAATCGTTACAAATATATTGTTATTCTCAACAAGACATCTTAAAAGTGCAGATAGTATTGTAAAGCTCAAATATGCAGAATATATGATTCATATTATTGGCTTAACTAGAGATGTATTATCTAAGGATCAGCTTGTTGATGCGATCAAGAAAACACTTATAATATTTGATGATATTATGAAAGGTCAATTAGTCGTTGATCCTGGTCATGAATTGAGTCTTCATCAATTAACAGATAAGAGGTCACTGAATAATCGGGCGAAGCGTGGTATTGAACAGTTAGAGAATATCTCAGTATAGAAGTAGTTCAAAAAGCGGACTTTGATAACGATGATTGGCGCTGTAGCATAGTCGACATTGAATATGAAGCGAACTTGGGAAGTCCGGGAATCGTGTACATACTACGTATACTAGATTGTCCTCCTTCCGCAAGTAGCGCTCCATCTTCTTGGTTCTGAAAGCCCGCTTTTTGAACCTTCATTAGAAAAGATAGCTATAATCTCAAAAGTGAAATAGTGACAAGTAAAAATACTTGACACATGTAACTGATTACGTTATGATAATATTCGTTGCCAAGTGTAAAGGTAATTTACTTTACAGTGAAACCTGATTGGTACAGTCTTCAAAGGATGTAATGGAGGGAAATGGAATGCAACATATAGAGCCAGATGCCCTAGCCAAGACAACTCGCATTAATTTGCTATTAGATTTCTATGAAGAGTTATTAACAGATAAGCAACGAACTATTCTAACATATTACTACCATGATGATTTTTCATTAGGTGAAATCGCTACTGAATTTGGCATTAGTCGCCAAGCAGTGTATGATAATATAAAGCGGGCCCAGCAAGCGCTGGAATCGTATGAACGGAAATTAGGGCTGTTAACCAGGCATGGGCAAACAGTACACCTGACGGAGCAATTAGAAGATCAACTTGATCAACTACAACTTCCAATGGAGCAACGACAACATTTACAAACAGTCGTTGAACAGTTACGTTCTATAGAAATTATGACACAAATGGAGGCGATAAAGGATGGCAGCATTTGAGAGTTTGTCGAGTCGGCTGCAGAATGTTTTCAGCAAGCTGAAGGGCAAAGGAAAAGTTTCTGAAAATGATGTCGCTGAAGCGATGCGCGAAGTACGACTTGCTCTACTTGAGGCGGACGTTAACTTCAAAGTCGTGAAAGACTTTATAGCCAGGGTGAAAGAGCAAGCTATTGGATTAGATGTATCAAAAAGCTTTACGCCAGGCATGGTCATTATTGATATTGTTAATAAAGAACTTACTGAGCTTATGGGTGGAACTCAAGCGAAACTTGCTAAAGCTAACAAGCCTCCAACAGTTATTATGATGGTTGGTTTACAGGGTGCGGGTAAAACAACATCCTCTGGTAAGCTTGCAAAGTTATTGCAAAAAGGAAACCATAAACCATTACTAGTTGCTTGTGATATATACCGTCCTGCGGCAATCAAACAACTTCAAGTTCTAGGTGAGCAGATCAATGCACCAGTATTTGCAATGGGTGATCAAGTATCTCCTGTTGATATTGCTCGTAATGGTTTGCAACACGCCAAAGATAACGGTAATGATTATGTTATTTTCGATACAGCTGGTCGATTACATATCGATGAAGCTTTAATGGGTGAGTTGAAAGACATTCACTCCATTGTTAAGCCAGATGAGGTGCTCTTAGTCGTTGATGCAATGACTGGACAGGATGCCGTTAACGTTGCTCAAAGCTTCCATGAACAGTTGGAGCTTACAGGTGTCGTTCTAACGAAACTAGATGGGGATACTCGTGGTGGTGCCGCTCTTTCAGTAAAAGCTGTAACCGGACAACCTATCAAGTTCGCTGCAATGGGCGAGAAGATCGATTCATTGGAGCCATTCCATCCTGAACGTATGGCATCTCGTATCCTTGGTATGGGTGATATGCTTTCTTTAATTGAGAAGGCGCAAGCGGGAATTGATGCAGATAAAGCTGCTGAGATGGAACGCAAAATGCGTAATGCGGAATTTACCTTTGATGATTTCCTAGAGCAAATGGAGCAAGTCAAAAAATTAGGTCCACTGGATCAAATTATGGATATGTTGCCGGGCATGGGTAAGATGAAAGGTAATATGAAAGATATGAAGGTTGATGAGAAGCAAATGGGTCGTGTCGAAGCCATTGTCAAATCAATGACAAAGGAAGAGAAACAAAAGCCAGAATTGCTTAACCATAGCCGACGTAAACGTATTGCTACTGGTAGTGGTGCTACTATTGTTGAAGTTAATCGACTGATCAAACAGTTTGATGATATGCGTAAAATGATGAAGCAATTTAGTTCGATGATGGGCCCTAACGGACCGAAGGGTCTTAAAGGCGGTAAAAAAGGTATGAAGGGGATGAAAGGACTTCTAGGCAAGAACATGAAGTTTCCCTTTTAGACTTTGATCACGATGGTTATGCTGATGTAGCGTATTCGGCTTCGAGTATGGCATTCATCGCTTGCTCCGTTGCTCGTGTACCAATTACGTACACTGTGCTACTCACTTCACTAGCTTCATACCATCTTCTTGGTGCTGAAAGTCTAAAATTGCTACGAAGTTTTCGTGGGATTCAAGATAAGCCTGTAAGGTGAATTCGGTCGCCGTATGCTCGTGTACGTTGTACACTGTGCTACTCGCTTGGTGTTTATGCAATGTATGATTTTTCGAAGGAGGTGAATTTCTAATGGCAGTTCGTATTCGTTTGAAACGTATGGGTGCTCACAAAGCTCCATTCTATCGCGTAGTAGTATCTGATTCTCGTTCACCACGTGATGGTCGTTTTATTGAAGAAATCGGTACTTATAATCCAGTTGCGCAACCTGCAGTAGTAACAATCAACGAAGAAAAAGCGTTGAAATGGCTACAAACAGGTGCACAAGCATCTGATACAGTTCGTGACTTGCTTTCTAAAGCTGGTGTAATGAAAAAATTCCATGAGCTTAAACAACAGAAGTAATAGCTAATAGTTATTACTGTTGAGAAGCGGAGGGCTTTGTTGATGAAAGAGTTAATTCTTGTCATAGCGAAGGCTTTAGTGGATCATCCGGAAGATGTGCGCGTTCATGTTAAAGATGAACGCAGTACGATTTACGAGCTTTCGGTTCATCCATCTGATGTCGGTAAAATTATCGGTAAGCAAGGTCGTATTGCGAAAGCGATACGAACTGTGGTGAACTCGGCTGCAACTAAGTCTAACGAGCGTGTGATCGTTAACATTCAATCATAAGTGAATGCGCCGTCAGGAGGGTTAGGATGAAAATCCTGACCCTCTTTTGGCATGGAAATGCGAAAAAGTTTGTTAAGTAAGGGATGATGAAATGAGTGGAACTTGGTATAATGTTGGTCTAATTGTGAATACACACGGACTAAAAGGTGACCTGAAAATAATGTCACGTACAGATTTCCCAGAAGAGCGCTTCGCTGTAGGCAGTAAGCTCGTTATGTTCAATGAAGAAACAGGACAATCTATAAATATTGAGATTGTTAACTCGCGTGAGCAAAAGGGAATGTACTTTATTAAATTAAAGGGTTATAACGATATTAATGAAGTAGAGAAATTCAAAGGCTGGCTAATTAAAGTAGCTGCTGAAAATCAAGGTTCATTAGATGATGGCGAATATTTTTATCATCAAATAATCGGCTGTGAAGTATACAGCGATGAAGATGAATTGCTTGGCGTAGTAACAGAAATTCTGTCTCCAGGAGCTAATGATGTATGGGTTGTAGATCCTGGCAAAGGCAAAGGGAAACAGATTTTGTTACCAGTAATTGATCCTGTCGTACTTAATGTTGATGTGGCAAGTAAACGAATCACTGTACATTTGCTAGAAGGATTGGTCTAACATGAAAATTGATGTGTTAACATTATTTCCTGAGATGTTCACCGGTGTGTTCACTAGTAGCATATTAGGAAAAGCTCATCAAAAAGGAATTGTTGAGCTTAACGCGATTAATTTCCGTAAATATGCCAATAATAAGCATAATACGGTAGACGATTATCCTTACGGTGGCGGCGGTGGTATGATCTTGAAGGCTGAGCCTGTATTTACTGCAGTGGAGGAATTACAAGCTCAAGCTTCAGAGCCACCACGTGTAATTTTGATGTGCCCGCAAGGGGAAAGTTATACTCAACGTAAGGCAGAGGAATTAAGCGCGTCTAGTCATCTCGTTTTTATTTGCGGTCATTATGAAGGTTATGATGAGCGTATTCGTCAGCATCTAGTTACAGATGAAATATCTGTAGGCGATTATGTGCTCACTGGTGGAGAAATTCCTGCGATGACCGTTATCGATAGTATTGTAAGATTACTGCCAGGTGTGCTGGGCAATGAGACAAGTGCAATTACGGATTCATTCAGTACTGGCCTACTGGAATATCCTCATTATACAAGACCAGCTCAGTTCCGCGACTGGTCAGTTCCAGATGAATTACTTTCTGGCCATCATGCTAATATTGAGAAGTGGAGACGTGAACAATCGCTATTACGCACATTAGAACGTCGACCTGATCTACTTGAACATGTTGAGCTGTCCAAGAAAGAGAAGAAATGGCTATCCGAGCAACGTAAATTGCTCGGTAACGATTAATAATAGCATTGTGATCGAACAATTAGGACAAACCCATAACTTATCATTGTATTGATGCAGTAAATATGATAAAATGATTAATGTTGTTCGTATAACGGGTGGTCCGCTATAAACGATGATCTACTCAGAAGAATAGGGAGTTTATAAGAACATCTATGGTGAAAGGAGTTGAATGTATTGAATATCCTACAAGCAATTGCTCAGGAACAGCTTCGTCAAGACGTACCTAATTTCCGTCCTGGTGACACGCTAAAAGTATACGTAAAAGTAATCGAGGGAACTCGTGAACGTGTTCAGTTATTCGAAGGCGTAGTAATTAAACGTCGCGGTGGCGGAATTAGTGAAACTTTTACTGTACGTAAAATTTCATACGGTGTTGGTGTGGAAAGAACTTTCCCTCTTCATTCACCAAAGCTTGAAAAAATCGAAGTAGCACGTCGTGGTAAAGTTCGCCGCGCTAAATTGTACTACCTTCGTAACCTTCGTGGTAAAGCTGCAAGAATTAAAGAAATTCGTTAAAATGAATCATCAAGAGGAGCTTGTTCTATCAAGCTCCTTTTCGTTTTTTTTGCATCTGCTAGAGTCTAGAGGAGGGCTGTACAATGGAACCCAAAGATGAGTTAATCGATCAACAAAAAGCTACAAAAGAAGAAGTAGCTGAGCAATATGAAAGCTCTCAGGATGAAAATAATGATATGGCATCTGGCTCTACGGTTACAAGGGCAAGTAAGAAAGCAAAACAAGACAAAACGTACAAAGAGGTAGTCGATTGGATTAAATCCATCGTTATCGCTGTTGTACTTGTTGCCATAGTTCGACTTTTTCTATTCTCACCATTTATAGTCGATGGTGATTCGATGGAACCTAACTTTCATTCCCATGAACGTGTCATAGTTAACTTACTTATTTATAATATTAGTAAGCCTGAATATGGTGATGTTGTCGTATTTGATGTTCCTGAAGAAGATCGACGTTTCATTAAGCGAATTATTGGAGTACCTGGTGATACGATTAGAGTAGAAGGCGATCAGTTGTATATTAATGATGAATTAATTACAGAGCCTTATCTTACAGATGCCATTGCAGAGAGCATGGCTGAAGGATTAACATATAACGGAATTGGAGACTCATTCAGTTTCCCTAATGAAAGATACCCAGACAATGTTGTCCCTGAAGGAATGTATTATGTAATGGGCGACAATCGAGGTTATAGTAAGGATAGTAGAGCTATAGGTTACGTATCAGAGGACGAAATTATCGGACGTGCTGATGTCGTAATGTGGCCATTAGATAAATTAGAGTTGGTTAAGCATTACAACTAGATGAGGTGACTTACATGGCGATTCAATGGTTCCCGGGGCATATGACCCGTGCCAAACGTCAAATTCAAGATAAGTTGAAATTAATCGATATTGCGATTGAACTACTAGATGCACGAGTGCCGATTTCTAGTCGTAATCCAATGATAGATGACATTTTGCAAGGAAAGCCAAGACTTATTATTTTGAATAAGTCTGATTTGGCAGATCCTGTAATGAATGAACAATGGAAACAATATTTCGAGAATGAAGGACATACGGTTGCAATTGTAGATTCTAATACAGGTACACGTGTCAATGAAATTCCGATTTTGACGAAGCAAATATTGAAAGCAAAGATAGATAGACAAATCGCTAAAGGGATGAATCCTCGTGCTAATCGTGGACTAATTGTAGGTATTCCGAACGTTGGGAAATCTACACTTATTAATCGTCTTGCAGGCCGTAATATTGCGATCACCGGTGATAAGCCTGGTGTTACGAAGGGGCAACAATGGATTAAAGCAGGCGGCGAATTAGAGTTGCTTGATACACCAGGTATTCTATGGCCGAGATTTGATGATCAAATCGTAGGATATCGCTTGGCAATGACTGGCGCAATTCGTGAGCAAATTTTGAATATTGATGAAATCGGATACTATGCGATTAAAACACTTGCGGGCAGATATTGGAACACAATTTCAGAACGCTATAGCTTAACGATTGATCCTCCAAAAGATCTAGAAGACAACGAAGAAATTGTTCGTGTTATGGAAGAAATAGGACGTAAACGTGGTTGCTTGATGAGTGGTAATCGAGTAGATCTTGATAAAACATCTGGAATTATATTACGTGATCTTCGTGCTGCCAAATTAGGACGTATTACGTTAGAAGCTCCATTTGATGATATGCCCATAAGAGAGGTTAAGAAATAGATGTCTGATGTCATCGATTTGTTGGACTTTGAAAAGGCGTTATGGACACAAGGGATTGAACATATTGCTGGTGTGGACGAGGTAGGTAGAGGTTGTCTATTCGGCGATGTAGTGGCCGCCGCGGTAATCTTACCACCTGGTTGCATCATTGATGGGATTAATGATTCCAAAAAGCTAACGGAAAAGAAGCGCGAGCAACTATATGTTGAAATTACACAGCAAGCTGTAGCATATTGTGTTGCGCGGATACCGGCACCTATCATTGATGAACTTAATATAAAGCAAGCTTCGCGACTTGCAATGAAGCAAGCGGTTGAAGGTCTACAAGTTGCTCCGCAGTTTCTACTCGTCGATGCAGAGATCATTGATCTTGACATAAATCAAGAAGGTATTGTAAAAGGTGATGCGCGTAGTCAATCGATTGGAGCAGCGTCGATATTAGCAAAAGTTACTCGTGATCGTCTGTGCGCACAAGAGTGGAATGACTTGTATCCCCAATATGAACTAGCGAAACATAAAGGTTATGGTACGAAAGTACATAATGCAGCAATTTTGGAATATGGTCCTACGATCATGCACCGTAAAACATTTTTGAAGAAACTTCTAGGTGAGCAATTAGAGAGTGTATGGCCGAAGCAATAGTAAATTTTGAATGGTATATCGTGCTACACAAGCAATAGAAGCGACTTGTAACCTAACTTAATGGATAGGATGCAGGTCGCTTTTTGTATCGCAATAGAAATTGAAAGGAGTGGGACAATGTTTCCTACATTAGAATCAGATAGATTGTTACTGAGAGAAATTACAAAGAGTGATGCTGAGGGTGTATTCTCCTGCTTTTCTAATGAAAATGTTACCCGATATTATGGACAAGATACACTAGTGAATATAGAACAAGCAGTAGCATTTGTTGATTTTTTTGCAAATAGTTACAAAGAGAAAAAAGGAATGCGTTGGGGAATCGAAATCAAAGGGCATCAAGGGATAATTGGCACTATTGGATTCAATGCGTGGTCTCCTAAACATAAACGAGCAGAAATAGGTTATGAGATACATCCGGAGTATTGGAGAAATGGTTATACCTTTGAAGCTCTATCTAAAGTTATTCAATATGGATTTGATGTATTAACTCTTACTCGTATTGGGGCAGTTGTATTTATAGATAATGAAGCATCTAATAAATTGTTACTCAAATCTGGATTTCAAAAAGAGGGCGTTCTGAGGGATTATATGTATCAAAATGGGATGGCATATGATACTAATGTGTATTCCATTCTTAGTAAAAATTGATATGCATTTGTTCAATAAGGGCAGATTAGTTTTTAGATTTTTTTCGTTGTATTATACAGTTCAACGCAGTATTGAGTGCTTGATGAGATAAAAGCATAAAATTATTGTTTTTAAGAGACACGATTAGTAGTCAAAAAATAGCGCTCAACAGCCGATAAATACTATATGTGAATGAAATGAGGTGGACAACGCGCATGAGTATTGGAAATATTAAAGGCATATTGGGCGATGCAGTAAGCAATGATGTAAGAACACTAGAACTGAAAATCGGTCAGGTTGTTCGTGGCGTTGTTTTACAACAATATGATAATAACGAAGCGTTAGTTAATATAAATGGAGTACAAGTAAGAGCAAAGTTGGATATCCCGCTTATGGAAGGCCAAGCTTCATTACTACAAGTTCAGCCAGATTCAAAAGGCGCATACATTTTACTAAAACAAGTTGATCCTACAACACTTGGGTTGAACGATCCTATGAAAGATATATTGAAAGCACTCAATATGCCAGATAAAGCATGGGCGAACGATATTATTAAAGACTTGCGCAAAGAAGGCTTTCCTCTGAATAAAGAAACTGCGGCAGCGTTTCAGAAGGCAGCTCAGTTAATACCACCGGGCGTTAACCAAGAGCAATGGATGCAGGCAGCGGCTAGCGCATTTAAGCGTGGATTACCGATGACACAAGCAACAATTTCTGCTTTTCATCAGTTGCAATCAGGAACACCGTTACATGGATTAATAGATCAGTTGAAAAGCCAACTGTCTTCGCTATTACAAGCTAATAATACTGGGACTACAACTACTAGTGCACAGACAACGGCATTGCTTAACCAACTTTCAACTTTACTAGATGAAGGTTCGTCATTATTACGTTCTTTGGCAACGAATGGCGCTACAACGCAACCTGCTCCATCAATTGGAGCAAGTAATCAAGGAGCAATAGTATCTTCTGGTAGCGGAGATTTAGTAGGGAAAGATGCTTCATTAGCTTCACAACAAGGTCAAACACAATCAGCTACGCAATTACAAAGCGCAGCAAGTCCAACAGCTGCACAAGGAAATCTTGGATTACTCTTGAAGTGGCTAGGTGTGAATCATGAAACTGCACTTGGCAAGCAGTTGCTGACAGGTCAGCCTGCCAATGCTCAGCCGCAGATTAATCAAGCAAATGCTCAGTTAGCGCAGACTCCAGTACCAAATAGTAATGTGCAAGGTGGCAATATGAATGGTACACAAGGGAATACTGCGAACTCAGCTGGTATGCTTGGAAATACTACAGTATCAACTAAGGGGCAACAACCGATTGTAGGTAATAAAGGCCTGCTTACAACTAACAATACAGCGCCAACTACTAGTAATCAGAGTGCGAATGTTGTTCCAACATCACCCACGCTCGCTGCACCAACACCCGCAGCGGTCATACAGCAATCTGTGGCGATTAGTCAAAATGCTGAAGTGACAAGCAATCATACAAACGTACAACCAGCAAATGCTAGTAATCCACAAGCTCCGCAGCCTACAGCAGCACAACAAGTTTCTACTCAACAAGCAGTTCAATTGCAAGGAACTATTCAAGCTAATCTGCAAAATGATGTTGTTCATAATCAAGCGACTGTATCTCATAATCCATTGTCCGCAAGTCAGCAAGCTGAACATATGCAACCACAAGCAAATACAACTGCAGCTCAAGCTCAAGCTGGTCAAGCAACAACGAATCATGACAGCTTAAAAGCTTCGATTATGCAACTGGTGCAAAGTGCGGATACACCAGCCGCGATGAAGGAGACAGCACAGCAGCTATTGAATGCGATAACGGGTCAGCAACTAATGTTATCGACAGAGCGGAATCACTCCGTATTCTCACATGTGACGATGTTTATTCCTTTGCAGGACCAAGATGGTGGTCAGACTGCTGCCGTTCATATTCAAACACGTCGAGACCGTAAAGGCGAATTGGATTCGGAAAATTGCCGTATCGTATTCGATCTTAATATGAATGCGATAGGACCAACGATGGTTGATGTGAATATTACAAGCAAGATCGTTAGCTTGAATTTATGGAACGACCATCCTGCGATAGGAGCAGTGATCGAGGCGCTTAAGCCAGAAATCAGCGAAGCATTATATTCTACAGGTTATATGCTATCTGCCGTTAGAACGACTCCAATTCCGACACCAGAAGCAGAGAATGAACAGCTAGAAGAATTAAAACAGAGAATGCTTCCGCCTGATGTCGAACAGATCAACTCGACGCGATATAAAGGAGTCGACTTTAAAGTATGAATGAACAACCACCAGTTACAAAAATGCGTAAAGCAGTAGCGATGAAGTATGATCCGATGAATGCCTCTGTTCCTACACTTATAGCTAAAGGGCAAGGTGAACTTGCTGAACGAATACTAGCTAAAGCAAAAGAAAATGGAGTGCCGATTCAAGAAGATCAATCACTTGTTGAAGTATTGTCTAAATTAGATATTGATCAGGAGATTCCACCGGAGCTGTTTGCTGTAGTTGCAGAAATATTGAGCTTTGTATATCGAGCGGATCGAAATGCGAGGGATTGGCCACTATGACTCTGAATCGAAAGCAGCTAGGTGCGGAAGGTGAAGAGCGTGCAAGTTTATATTTGCAAGAGCAAGGCTACATCATCGTTCAGCGCAACTGGCGTTGTAGTTCAGGCGAGATAGATATTATTGCAAGTAAAGATAAACAGCTAGTGTTCGTCGAAGTGAGAACTAGAACCGTGTATGCTGAAGGGGCAGGAGTAAATCGTTATGGTTCAGTGTTAGAAGCGATTACCCCCCGTAAGCAGATGCAGTTACGTCGTCTGGCTGAGATTTATCTCTATCAAGCGAAGCTACGAAACATCTCGCTCTGCTTCGATGTCGTACTAGTAGAGCGAAGCGGGGAACATTATACGTTGAATCATATTAAACATGCGTTTTAATCTAGATCGTATTACGAGAGTATAGAGCAATATTAGCCGGAGGACATAACATGCGAAGCGAAGATCAAATTAAGCGTAAAATTTATGAGTTGCAACAAGCAAAGAATGCATCTACCCAAGAGGATAGAACAAGAGTGTTGGAATCGCAAATATTGATACTTGAGTGGGTATTAAATAATCCAACAGAGAGTTATCATGCATAAGTGAATAGAGTATGGAAGACTAAGAAGCGTGCCGATATATAATCGGTGCGCTTCTTTTGTTATTGGAAGTGGATTAATATGTAATATTTGTTTGAATAAAGTGGGTATGGTTGTTATATTTGAGATATGTAGTGAAAAATGGAACTAAGTTGACGGGATTAAGGAACGCGAGAATTAGTGTGCGTGTGGGGGACTATACAGTTTGAAAAAGTGTTTCAAATAAAGTATGTTATGTAAATTACTTTGAATAATTAGAAATAGGGTGATATCATTTATAAATTCTATGATAATATTGTTCTAGATTACTTAAACAAGATGAGACAATATTATGAATTTTACAATCTAGACCAGTTGAAAATGTTGAAGATTAGAAGTGAAGCGTCAGAAAATATTTTTAAACAATCATCATATTTTTTGCTAATTATTACATTCTTTATCTCTATTATTACTATGATTGTTAATAGACTATTCCAAGAAAATAATTTCGATAAGATGCAGATAATGCTATATGTTGCTATCGGTTTTATAGGAACTTTATTAATTACAATAATGGCATTACACATTAATATTATACAGAGAAAGTTAATACTTGATGATTTGATCAAAGAAAAAGAAAAAGAGAAAGAAAAAGAGAAAGAGAATGATAACGCATTAAATAAGTAATGGAAAACGTTAGTAATATTTTACTTGAAGTGTGTTATATCACCTAACATAATATTTGAACAGGAACTATGCTGTGGTCACTTTGATGATTTTGGCAGAGTGGTAGAATTATTGACAATTTCATTTAGAAATTCTTGAATACACGAAACGTTATATGAAAGACTCAACATGATATTGAATATGATCGCTTAGAAGAATATATTTCTGGAATTAGAGAAATAGCAGAGTATGAAATTGATTATCTGTCTGAAGAAGAATTAGCAAGCATAATATGTAAAGTATTTTTCGAATGGTTTGGAATTACATAAAAGATTGAATACTTTACAGGAACCTCTAAAATAATAAAAGCTAAATTGATAAAATCGAAGTTTTAATTCCTAACTTTATAACTGCGATACAGATTGTACTACTTATAAAACATCAATCACGCGGGGATCGACCTTGGTCTCTAGTGATGCTTATGGCAAAGTAGTAGATTCATATGACAACTTCTTAAGGAAGTTTGTAAATGCATGTAGGTTTAGGAAATTCTATAAAAAGGAAGTAATTATTAATGACACAAACAAAGCGAAATAAAACCACTAAAAATACTGAAAGATATGAACACATGAAAAATAACAGAGAAAATCAAGGTTTGAATGAGGCGTATAGTAGTAATGACCTGTTATTAAAAGAATTCGATCAAGCTTGGAATCATTATAGACATATAGAAGATCAAAGAAGCAAGACAATGAATTATTTTTATACAATTGTACTTGGTATTACTGTTTTATTTGTTAATTATTTTAAAGATAAAAACTTACAATTATCCTATGTGGCATGTATTGGGATAAGTATGTTGCTGCTACTAGTATTTATTTATACATTTTTTGCATATACCTCTGTGAGAAAGGCTTCAAAAGTACTCAATCACTATGAAAATGTTATGGAAATTATTCGTAAATTATATTACAAGGATGAAAGAAGCCTAAAACTTCTATATGTTAGAAAAACATTGCGGAAGTCAAAAATTTCTAAACTTTTTAGCGTTCAAAGCACATCAGAATCAACATTACTTGGAACAATGTTAGTGATATTAATAATTGAAATTCTGATATATATGTTTTTCTTTCAAATTACAAATAGTAGTACTCAATTGAAAAACTTTCTTTTTTTAAATTTCATAATAATCGCAATGATTTTCGTAATAATAATACATGATTTGTTCGGAAAGAAGAAATAAAATCTATTAACACCAGAATCAGACTAGGGCTGCATCCTCGATTGGAAGATTTTAAGAAGGGACTGTTATTAATAAATACAAGAATTATAGTAGTTGATGGTATACCGGGATCGGGAAAATCAACAACAGGAAAGTAGTTCAGTGAAATATTTAGTGAATCTGCCAAGGTACTAAGTTTTGGAATCTGGGAAGATACACTGCTGAGAGTTTATAAGGAATAATGTTGAATGTAAATGTTGATATTAGTGAATTCTATCAACATGTCAAAGAACGGGGTTATATTAATATCAAATTTATTACAGAAGAGAACGGCATGAGGAATTGTCTATCTGTATGGTGAATAAGTTATCAATGAGTTGCTTTCGATCTCAGTGAGTCTCTAGAAGAACATATAAGATTTCGATCACCAAATTAATTGTATTTGAATACTAGCATGGAAAAGGGGATTAACCATGAAGAGCTTAACATTTTGGAGTAGTAATAGTAATGATGAAACGCTAATCAATGAGGTTATGGCAGGTTTGAAAACTGCTACCTGCACACCAATGATATGGTACTATAACAATCCTGAAGAGGCGGCGACTGAGGTTGGCGACTATGTAGCTGTGTTAAATAATCATGGAATTCATAGGTGTACAATACAGATAACTGAAAATTATGAAATTCCTTATGGAAAGATAGATATTAGTGTTGCTAAGGGAGAGAACTATACCTCACTAGAAGCATTCATTGATGATCATAATAAATGTTGGGAAACTGATTTATTAAATGAAGGAATAGCATTAACGGAAGATACAATAATTGTAGTAGAGCATTTTAAGCTAATTGAAGTAGTTTAAACGTTTGAATGGAATATTTATCCGATAATACACATCTAGGTTCCTTTAAGGGTTTTGATTTTTAGATAGAAGTTTGTTGACTTAGAAATTAGGCAAAGAGAGTTATTCTCAATATAGAATATTGGTAGAGGAATTATAATGAATAAGAGTGCAAAGCACGTCACGAAATCGGTGATGTGCTTTTTGTGTTATAAAAAGAAAAAATTGATTACTTATTAAGTAAATTGAACAAGATAAAGTGAAAGAAAAGAGCATTCAATTACATATTCATGCTCTGGGTTAGAAAGGATATATAGAAAATAAAACTAAGCCAGTAGAAAGGTTGTTATATATGGTAAAGATTTGTGTAATTGGTAGCTGTGCTATGGATTTAGTAGTAACGTCAGCAAGGAGACCTAATGCTGGTGAGACTTTGCTTGGAGATAACTTCTCAACTGTTCCAGGGGGAAAAGGTGCTAATCAAGCAATAGCAGCTGCGCGACTAGGTGCCGATGTGACGATGATTGGCTGTGTTGGAGAAGATTTTTATGGTAAGGCTATCATTGATAATTTGATCAGAAATAACGTTAATACTACGTTTGTTGATTCAATGTCGGATATAGATAGTGGAACAGCACATATTATTTTAGCTGAAGGTGATAACAGTATTATCGTTGTCAAAGGAGCAAATGATAAAGTGAGCACTGCTATAATTGATCAAGCCAAGGATACAATAAGAACTGTTGATATGGTTCTAGTTCAGCAAGAGATACCAGAGGAAACTGTATCTTATGTAAGCGATATTTGCTGTGAATTTAATGTGCCTATGCTGCTTAATCCAGCGCCAGCTCGTTCTATTAGTGAATCGATTATCGAACAAGCTGCATATTTAACACCTAATGAACATGAATGTTCCATTCTATTTCCTCAATACACGACAACAGAAGCATTACAAAAATACCCTAACAAGCTTTTTATTACAGAAGGTAGTAAAGGAGTTCGATATTATGATGGGGAGCAAGAGGTACTTGTTCCTACTTATAAGGTGAACGTTATAGATACAACTGGAGCGGGAGATACTTTCAATGCGGCACTTGCCGTTGCTCTAGCTGAAGGTAACACAATACAAGCTAGTTTAAAGTTTGCGAATCGAGCCGCTTCTTTATCTGTAACAAAATTCGGAGCTCAAGGTGGAATGCCTACAAGAGCACAAGTAGAGGAGAACCTATAATTATGAAAAAACAAGGAATATTAAATAGTCATATAAGTAAAATTCTTGCTGACTTAGGACATACGGATACGATCGTCATAGCGGATGTTGGACTTCCCATCCCCAACGATGTTCCAAGAATTGATCTAGCTCTTAAACTTGGAGTCCCAAGCTTCGAAGATGTAGTGAAAATAATTGCGGAAGATATGGTTATTGAAAAGATTATAGTAGCTGATGAACTTGCAGCAAATAATCAAGAAACATCAAAATTCATAAATGATCAATTTAATGAAATTTCAATTAAGAAGGTTTCACACGAACAATTTAAGATACTAACCCAGAATGCAAAAGTCATTATTAGAACAGGTGAAGCCAAACCATATGCAAACTGCATACTTCAATCAGGAGTTAATTTTGGATAATGAGGGGGTTCTAACGATATGAAAGTTGAAATGAGTGATATATATAAGTCATTTGGTGCTAATCGTGTTTTGACAGGTGTGGATTTTGAACTTCGTGAAGGCGAAGTTCATGCACTTATGGGTGAGAATGGTGCTGGAAAATCTACTTTGATGAATATTTTGATTGGCTTACACAAGCGGGATCAAGGCACAATTATTATAGATGGTCAGGAAACATACTTTGCAAATCCAAAAGAAGCGGAAAAAAGCGGAATTGCGTTTATCCATCAAGAGTTGAATGTATGGCGGGATATGACGGTATTAGATAATCTGTTCATTGGAAAAGAACTTTCTACAAGTATCGGTTTACTTAATATGAAAGAGATGAGAGAGCTCGCGAATAAACAATTTAAGAAGCTTTCTGTAACGATTCCATTGAATCAAGAAGCAGGAGAATGTTCTGTTGGTGAAAAACAAATGATTGAGATTGCAAAGGCTCTAATGACTAATGCAAAGGTAATCGTAATGGATGAGCCAACTGCTGCATTAACAGAACGCGAAATTCAGAAATTGTTTGAAGTAATTGCATCTCTCAAGAAAGAAGGAGTATCAATCGTCTATATTTCGCATCGGATGGAAGAAATTTTTGCTATATGTGATCGAATAACCGTCATGCGAGATGGTAAGACGGTAGATACAAAACCAATTCCAGAAACGAATTTTGATGATGTAGTTAGAAAGATGGTTGGGCGAGAACTAACGGATCGTTTCCCTGTTAGTCAATCAAAACCAGGGGAAGTTGTGCTAGAAGTTAAAAATGCATCTAAGAAAGGGCAGTTTAGAGATGTGAATTTCTCCGTTAGATCAGGAGAGATTATCGGTTTTTCAGGGTTAATGGGATCTGGTCGCACCGAAATGATGAGAACGATTTTTGGATTGGATTCATTGGATCGTGGTGAGATTTGGGTAAAAGGAAAAAAAGTTGTCATACGTAATCCGAATGATGCCATGAAGGTCGGTATTGGATTTGTTACAGAGGATCGCAAAGATGAAGGATTAGTGCTCGATTTCTCGGTGCGAGACAATATGGTGCTAACTAATTTATACAGTTTCGCTCCTAAGGGCATTATTAACAACAAGAAAGAACAACAATTTGTAGATATTCTTATTAAACGTCTGCATATTAAAACACAATCATCATCCACTTTAGTTCGTAACTTATCTGGTGGTAATCAACAAAAGGTTGTAATTGCGAAATGGATTGGCATTGGACTAAGTGTTCTTATATTGGATGAACCTACACGTGGAGTCGATGTAGGAGCAAAAAGAGAAATATATCAACTTATGAATGAATTAACAGAACGAGGTGTAGCGATAATTATGGTTTCATCAGAGCTTCCTGAAGTACTAGGAATGAGTGATCGTATCTACGTTGTTCATGAAGGTGCAATTGGTGGAGTACTTACAAAACAAGAAGCGACACAAGAGCAAATTATGAGGTTAGCTACAGGGGGCAATAGTGATGACGACAATCAATGATCAAAATGAACATAGAGGATTTCAACTAGGACAATTTACACAGAAACTTGGACCTTTACTAGGGTTAATTATTCTAATAATTATTGTAACAGTACTTAACCCTAGTTTTTTGGAACCACTTAATATTCTCAATTTACTTAGACAAGTAGCGATCAATGCGCTTATTGCTTTTGGTATGACATTTGTTATTCTAACAGGTGGGATTGACCTGTCTGTCGGTTCAATTCTTGCGCTCTCTAGTGCAATTATGGCAAACCTGATGCTCTCAGGATGGGATCCCATATTAGCAATAATTGCTGGCTGTGTATTAGGTGGCGTGATGGGTGTTGTTAATGGTGTTCTAATTACGAAGGGACGAATGGCACCTTTTATTGCTACATTAGCTACAATGACTATTTTTCGTGGATTAACGCTTGTATATACGAATGGTAATCCAATCACAGGACTTGGCGATAGCTTAATGTTTCAATTATTTGGACGAGGTTATTTTCTAGGTATTCCTGTTCCAGCTATTACAATGATCATCGTATTTGCAGTTTTATGGATTGTACTTCACAAAACGCCATTTGGCCGAAAAACATATGCAATAGGTGGTAATGAAAAAGCATCAATTATTTCTGGTATTAAAGTTGATCGTGTCAAAATAATGATTTACTCTTTAGTTGGGATGTTATCGGCATTAGCTGGAGCTATCTTGACTTCCAGGTTGAACTCTGCTCAGCCTACAGCTGGAACTTCATATGAGTTGGATGCTATTGCTGCAGTTGTTCTTGGAGGTACAAGCTTAACTGGTGGTCGAGGACGAATTGTTGGTACATTAATTGGTGCGCTCATCATCGGGATATTGAATAATGGTCTAAACTTGTTAGGCGTATCTTCTTTTTATCAAATGGTAGTAAAAGGGATTGTCATTGCGATTGCTGTACTATTAGACCGTAGGAAAGCCTTATAGGAGGGATGCAACATGAAAAAAATAACGTTAATTCTAATTTCCATTCTTTTAATCCTAATGACAGGTTGTTCATTAGAGCCTCCAGATTGGGCAAAGCCTAATAAAGGCGGGAAATTAAGTAATATTAAAGTCGGATTATCAATATCTACTCTAAACAATCCTTTCTTTGTATCCGTCAAAGACGGTGTAGTAGCAGAGGCTAATAAGCTCGGAATAGAAGTAATCGTCATTGATGCGCAGAATGACTCAGCAAAACAAAGTAATGATGTGGAGGATTTAATGCAAAAAGGTGTTAATGCATTATTAATTAATCCTGTAGATTCATCTGCGATTTCAACTGTTGTACAGACTGCTAACAGCTTAGATATTCCAGTTGTAACATTGGATCGCTCTTCAGATAAAGGCGAAGTGAAGGCTCTTGTCGCATCTGATAACGTGAAGGGTGGATCAATGGCTGCGGAATATATAGTAGATAAGGTTGGAAAAGGTGCGAAAGTTATTGAGCTAGAAGGATCACCAGGAGCATCCGCTACTCGTGAACGTGGACAGGGATTTCATGAAATTGCAGATACTCAGTTAAATGTGATTGCAAAGCAAACTGCAGATTTCGACCGTACGAAAGGACTAACGGTCATGGAAAACCTATTACAAGGAAATCCAGGTGTACAAGCTGTCTTTGCACACAATGATGAGATGGCTCTTGGTGCTATAGAGGCGATACAAAGTTCAGGAAAAAACATTCCCATTATAGGTTTCGATGGAAATGAGGATGCGCTTAATTCAATACAAGCAGGAAAATTGACGGGTACCATTGCTCAACAACCTGATTTGATCGGACAACTAGCGGTACAAGCAGCAAAAGATGTTTTGGACGGTAAAACTGTGGAAAAGTTAATTGCAGCTCCACTTAAACTGGTTATAAAAGAGTAAGAACAACGTAATGTGAAAAATTATATTGATTAAAGTTCAAAGTAACAATGCACCTCCACAATGGTTAGAAAAGTTTGAGCCATAGGAGGTGCAAAAGTCATGACAAAATAATTAATAAGAGGCTGTTATCCAAACTTTTGTTGATAATGTGCTAACGTCAATAATGGCCAAATGTAGTGATAACTATGGTAACGGTTATAGAAATTTCCTGGAAGTCCAGCACCTGTTGGATAAATGGTTAACCAATTACTCTCATGCAACGATGTTAGGAGTCGATCAATTCCACGCTTTATCTCCGGAATCGGTTGATCATGTACGGCGATCAGAGCATCTACTGCCCAAGCGGTTTGCGAAGGTGTACTTTCATGGAGTGCGACATAGCTACGAATGACATCGCTACTACAGGATTCACCCCAGCCGCCATCACTATTTTGAATGCTTAATAGCCATTTTACTGCTTTTTGGATTTTTTTATGATTCGATGGAGTTCCAGTAGCCATTAAGCCTGTTATGGCTGCCCAAGTACCATAAATGTAGCAAACGCCCCATCTGCCATACCAAGAGCCGTCACGTTCTTGATGCGCGAATAACCAATCCACCCCTTTTTTGACACTCTTGTTGTCATAATTAAGCCCCCTGAAATTACCGAGATACTCTAAGGTTCGCCCAGTAAGATCAGCTTCAGATGGATCTATTGCTGCAGATTTTGCGCCATCTAGTGCAAACCATGTAAGCATTTTATTATTTGTGTTTTTCTCAAAAGCCGGCCAGCCACCATCGTTATTTTGCATAGATAATGTCCAGTTCAGTCCTAGATTACTAGATAGCAGGTATGAAGGTTCATTATGACTTAATCTGTGAATTGCTCGTAGAGCGGCGGTTGTATCATCTACATCTGGGTTTAACGTATTAGACTCTGAGAAGCCCCAACCTCCAGGAGTCGCATTAGCATTATGTACACTCCAGTCCCCTTTATTATGCTGCTGATGAGATAACAAATATTGTACTGCACTACGAATCGAGGGATGGTCATGCTTTACACCTGCCTCTTGCAAGGAATATGAAATTAATGCCGTATCCCAAACTGTGGAAGGTGAATTTTGTATTGTTGTTTTTCCGTTAATAGTACATCTCATATCGATTAAGCCTTGAATAGCATTTGTTATTGTCGGATGTTGTTTATCATATCCAAGAGCAAGTAATGAGAATACCATTAGAATGGTGCTACTAGCATAGCTATATAATGTTCCATCTGCTTCGATTCTATCTAGCATAAACTGCTCCGCCTTTGAAGTTGCGATATTATGTAGAGAGCGAGTGCTACCGATCAATCTATCTAAACCTAGTTCAATCATCTCGATCATTTGATGAAATAGCTCTGAATCCTGTTCATTAGCTTCTATTCTACTACTGTGTAGATCATTTAGATTAGGCGTACTATTTGTTTGAAGTGAGAAGTTTTGATTAGCCATAATGAGCATAGGGATTAGGTGAACTCTCGAATAACCTGAGAATTGAAATATGTTAATAGGTTGTATTGTAGGGAGAAGAATGATCTCAAGGGGGATCGATTTGATGGGGGTAGGCCAATTGATCTGACCTGTCGCAGCAAGAATAGCATTGCTCAATAAACCTTTTGAAGCGTCTAACCCACCTTGCGAGACTATATATTGTTTTGCTCTTTGCATCGAATCCTCAGAAGATTGACTGTAGCCTGAATAGAGTAAAGCGTAGTACGCATCGATCGTTGCAGATAAATTACCTTTATCTTCATCTCGATATAAACACCAATATCCATTAGGATGCTGCTGCGCTACTATGCGATTATGCAATCGTTGTATAATTAACTCATTATCAGAACTTATAGATCTTAAAAGTATTATCATATATGAATCAATAATTGTTCCATTTTCGAAGCAATAACGCCAAGAACCATCTGATCTTTGAGAATTAATCAGATAGTTTGTTAGGTTAGATATTTCAGTCGTTACTTTATCATTACGTGATGGCATGTAACATCACCTCCAAAACCTTTTTACTAGTATATAGAAGTGAAAAAGTAATCATGTTCGTTTTTGTAAATTGAATCTTATTACTGTTGGCATCGAATTTCTAGAAAGTAGGTAGGAACTATGAAAATTATTATTGCACCGGATTCAATTAAAGGGAGTATAAACGGTTAAGCAATTAGATCACCTTACAAAATAGATTGCAAGTTGATAAAGCGCAATATCATAAAAGTAAAGTTTGGTTGGAAATGTTATCTTTAAGAAGGTCGTTTCAAACAGAGGAGGATAACTAGATGTTAAAAGAAATCCGCACGATTTATCTTGATACTGAGTTAAACATAGAGGCGTATCGATTTAAGGGTATTATGCAAAAGTTTCCTACTCATTTTCATGAGTATTATGTTATTGGATATATTGAAGAGGGGTAACGAAGACTAGTTTGTAAAGGCGAAGAATATATTATCAATCCTGGAGATTTATTATTGTTTAACCCTTTTGATACGCATAGTTGTGAGCAAATAGATGGGAAAACTTTAGATTATAGGTGCATAAATGTGAGTTCGGAGATTATGGGAAGTATTATGTTGGAAATGAACGGCAATTAACATTTACCAACCTTCCAACAAAATGTTAATTTGTATTAGGAATAATTCTCACTTCAATAGCAGTGAGCTGGTTTTTTACTTTAGTATATTTATTAGATCATGTGGAAAAGTGGCTTAGAAAACCTAAATTTCTAAAAGCTTTTCAAAAAAATACTGGGGTAATGTTAATAGGATTTGGAATTAAGACAGTCATATGAATTATTTAAATCCTCAATTACTATAACAAACGAAAGAGCAATTACGACATCAATCGTAAATGCTCATTATTTTTCACTAGGAATTAATCTTGGTATGTCGCAGTAGGATGTTTCGTAAAAGGTAAAAAATGGTTGAAAAGTATGTTGTTAGATAGTATGTTTATAGAAGAAAATTAACAGGAGTATTCTATTTCATAAATAAAAAATGATAGGATATCATCACGTTATACACTATGAAGATCATTCACTTATTAGGAGTGAAAGTGAAATGGATATAATTAAGTAATACTAGACTGGAGTTTTTATCTAGCTACTTCATCTAACTCAATTTGAAAGATTAGTTTAATAAACAGCACAAGGAGAATAATAATGAACTACTTAGAAGTGTATTTACTTTCAATTTTAGTAGGAATAGGTTTGATCATTTATGGAGGTAGATCAAATAAGAAAGCAATTAAGTACTTAGGTGCATTAATATTACTAATAGATATAATAGTTCCAGTTGCTTCATTTATCGCAGGTTATATCGATGGTACTAAATCCAATTAACTATAAAACTAAATATGATATTTATTCTGAAATAAAGATGATTAAAGGGAACTTGATGATAAAGATGTTTATGACATAGTACTACAAATGGATTTAAACCATTAGATTAAGTTGAAATTACATTGCGAAAGTAGGTTATGAGTATGGAAAAATACATTATCAAACAAGCTGGGATCGAAGATTTGGAAAAGTTAGCTGAACTATTTAATTTATACAGAATCTTTTATGAGCAACAGTCAGATATTACAAAAGCCAATCAATTTTTGTTTGAGAGAATTGAACGAAAAGAATCGATTATTTTTATAGTGAAAGACTCAGGTAAAAGTGAATTTATCGGATTCACTCAATTATATCCATCATTTTCATCTATATCTATGCAGCGCTCTTGGATTTTGAATGATCTCTATGTGAAAACCGAACATAGAGGAAATGGAGTAGCCAAATTATTGTTAGAAAAAGCAAATAGTTATGCTCTAGAAACAGTATCTAAAGGTTTATCATTATCCACTTCTATAGATAATGTTCGAGCACAAAAAATATATGAAGATTTCGGATTTATTAGAGATGAAGAGTTCTTTCATTACTTTAAGGAAATTAAATAGGAGAATGACTTCATGGATTCTGAACTGTTAAATATATTTAATAAGAATAAAGAACCAATTGGTGTGGCAACTCGCGGAGATGTTCATAAATATGGCTATTGGCATGAAGCATTTCATTGTTGGTTCATATGCACAGAAAACAATATCGAGTATATCTATTTTCAATTACGAAGTGAACATAAACAGGACTACCCTAATCTCTTAGATATTACATCAGCCGGTCATTTATTATCAAACGAAACTGCCGAGGATGGGATAAGGGAGGTTAAAGAGGAAACCGGTATTGATGTTAGTATTCATGAACTAATTCCATTGGGAGTTATTGAGTACGTTGTCACTAACAGTAAAATTATTGACAAAGAGTTTGCTCATGTTTACCTGCATAAATATAATGGATATCTTGATGAATTTTTGTTACAAAGAGAGGAAGTATCCGGAATGTTTATGGCGCGATTCGATGATTTTTATGAGTTGGTCGTGAACAGAAAAAATCTAATTGATGTACAAGGGTTTGTCATAGACAGTAATGGAAATAAGCACAATGTAATTAAAGTTGTAGGGAGAGATGAGTTTGTACCTCATCCTGAAAACTTTTATGAATTATTAGTTCATCAAATCAAGGATGTATTTGAAAATATATCGAAGCGATAAAGGAAATAGAAAACAGAATAAATAAAACTAACGAAAGAGCAATAACGACATTAATCGTGATTGCTCTTTATTGTTCTAATTGAACTAGTGAAAATATAACAGAAAATTCGGATATAAATACGTAACTATAATCGAAAAACAGATTAAACTGTTGATAGTAAAGTAAGAGGTAAAAAGTGGTTGAATAGTATGTTGTTAGATAGTATGTTTATGGAAGGGAATTAACAAGAGTATTAATATTTATTTAAAAATGTTATTAGAAATGTCCGCACAGGAGCCAAAATGTATGTTTAAAAAAGAAATGAATAATGTAGAACTGATTGAGTTGACGGAATACCTTCATTTAACTAAACGCATAATATCGGCGACTGCAGCCGCGAGTATAATTATTAAGAATGATAAGGTTGTTTATGAATGGTATTCCGGTTTTCATAATAAACTAATGAGTAGTCGTAAAGTCGATGAAGAATCTCAGTTTAATGTAGGATCGATTAGAAAAACATATTTAGGTCTAGTTGTAAGTAAGGCTATTTACGAAGGTAAAATTACGAGTTTAGACGCTCGTGTTAGTGATTACTTTTATGAGCTAGATAAAGACTTATTAGGAAATACAACAATTCGGAATTTGTTGACTCATACTCACGGTTTGAGTGACAAGGGAAGGTTGTTTCTTCCTGGAACAAATTGGAACTATAATAATATAGGCGTCAATATTCTAATTAGTATCGTAAAGGACTTATACGGAAAGTCTTTTCCTACATTAATCGATGAGCTTGTCTTTTCTCCATATGGCTTTAATGAATCGGGTTGGAGAATGCAAGAAGAGGATAAACTTATTTGGCTTAATGATAGTTATCATAATGGTAATGGTAGTGACTCTAATTTATTTGTGAGTACTAGGGATTTAGCCCAATGGGGCTATTTGCACTTAAATAAGGGCTGTATAAAGGGCCAACAAATTATTCCACAGGAAGTATTTGAGCAGGCAACATCAATAATAAGTCCTTCAATTCATGAGAATCTTCCGAGAAATGGATACTATTGGTTTGTTCAGGATATGGCAAGACAAAAGTCGGAAATTGGTGACTTGTTGCCAAAAGATACATTTCAGTCCTTAGGTATAACTGGTTGTGTTTGTCTAATTATTCCTACAATAAATACGGTTGCCGTTCGAATGTATAATCAAACGGGACCAAACCCAGTAGGATACAATTATCTAAAAGATATCAAGTACTTTGGGGATTTAGTCTATACAAACCTAAAAAAGTTAGAGATTTGATATCATAGTGAAGTTTCGTATATTACAGCTAACATCGCATCTAAGCTAGGGTCGGGCTACTCACTTAAGCCTCTCTGGTTCGTACATACATTAACATTAGATGAAAGATCATGAAAAGAACACAGAATGAGGAGATTAAATGCTAAAGGATATACATGAATATTTAAGTGATCAGTTCCCTGAATATTGGAGTGATATCAACATTCGTTTTGAATTAGGACAGCCATATCGTAATGGTTCAAATCGGAGAATTATGCAGGTCAACAAAAGAGTAATTACAATTTTTGAAGAACTATTTGAACCTACAGATTTTATATATGTCGTAATCAAAGACTGGGGATCTCATGAGGACCCTATGTTTGGTAATACAACACCCGAATATCTATATGAATTACTCCAAGGTAGTACATTGGAAGAGGAAACTTTCTTTGATATTGATGAAGACGAAGATGAAGAGGGAAATAAAATAAAAGTAAAAAGTGAATATCAATTTAAAGTTACGTCAGGCATGGTTTCGTCAATTCCGTATAAAAAGATATTTGAAGGAATTTCACATTATGAGCAGGGGAGAGAACCATCTATTGGACAGAGGGTTTACATGATAAGCAAAGTGAAAAATATTTTATTTCATATGTACGATGACAGGGGATGTATCGCCCATTCTCCTACAAAAGAACATTTGAAGCATCTTTATATAAAGTATAACGATTGGGTTGTAGATTATTGGAGAGAGTACTTCGCAGGTATATTCAATGATAATTGAATAAATAAATAAACAATTATAATTCTAACATCACTGGACTTAGGTAGCACTGCACATAATGCTTCTGGTTTATGAATAGAAGAACTTTTTGCAAAAACGATGTGAAAAGGGTGATGTCATATAGATGCAAATCGAAGATTATATTCAAAAACACGAGATTAAGGGAAAGAAAATTCTTCAATCTCTAATTGTAGTTAACTTGATTTTGTTCACTTTAATTCTAGTTTTGAGTATGATGAATGGCATTTTTAAGAACATGATAGGTTTAATCATAATGATAATTCTTTGTCTGTTTATTTATAAAGGAGGCAGTATAGCGAAGTGGATATATATAGTTATTAATTCATTAAACATAATTTCTTTATTCGGTGCTTTAATGTTTGGTCAAGTATTATCTAAAGCTCCAACATTTCTTAATATTGCGACGATAATTATGTTATGTGTCTCTATTATTACAAGTATTGTTTTAATGATCTCAAGTAGCGTTAAAGAATTTATGTATAAACAAAGAGATTAGGATAATCAGCATTCCATATAATGAAGTAAGAAGGTGAAGAATTGAAGAATAGATGTTATTTGTTACTCGCAATTATTACGCTTATACTAACAGGCTGTAGTGATGGGGATAAAGGAAAAGAGCATAATGATCTAACAGTATATTATGCTAAAAGTGACACTTGGGCATCGACCTACACGTTAATTGAGGACGAAGAATCAATATTTGACTCCTTATATATTCAACATATCGGGGAAAGACAATTGGAATTAAAACCAATTGAATATGAACTTGAAGGTAATGGGATGACTACTAAAAGTACATCCCCACAGAAATTGCAGAGTGTAAGAAGTTTTCAAGTTTCGGGTGAGTATAACAAAAATATTATAAAAACAGAGAAATCTGAAGATATTGAGTATACATTAACGATTACACAAAATGGAACTTCAGAAGTGTTAGTACTAAGACAAGTTACGGAGTAGGGCGTCCAATGATTTTGTTGAATTAATATAAATTTTTTCTGCATTTTTAAAAATGAAAGTAGAATTAAAGTTTTGGTCTAATTCCCGTAAGAGCAGTTAGAAAGGAGAATTCGATGATAGTAAAACTAAAAAAAAATGAGCTTCAAAACATTCAATTGAGTTGGAAATGTATTGAACCGATGTTACTTGCAGTTCGAGGGAAAGACTACCCAACTAAGATGGAAATGTATCAAAAACTAAATGAAGGTCAAAAAGGATTGTATTTATTTTACTCATTTCATAATCATGCTAATACAGTTGCAGAGTTCTACTGGTTTTCGAATTATTACATAACTGAAATTCAGTCATGGAGTGGAATTAAAAGAGGGGTTGAGTTTTATCAGGATACTGAAATGGTAGACTTACTAGACCAAATTCAATCATTCATTCGAAAGCGTAATCAAGAGAATAACTCTGAGAGAAAAGTAAGTCCATCTGATCTAGAAACTGATGAGGAATTAAATTTTAATGTAAAAGTGTTCTTTAATAGATATAGAGTATTGTCCGAGAATACAATTAATCTAATGAATAAGTGGATTGTTAATCATGAAGAAGATTTTATTGAGCTTGAATAAGCAAGTAATATCACCTAGAGATGGCTTGATGATAATATGAAGAAAAAATGGATATTGAGTAGCATTATCGTAATTGCGTTGATATACGGTTTATATGATTATCATCGTCCGCGATATGTAGAGTTAAGTTTTAACAGTGTTATATTTTCACTTAAAAGTGATTTTGAAAATTCGATTGTGGTCTCTATGAAAGGAGATCAATATAACAGTCGAATAGGGAATGGCATGTTTATAGGAGAGTTAAGCATAGATGGTGATTTGAGGTACAATGTCAAATTGACAGAGGAAGGTAAGCTTTACGCAGGCTCTATTATCGCAAAGGATTCAAATAACAATACGATAAACATTGGTTCAGTTGATGTCTCTCATGATTTAGATAAGATATGGCTCCAATTGGATAATATCAATGAGCGATATTCTTTGTCAGAAGGGTATATAGCTGGGCCTGCTAATAGTGCAAGTGAAGCAAAAGGGATTTCTAGAATGATCTACAATGGAAAATAAGTAAAAGAATTAGTAGGACATTCAACTACAAATGTAGCTGAATATCTAATTTTCTGTACTGAATCGCTTCCGCGACATGTTCTAACTGCACATCAATACATCCTGCAAGATCAGCAATCGTGCGGGCAATTTTAATGATTCGATCATAACCACGCATACTCATTCCTAATGCTTGAAAGGCATTTTCAATCAATTCATGTGCTTCTTTTGGCAACTTAACTAACTGCTTAATTCCTTGAGTCGTTAACTCACTATTATAATTAAATGTATATCGACGATATCGTTGCTGTTGCAATATAACTGCTTGCTGAACTAATTTACGCATTTGTTCAGACGTCATAGCAAGGTCTTCTTGAGAAGGTACAAGTGAAGTGGGTCGAGCAACATCAATTTGTAAGTCAATACGATCCAATAGAGGACCAGATAGCTTAGCGCGATAGCGGTGAATCATTGCTTGTGTACAAGTGCAACTCTGTCCTTCACGTTCAAATCCGTAAAATCCACATGGACAAGGATTGTACGATGCAGCTAGTAGAAATGAAGCGGGAAATGTAACATGACTTCTTGCTCTAGATATCGTTACTGTATTTTCTTCCATAGGTTGACGAAGTAACTCTAGCACTTGTCGTGAAAATTCTGGTAGTTCGTCAAGGAACAGTACTCCATGATGAGAAAGAGTGACTTCACCGGGCTTAGGTATGCTACCACCCCCGATGAGACCACCGACTGAAATTGAATGATGGGGAGAGCGGAATGGTGGTGCGGTAAGGAATGCAGATGTTTGCGGAGGTAACTTACCAGCAACGCTATAGATTTTGGTGACTTCAAGTGCTTCTGCTTCCTGTAGCGGAGGCATAATACTCGGCAGCCGACGCATCAGCATCGTTTTACCAACGCCAGGTGGGCCTGATACTATTATGTTGTGGCGACCAGCAGCTGCAATTAATAATGCTCGTTTTGCTTCCTGCTGACCAACGACATCACTGATATCAATGTCATGTCGATGTACTCTAGTAGTTGAAGCTTGATTACGCGCTTTCTGATGCAAATCTAGTAATTCCTCAGAAGTTACAAAATTGATATTCTCTAATTCTCGTAAATTAGTAATGGGACACAGTAGTATGCCAGAAATGAGTGAAGCTTCGAAAGAATTCGTACGTGGTAATATAATTTGCTTGATTCCAGCTGCTTTCGCATATTCTAACATGGCGAGGATGCCATGAACTGGTCTAATATGACCGTCTAACGATAATTCACCGACAACTAATGATCCTGAAAGTTCACAATTGATTTGCTTTGATGCTTTTAATATGCCAGCAGCAATCGCAAGATCTAGCCCTGTTCCTTCCTTCTTCATGTCAGCAGGAGCAAGATTGATCGTAATACGCTCTAAAGGAAATTGATAATTACTATTACGAATAGCAGATCGAACGCGTTCAACCGATTCACGGATCGCTGAGTCGGGCAATCCGACTACGTTTATTTGAGGAATTCCACTCGTTATATCGACTTCGACTGTTATTCCACGTCCATTTACTCCTATAACAATTGCGCTAGCAAGTGATGTATACAAAAAAACACCCCCAATGGTTAGATTGGAGGTGCTTCCTCAAGTTATCTATTCATTTAATAATAAGTAGCAGACGATAATTTGTCAATTATAGGATAAGATTGTTAGTTCAAGCTAACTCTTAATATATAGGCATTAACTAGATTAAATGCAGAACCACACAATAGAGACTAAAATTATAGTTTATCTGAGTAAGACGTGCTGAAACAATGCAATAGACACTAAAATTATAGTCTATCTGAGTAAGACGTACTGAAACAACACAATAGACACTAAAATTATAGTCTATTTGAGTAAGACGTACTGAAATCGCACAATAGACACTAAAATTATAGTCAATATCAGTAAGACGTGCTGAAACCGTGCAATAGACAGTAAATTATAGTCTATCTGAGTAAGACGTGCTGAAACCGTGCAATAGACACTAAAATTATAGTCAAAGTGAGTAAGACATGCTGAAACCGTGCAATAGAAATACTATCAGTGCATCATATGCTCTCAGCCCACACCTATCAAGGAATTGAAAATACCTTAATTAGCGATTATATAATAAAAAGTAGCCTTTAATACCGCATAGAAAGTGGCGATTTTTCAACGATATCAAAAAGAGATCATATCCATAGCAAAATAAGCTCACTCTTTTTTTAGAAATAAGAGATAATCATGGAGAAAGATGTTACAATGTAAGCAGTTTCTTTGTACATATTACTGTAATAGTCAGTGAAATGGAGGATTTCAACAAACATGAATATCCATGAGTATCAAGGCAAAGCTGTACTAAAACAATATGGCGTATCCGTTCCCGAGGGGAAAGTAGCTTTCACAGTTGATGAAGCTGTACAAGCTGCGCAAGAACTAGGGACTTCGGTAGTTGTCGTTAAAGCCCAAATTCATGCTGGTGGCCGTGGTAAAGCCGGTGGAGTAAAAGTAGCAAAAAATCTTGATGAAGTTAGAGCTTATGCAAGTGAAATTTTAGGCAAGGTGCTAGTTACTCATCAAACGGGTCCCGAAGGCAAAGAAGTTAAGCGCCTTCTAATTGAGCAAGGCTGTGACATTAAGAAAGAGTACTACGTTGGTGTAGTTCTTGATCGTGCCACAGGTCGTGTAACATTTATGGCATCAGAAGAAGGCGGTACTGAGATTGAAGAGGTTGCTGCCAGTAATCCAGAGAAAATTTTCAAAGAAGTGGTTGATCCTGCGATCGGTTTGCAAGCTTTCCAAGCTCGTAAATTAGCATATGCTATCAACATCCCGAATGAGCTAGTTAACAAAGCTGCTAAATTCATGCTTAGTTTATACAGCGCTTTCGTGGAAAAAGATTGCTCTATTGCCGAAATTAACCCGCTAGTTGTAACAGGCGATGGAAACGTTATGGCATTGGATGCGAAATTGAATTTCGACTCTAACGCATTGTACCGTCACAAAGACATTTTAGAACTTCGCGATCTTGAAGAAGAAGATTCTAAAGAAATTGAAGCTTCCAAGTATGACCTTAGCTATATTGCACTTGATGGCGACATCGGCTGTATGGTTAATGGCGCAGGACTTGCGATGGCAACAATGGATATTATTAAACATTACGGTGGAGACCCAGCTAACTTCCTAGATGTAGGTGGCGGTGCGACTACTGAAAAAGTAACAGAAGCATTCAAAATTATTCTGTCTGATGAAAAAGTTAAAGGTATTTTCGTGAACATTTTTGGCGGCATTATGCGTTGTGATGTTATCGCAAACGGTGTGGTAGAAGCTGCTAAGCAAATCGGCCTAGATCGTCCACTTGTCGTTCGTCTTGAAGGTACGAATGTGGAGCTAGGAAAGCAGATTCTTAATGAATCTGGTCTGAATATTGTTGCGGCTGATTCCATGGCAGATGGCGCGCAAAAAATTGTAGCTCTAGTGAAATAGAACTGCATTTCTCGAGTATATACACGAAAACATTCAGAGGATGTGAGATAAGTGGCTATTTTGGTTAATAAAGATACAAAAGTTATTACTCAAGGTATCACTGGTGCTACTGGTCTATTCCATGCAAAAGGTGCATTAGACTATGGCACGCAAATGGTTGGTGGCGTTACACCTGGTAAAGGTGGCACATCAGTTGAGATTACACTTGAGAATGGTGATGTAGCAACATTACCAGTATTCAATACGGTATCACAAGCGGTTGAAGCTACAGGTGCTACTGCATCTGTAATTTACGTGCCACCTGCTTTTGCAGCTGAAGCGATTATTGAGGCTGTTGATGCAGGGCTTGAGCTTGTTATCTGTATTACAGAAGGTATTCCTGTACTTGATATGGTAAATGTAAAACGTTATATGGAAGGTAAAGATTCCGTATTAATCGGACCTAACTGCCCAGGCGTTATTACTCCAGGCGAGTGCAAAATTGGTATTATGCCAGGTTATATCCATACTCCAGGCCATGTAGGTGTAGTGTCTCGTTCTGGAACACTTACTTATGAGGCTGTTCATCAATTAACGACTCGTGGCATTGGTCAGTCGTCTGCGATTGGTATCGGTGGAGACCCTGTTAAAGGTTCTGAGTTTATCGATATTTTAAGCCGCTTTAACGATGATCCTGAAACTTATGCAGTGATTATGATCGGTGAGATCGGCGGAACTGCAGAAGAAGAAGCTGCTGAGTGGATTAAAGCTAATATGACGAAGCCGGTAGTAGGTTTCATTGGTGGCGCAACAGCTCCTCCAGGGAAACGTATGGGACATGCAGGAGCGATTATTTCTGGTGGTAAAGGTACTGCTGCTGAAAAAATCACTACGCTTGAAGCATGTGGTATTAAAGTAGCTCCTACACCATCTGATATGGGTTCAACTTTAGTATCTGTATTAGAAGAACAAGGTCTACTTGAAAAATGTATTACAGTGAAATAATGATATAAATATATTAGTGTTAGTTCAAAAAGTGGGATTTCAGCACCGAGAAGATGTCTACTTTTTGAACAAACTTTATAAGGCAAGCAGCCTTATCTCTTTCAATTGAAAGGGGTAAGGCTGCTTTTTTTTCGCAATAGAAATTATTAATTTCCAACCGTACCAGATAGATAAATTCTATTTGGCTATAAAACCTACCTCTAAAAGCGGTCGCTCATCCTTTAAATAGCCTCGATACAGGTTTTTTCATGGAATATTTAGAAAATTTAAGCAATTTACTTAGCAAGACTTGCAATCTGCCTCTATATTAAGGCACAATATGAGAGTGCTAGTGCAAGCTTGTTCATAGCAAAGGAGTATCCATATGAACAATGATCAGTATAAGCACTTTATGATCGAGCTTTCTGAAGTACAAGGTGTTGGTTGGCATACAATGAAACTTATTATAGATAAAAATCTTTATGAGGAAGATGTATGGCATGTCGAGCGTTTGCAGCAACTTGGAGTAAAGTCACAAATTTCTGAAAGATTACAACAGTTTCGAAGCAATTATAATTATGAAAGTAACGAAGAGCGTCTAGCTCATCAACTACGAAATCGATATACCTGTATTACATACTGGGATGATCAATATCCAGAAACGTTGAAACAGATTGCACAACCCCCTTGGATTCTGTATGTTCGTGGACGGCTAGAATTGCTTCAGAGGCAATCACTAGCTATTGTTGGCACTAGATATCCTACAAGCTACGGAAAACAGTGTACAAAGCTTTTTAGTGGACAATTTGCAGAGCAAGGATTAACGATCGTAAGTGGTTTTGCTAATGGTGTTGATACCATTGCCCATAAAGAAGCACTATCATATGGAAGTTCAACGATTGCCGTATTACCTACTTCAATAACACAATGCTATCCAGCTAACAATTATGAAATGTATGAACGTATTGGCGAAGAGGGTTTACTTCTCTCTGAAAGTGTACATGCTTCTCCTGTACACCCAGGTCAATTTCATCAGCGTAATCGAATTATCGCAGGCTTAAGTTTTGCTTCTATTATAATAGAAGGAGAACGTAAAAGTGGTTCGATGATTACAGCAAAGCATGCAATGGATATGGATCGCGAACTATTTGCGGTACCTGGACCTATTAATTCAGCAAAAAGTGATGGACCAAACTTTCTTATTCAGCATGGATATGCTAGAATGCTAATGTCCTCACATCAGTTGTTTGAGGAATTACCATGGTTGAAAGATATTGTGAATAGTCAGAATGCAAATGAACGGAAACATCAAATGAAAAACAAATTATTACATGAATTGTCTGAGGATGAAGTTATTATTGTTACATTGTTGAGAGATAATTCACTCACTATTAATGAAATTTTTAATATTACTAACATTCCTTTTGGACATTTGAACGTTCTTCTGCTAAATTTATGTATAAAACAATTCATAGAACAACATCCTGGTTCAATATATATTGCACTGTAATTTGTTTCTAAAAGAGGAGGCACCTCGTATGGCAGATTCGTTAGTCATTGTAGAATCACCCGCCAAAGCCAAAACGATTGGTAAGTATTTAGGTAGTAAATATATTGTCAAAGCGTCTATGGGACATATTCGTGATTTACCTAAAAGTCAAATTGGTGTTGAAGTGGAAAATGATTTTAATCCGAAATACATTACGATTCGTGGTAAAGGTAGTATATTGAAGGAATTGAAAGATGCAAGCAAAAAAGTGAAAAAAGTTTATCTCGCAGCCGATCCCGATCGCGAAGGGGAAGCGATTGCTTGGCATTTGGCTCATTATTTAGATATCGATGAGACAGAGTCTTGTCGAGTAGTATTCAATGAAATTACAAAGCAAGCGGTAAAGGATGCATTCAAATCGCCGCGAGCTATTAATATGGACTTAGTTAATGCACAACAAGCAAGACGTATTCTTGACCGACTAGTAGGCTATAAGATTAGTCCACTATTATGGAAAAAAGTGAAAAAAGGTCTCTCAGCTGGCCGAGTACAATCGGTAACGGTGAAAATGATTATTGACCGTGAAAATGAGATTGATGCTTTTATTCCAGAAGAATATTGGTCGATTACAGCGAAACTTGAACATCAGAAACAGAATTTTGAAGCGAAGTTCTATGGTTTGAATGGTAAGAAAAAAGAACTTGCTAATCAAGCTGAAGTCGATGAAGTGCTAAATGCTATGGCGAATGATAAGTTTACTGTAGCTGAAGTGAAAGAGAAAGAAAGACTAAGAAATCCTTCTCCTCCTTTCATCACGAGTTCACTGCAACAGGAAGCGGCTCGTAAGCTAGGATTTAGAGCTTCTAAGACAATGAGTGTTGCGCAACAGCTTTATGAGGGTGTAGAGCTTGGTAAGGAAGGTACAGTTGGTTTGATTACGTATATGAGAACCGATTCCACACGTATTTCTCCTATTGCGCAAGAAGAGGCTCGTGAATATGTGACGAACAAATACGGTGCTACGTTCATTCCAGATGAACCAAGACAGTACTTGAAGAAAAACAGTAACTCTCAAGATGCCCATGAAGCGATTCGACCAACATCGATTATACGTGATCCTGAGACGATGAAACCTTTCTTGTCTCGAGATCAGTTCCGACTGTATAAATTAGTCTGGGATCGTTTTGCTTCAAGTCAGATGTCATCAGCTGTTCTAGACACGATGACAGTTGATTTCCACAGTGGGTCAGCAACATTCCGTGCTACCGGTTCTAAAATTAAATTCGCAGGATTTATGAAAGTATATGTGGAAGGTAATGATGATGATACGGTAGAAGAGTATACTTTACTTCCTGCTCTAACCGTTGGTGAGAAGCTTGATCCAGAAGCTATTGATCCGAAACAACATTTCACTCAACCACCACCGAGATTTACGGAAGCAAGACTAGTGAAAGCGTTAGAAGAATTAGGCATTGGTCGTCCAAGTACGTATGCTCCTACATTAGAAACGGTTCAAAAACGTGGCTATGTGGCATTAGAAGAGAAAAAGTTTTTCCCTACAGAGCTTGGGGAATTAGTTATTCAGCTTATGGAAGAATTTTTCCCTGAAATATTGAATGCTGAGTTTACTGCTAACATGGAAGGTAATCTTGACCATGTGGAAGAGGGAACGGAAGATTGGGTCAAAATTTTAGCTGATTTCTATGAAACTTTTGAGAAGAGATTAGAAGTAGCTGAAGAAGAAATGAAAGAAATTGAAATTCAAGACGAGGTATCTGATGAACTTTGTGAGAAGTGTGGCAAACCATTAGTATACAAAATGGGGCGCTTCGGACGTTTTCTAGCATGTTCTGGATTCCCAGATTGTAGAAATACGAAACCTATCGTCAAAGATATTGGAGTTACTTGCCCGAAATGTAATAAAGGACATATCGTGGAAAGACGGAGCAAAAAGGGAAGAATCTTCTTCGGTTGTGATTCATATCCAGAATGTGATTATGTTTCATGGGATAAGCCTACCAACAAACCTTGCCCAAATTGTCAAGAGGTACTTGTCGAAAAACGCAATCGAAGTGGCGCCAAATTAAAATGTGTAAGTTGTGATTACTCGGAAGAAATTATCGAGGATGATAACGAAGAACTATAATATAGTTATGTATAGATCGTATTGCCTATATGTAACGTCATTGTCCTCCCATTCCTTGGGAGGATATTGTCTTTCTATACTTAAAACTAGAGAACGTGATTTGAGAGGATGGAATAGATTGAGTAATCAAAAAGTAATTGTTGTGGGTGCAGGTCTAGCAGGTAGCGAGGCAGCTTGGCAAATCGCTGAACAAGGTGTCGAAGTTATTTTATATGAGATGCGTCCAATAACAAAAACGCCTGCACATCACACGAACCAATTTGCTGAATTAGTATGTAGCAATAGTTTGAGAGCGAATGGATTAAGCAACGCGGTTGGAGTGTTGAAGGAAGAAATGCGTATACTGGATTCCATCATCATCAGTAGTGCTGACCAACATGCTGTTCCAGCTGGAGGAGCATTAGCTGTAGATCGTGATGGTTTTTCTGGGGAAATCACGAATCGTCTACGTAATCATCCGCTAATCGATGTTCGCAATGAGGAAGTAACGGAAATACCTGAGGACGGAATTGTTGTCATCGCTACAGGACCATTAACAGCAGAATCATTATCTAAACAAATTCAAGGATTACTTGGAGAAGAGTATTTCTACTTCTACGATGCAGCGGCTCCAATCATTGAAAAAGATTCAATAGATATGGATAAAGTATACTTAGCATCTCGTTATGATAAAGGTGAAGCAGCGTATTTGAATTGTCCGATGACCGAAGATGAATTCAATGCTTTCTATGATGAACTAGTAACTGCTGAAGTTGCTCAATTGAAAGAATTTGAGAAGGAAATTTACTTTGAAGGTTGTATGCCGATCGAAGTTATGGCCACTCGTGGTAGACAAACGATGTTATTCGGCCCTTTGAAGCCGGTTGGACTTGTAAATCCTCATACTGGTAAGTTGCCACATGCTGTAATCCAGTTGCGTCAAGATAATGCAGCAGGAACGCTTTACAATATGGTTGGCTTCCAAACACATTTGAAATGGGGAGAGCAAAAACGTGTATTCTCAATGATCCCTGGACTTGAAAATGCGGAGTTCGTACGTTACGGTGTTATGCATCGTAATACATTTATCAATTCACCGAGTCTGATGAGATCTACGTACCAGACGAAACAAAGAGAGAATTTATTCTTTGCAGGTCAGATGACAGGAGTTGAAGGATATGTTGAGTCAGCTGCATCAGGATTAATCGCTGGTATTAATGCGGCGAAACTTGCAAAAGGTGAACCTTTGGTGCAATTGCCTGTACAATCAGCGCTTGGAAGCATGGCTGAGTACATTACAACAGCTGATTTCAAACATTTTCAACCAATGAACGCAAACTTTGGTCTGTTTCCACCACTTGAGAATAAAATTCGAAATAAGAAGGAAAAAAATGAGGCGATCGCAAATCGTGCATTAGAGCATATTCAACAGTTTAAGGATGAGCATTTCGGAAGATAATTTTAATTGTTCTTCCAAAGTAATACCTGAGAAGTTACTCATGTAGTACACGAAAAGTTTGGGTTAATGCTTTCGAAGTAACTTTTCGTAACAGAAAGGTTACTCATGAAGTACACGAAAAGTTTGGGTTAATGCTTTCGAAGTAACTTTTCGTAACAGAAAGGTTACTCATGAAGTGCACGAAAAGTTTGGAGGAGGCGTAAAAGATGGAAATGCAATTTCATGCGACAACGATTTGTGCAGTAAGACATAATGGAAAAGGGGCTATTGCTGGTGATGGGCAAGTAACCTTTGGTAATTCTATGGTCATGAAGGGAACGGCGAAGAAAGTACGTCGTTTGTATCGTGGTCAAGTTGTATCAGGCTTCGCAGGCTCTGTAGCAGATGCTATTACGTTATTTGAGAAGTTTGAAGCTAAGCTTGAAGAACACCATGGTAATTTGCAACGTGCAGCGGTTGAGCTTGCCAAGGAGTGGCGTTCAGATCGTGTCCTGCGTAAGCTTGAAGCGATGATGATTGTTATGGATAAAAGTGGAATGTTGTTGATTTCAGGTAATGGTGAGATCATCGAACCTGATGATGATGTTATTGCCATTGGTTCAGGTGGATCCTTTGCTTTATCAGCTGCAAGAGCGATGAAACGTCATGCTCCTGATATGGAAGCAAAAGATATTGCCCACGGAGCTTTGGAGATAGCAGCAGAAATATGCGTTTATACCAATCACAATATTGTGGTAGAAGAAATATTATAGAGTAGCGGAGGCGATGAGGAATGGATAATAAAGCTCTGACACCGCGTCAAATTGTTGCGGAACTGGATAAGTATATTGTTGCTCAAAAAGATGCAAAACGATCAGTGGCGGTTGCGCTGCGTAATCGTTATCGTAGAAGTATGCTAGATGAAAACTTGCGAGATGAGATCGTTCCGAAAAACATTCTTATGATCGGTCCAACAGGTGTTGGTAAGACGGAAATTGCAAGACGACTTGCCAAATTAGTGAAAGCACCATTCGTAAAGGTAGAGGCGACAAAATTTACTGAAGTTGGTTATGTTGGTCGTGATGTTGAATCCATGGTTCGCGATCTTGTAGAAGTTGCGATTCGTATGGTGAAAGTTGAAAAAACTGAAGTAGTTAAAGCTGAAGCTGAAAAACTTGCTAATGAGCGCATTGTGGAACTGTTGGCTCCTTCAAAAGTTAAGCCTAAATCTAATAAAAACCCTTTCGAAATGTTATTCGGTGGTAACAATTCTGATAATTCGGACAGTGATAAAGATGCAGATGTTGATCATGGACTAGCAGAGCGACGTTCAAAGGTTAAGGCTGATCTTGAAGCAGGTAAGCTTGAGAATGAACAAATCCAAATCGAGGTAGAAGATAATTCTCCCAACATGATGGATATGTTAAGCGGTCAAGGTTTAGAAAATTCAGGTATGAATATGCAGGATATTTTAGGTTCATTAATGCCTAAAAAACCTAAAAAGAGAAAGTTACCTGTAAAAGAAGCAAGAAAAGTACTTACACAAGAAGAGGCAACGAAACTGATCGATATGGATGAAGTAATATCCGAATCTGTCATTCGTGCTGAGCAAAGTGGTATTATTTTCATCGATGAAATCGATAAGATTGCTGCACCGTCTCGTGGGTCAGGCCCAGATGTATCTCGTGAAGGTGTTCAAAGAGATATTTTGCCGATCGTGGAAGGATCTACGATTATGACGAAGTATGGACCTGTCAGAACCGACTATGTGCTGTTTGTTGCAGCTGGAGCATTTCATATTGCAAAACCTTCTGATCTTATTCCTGAGTTACAAGGACGCTTCCCAATTCGTGTTGAATTGACATCTCTTACTGAAGAAGACTTTGTTAATATTTTGACAGAACCAAAAAATGCATTGACGAAACAATATACTGCGTTATTGGAAACTGAAGGTATTAAGATCGACTTTACTGAAGATGCCATTAAAGAAATTGCAAAAATTGCAGCAGATGTTAATCGTAACATGGAAAATATCGGAGCAAGAAGATTGCATACTATTTTAGAAAAATTGTTAGAGGATCTTTCATTTGAAGCACCTGAATTAACGTTAGAAACTATGCAAATTACTCCCGAGTACGTTAGAGCTAAGCTAGGGAATATCGCAAAAGATCGTGATTTGAGTCAGTACATTTTGTAGCAGCATTAGATTTGGGAGGCAATTAGTAATGAGTTTATTGAATAAGACACGAACTTTGAATCGGTTATTGCAACGTGCAGCAGGTAAGTCAGTTAATTTTAGAGAAATGGCTGAGGTGCTTTGTACGACGATTCAGTCTAATGTGTTCGTTGTTAGTCGTCGAGGTAAAGTGCTTGGTTGTGCTGCTTTAGATATTTATGCCCATGATTATTTACGAGCTTTGAATTCAGATGAACTTAGATTCTCAAATGAAATGAACGGATTGTTCTTAGGGTTTGAAGAAACCAACACAAATGTGTCCATGGAAAAAATGGATTCTGAATTAATTGTCAGACTAGGTGATCAAGAAAATATGACTATTGTCCCAATTATTGGTGGGGGAGATCGACTAGGTACACTATTGCTTACCCGTATGAAAGCAGAGTTTACCGATGAAGACCTAGTTCTTGCGGAGTATGGAAGTACAATTGTTGGGATGGAGATCTTAAGAGAACGTAGCGAAGAGGTTGAACAAGAAGCACGTAGTAGAGCGGTTGTTGCTGTAGCAATTGGATCACTATCCTATAGCGAATTAGAAGCGGTAGAACATATCTTCGATGAGCTTGAAGGAAAAGAAGGTTTACTTGTAGCTTCTAAGATAGCAGATCGAGTAGGTATTACACGTTCAGTTATCGTCAATGCACTTCGCAAATTAGAGAGTGCAGGTGTTATTGAAACTCGATCTCTAGGAATGAAAGGTACTTACATTAAAATACTGAATATGCAATTACTACAAGAACTTGAAAAACAAAAGTAAAGATAAGTAGAACATATACCCCAAAAGCCCTAGTCTATAAATAAATTAGGGCTTTTTTCTTATTGTAATAAATTAGGGAATTCTTGATTATATAGATATAACATTCGACGAAATATTATAAAATTTTAATATTTTTTGTTGTGAAATAGAGGAATTTGACATCTATATGTTGAATCAGAACATTACGAGTAGTAAGAAAGTGGTGAAATGTATGAAACTTTTGAATAGTACCTCTTTTCAAAGAATGGAATCCGCACTATATTCTGCTGAAGCAAGACAACGTGTAATTTCTAATAATATTGCTAATGCAGAGACTCCTAATTTCAAAAGATCAGAGCTTCTTTTCGAAGATTTAATTGCTGATGCAATGGGTAGTAACTCCACATCTTCCTTAAAAGGTCAAACAACGGATGATCGTCATATTGCAATTAATGGAGGCAAACTTGGGTTGCCTACTTCTAAACTTGTAACTGACACAACGACTGCTATGAACTCTACAACGAATAATAATGTTGATCTTGATGCAGAGATGACATTACAAGCTAAAAACCAACTTAATTATAACTTGTATGTACAACAGTTAAATCATGAGTTCACAATGATGAGAATTGCAATCACAGGGGGGAAATAATTAGTGAAACTTACTAATGGTTTTGACATTAGTGCATCAGCCTTAACAGCGAACCGAATGAGAATGGATGTTATTTCATCAAATGTTGCCAATGCTGAAACGACTAGAGGAAGCTTTGTCAATGGTGAATATGTTCCTTATAAAAGGAAAATGGTGGTTATGGATTCAAAGGAATCTTCTTTTGCATCCGTCCTTAATAATACAATGAATGGTAAGCAAGAAAGCAAATTGTTAAATGGTGTAAATGTGACAAAAATCATAGAGGACAGTTCTCCAACTAAGTTAGTCTATAATCCGGCGCATCCAGATGCTAATGCGGATGGTTATGTTAACATGCCAAATGTTGACATAGCAACGGAGATGGTTGATATGATAGCTGCAGTTCGAGCATATGAATCGAATGTTACTGCATTAAATGCTACGAAATCAATGTTTATGAAAGCACTAGAAATTGGAAAATAGGTTCATACTAAGAATGGAGGTCACATATGATTGATTCAGTTTCAGGTATAAGTTTACAACAAATTAAAAGTATAAATGCAGCATCTAATGAAAAGACAACTGCAGATATTACGAAGTCCTTTGGTCAATTTCTAAACGATGCATTAGAAAATGTATCTGCCCAAGAAGCAGAAGTACATGCGAAAAACGATTTGTATCTTGCAGGTAAAGTAGATGCTACTGAACTATTGATTACAGCTAGTCAAGCTCAGTTAAGTTTACAATTAACCTCACAGATCCGCGATAAGGCAGTTACAGCTTATCAAGAAATAATGCGGATCCAAATCTAAGTTTGTTGAGACTAGCATAGAACTCGGATGAGGTGAAAACGTGAACGAAAGAGTCGCCCAATATGTTAACAAGATAAAAAGTACGTTTCAACAAATGGGAAGAAAACAAAAGATATGGCTTGGTGCTTCAGTAGCAGGATTAGTGGTTGCGATTGTACTTGCGACTGTTATTTTTACAAGAACTGAATACGAGGTTGCTTTCAACAACTTGGATGCAACAGATTCAGCTGCAATAATTACTTATTTGGATTCGGCAGCTATACCTTATAAGCTAGATGCTATGGGTACATCCATTTCCGTTCCAACGAAAGATGCTGCAAAAGCAAAAATTGGAATTGGTTCTGAAGGTTTAATTCAAAATGGATCGATTGGGTTTACAGAATCCTTCGGATTAGGAAGCTCTACTCTCGGTACAACGGAGAACGAATTCAATGTAAAATATCAAAATGCCGTTAATGGAGAAATTCAAAAATTATTGAATGGACTTCAAGGGATTCAAAGTTCAAAGGTGCTAGTTACAGTGCCTAAAGAAAGTGTGTTTCTAACAACGGATGAGCAAAACAAACCTACTGCAGCCATAGTACTTAATTTTACGACTGGATATCGTCCAACACAAGCGGAAATAGATGGGTATTTTAATCTAGTGAAATCATCCGTAACAGGACTTGAAGTAAGTGGCGTTACGATCTCTAGCCAACAATTAGGAGAGTTAATGTCGTCTTCAACGAATGATTTGTTGGCCGGGAGTTCCAATTTAATAGAAACACAATTCAAAGTTCAAAAAATGTATGAACAGGATGTAAAATCTAGCGTTCAGCAATATTTGAGCCAAATTTATGGTGTCGACAATATTGTAGTTAGTATTTCTAGTAGTTTGAACTTTGACAAGAAATCAAGTTCAGAAAGTCTTGTTTCACCGCTAGAAAATAACAACAATAACGGAATTATTATTAGTGAAGAGAATAACTCTAGTTCTTCTACGAATACTAGCGGAACTTCAGGTGGAATTGTAGGAACTGGTGAAACGGATGTCCCAACCTATCAAACCTCTACTAATGATGGTGAAAGTAGTTCTGAAACTAACTCTAGTATTACAAATTATGAAGTTAATAGAGTCGATAATATTATAGAGTCTGCACCTTATGTCGTTAAAGATCTATCAATTAGTGTAGGGTTTGCATCTAGTGAAATTGCAACTGAAGCAGAACAAGCTGCAATTTCGAGTTATTTAACTAGCTTTGTAAGAAGTCAACTAGCTAATTCTGGTCAAAATGTCGAAAATGATGATCTTTTGAATAAGAAAGTAACACTTATTCCAGGTGCTTTCAATTCTGCTGAGGTTGAAACTTCAGGTTCTGGAATTTCTCTAGGTTGGTTGATCGGTATTGGTGCACTGGCATTAGCAGCAATTATTGCTCTAGTAGTAGTAGTGTCACGTCGTCGTAAAGCTGCAAGAATTGAAGAACAAGCAATAAATGATATTCCAGAGAGACCTGCTTATGAAGAGATCAATTTGGATAATTTACAAAATGATAGTCAAGCTCGAAAAAATCTAGAAACACTTGCCAAGCGCAAACCTGACGACTTCGTCAACTTGCTTCGTACCTGGCTAGTAGATGAATAGAGGTGCTGTAATTGTCGAAAATTTCTCAAGGGTTGTCTGGTCGTCAAAAGGCAGCAATTTTATTAATCACGCTAGGACCAGAAGTGTCCGCACAAATTTTTAAACATTTACGCGATGATGAAATTGAGCAATTAACGCTTGAAATCGCCAATGTTAGAAAAGTTGATAGTACTGATAGAGATAACATTTTGACGGAGTTCCATCAAATATGTATGGCTCAAGAGTACATTTCTCAAGGTGGTATTGCATACGCGAAGGAAATATTGGATAAAGCACTTGGTGAGGATAAAGCGAAAGAAGTGTTAACACGTTTAACAGCTACGCTTCAAGTTCGTCCTTTTGACTTTGCACGTAAAGCTGATCCAGCCCAAATTCTAAACTTTATACAAAATGAAAATACTCAAACGATAGCTCTTGTTCTTTCTTATCTACAGTCTGAACAAGCTTCAACAATTCTATCGTCTCTACCGCAAGACAAACAAGCAGATGTAGCAAAAAGAATTGCTATGATGGATAGCACTTCTCCTGAAGTTATTACTCAGATTGAGCACATTCTAGAACAAAAACTATCTTCTACGGTTACACAAGATTATACAAATGCAGGTGGTATTGATTCTATCGTTCAAATCTTGAATGGTGTTGACCGTGGTACTGAACGTACTATTCTGGATGCACTTGAGATACAAGATCCTGAACTTGCGGAAGATATCAAAAAACGTATGTTTGTATTTGAAGATATTGTTAGTATCGATAATCGTTCAATTCAAAGAATTATTAGAGATGTGGAAAATGCTGACTTACAACTTGCACTTAAAGTTTCTAGTGAAGAAGTTCGTGAAGCAATCTTCCGCAATATGTCTAAACGTATGGCTGAGACATTCCAAGAAGAAATGGAATTTATGGGACCTGTTCGTTTGCGTGATGTTGAAGAAGCTCAAACACGCATTGTAGCAATTATAAGAAGACTAGAAGAATCTGGTGAAATTATTATTGCTCGTGGTGGAGGAGATGATATCATTGTCTAATCTAATCAAGTCTTCTCATGTTATGACGCTAGAAGAACTGAGAAAGTTGCGGTGGAATAATCAATATATTTCGCAACATGAAGAAACTGATAGAGAAGAGACAAGTGAACCAGTTGAAGAAACTCCTGATGCTACGACAATTTCTTTGAGAGATCAAATCCTTTCAGATGCCATGTCAACTGCAGAGGAACGTATTAGTGAAGCAGCGGATGAGTGTGAAAAACTTCTTGAAGATGCAAATGCACAGATCGAAGTTTGGTGGCTTGAGAAACGTAATGAGGATGAAACACTACAGAAGAAACATCAGGAAGAAGGACATCAACAAGGTTATCAGTCTGGCAAGGTGCAAGCGCAACAAGAAGTGAGAGCGGAATGGGAGCAAAATCTTGAAGAGGCATCATCTATATTGAAGGATGCTTATCGTACACGTGAGCAGATTATTCAAGAGGCGGAACCATTCATCGTTGAGTTAAGTTGTAGTATTGCTGAGAAAATAATTGACAAACAACTTAGTCTAGAGCCTGAAATGGTCTTAGAGATCATTAAGAGAACTCTTTCACGCAGACGTGAGCAAGGAGAGATTACATTATGTGTCTCTCCAGCGAACTTATCTTTTGTCCAAGCAGCTCGTGAAGAACTGAATGCTACGATCGATTCTCAAGCAGAATTAGTTATTATCCCGGATTCATCTGTTAAAGATGAAGGCTGTGTTATACGTTCGAAGTTCGGTAGTATCGATGCTAGAATTGATACTCAATTATCAGAGATTAAGAGAGAACTACTTTTAATCGCACATCAAAGTATCGAAGAAAGAGGTCTAACCAATGACGCCGATTAATTTGGAAATGGATAAGTATCGAGATCATTTGAAAAATATCGATCCAGTTCGCATTAACGGTAAAGTTACACAGGTTATCGGCCTTACGGTAGAATCACAAGGTCCTGACGCTAGTATTGGTGATCTATGTTATATCTATCCTACTAAATCATCGAAACCATTGAAGGCAGAAGTAGTTGGGTTCAGAGAGAATAAAGTTATTCTTATGCCTCTCGGAGAATTACACTCTATCAGTCCAGGTTGCGATGTCGTAGGAACGGGTAAGCCACTTACTGTTCAAGTAGGATCTGAATTGTTAGGGAAAGTACTGGATGGCTTAGGTAATCCGCTAGATGGTAGTTTCTTGCCGAGTAGAATGCCAAGCTATTCTACACATAGCGCACCAAACAATCCGTTAGCTAGACCACGCGTATCGAAGCCACTTGGTATCGGCGTTAAAGCCATTGATGGTTTGTTGACTGTTGGTGTAGGTCAACGTGTAGGTATATTCGCTGGTTCTGGAGTAGGGAAAAGTACGTTACTTGGTATGATTGCTAGAAACACTTCTGCTGATGTTAATGTTATTGCATTAATAGGTGAGCGTGGTCGTGAAGTACTAGAGTTTATAGAGAAAGACCTAGGTCCAGAAGGTCTAGCACGTTCAGTCGTAATTGTTGCAACATCAGATCAACCTGCATTGATTCGAATGAAGGGTGCTATGATTGCTACTTCTATAGCGGAATACTTCCGTGATCGTGGCTTGAATGTGATGTTAATGATGGATTCTGTAACACGTTATGCGATGGCAATGCGTGAGGTTGGTCTAGCAATTGGTGAACCGCCAGCTACGAGAGGTTATACACCATCTGTATTCGCTGCGCTACCTAAGTTGCTAGAACGAGCTGGGACAGGCAAAAAGGGCTCAATAACGGCATTCTACACAGTATTAGTTGATGGTGATGATATGAATGAACCGATAGCAGATGCTGTTCGAGGAATTCTAGATGGTCACATTGTGCTAAGTCGACAGCTTGCTCATAAGGGACATTATCCTGCGTTAGACGTGTTGCAATCTGTAAGTCGTGTAATGAACGAGATTGTTACAGATGAACAGTTGGATGCTGCTAACGAACTTAAGAGACTTCTAGCCATATATCGTGAGTCTGAAGATTTGATTAATATTGGTGCGTATCAAAAAGGCTCCAATCATAATATTGATATGGCCATTGACTATATTGATTCAATTAACGAGTTTACTAGACAACGTACGAATGACAAAATTACGTTAGAAGAAGCTCAAGAGAAATTAATTGCTAACTTTGGTAGGAGTTGATTAATCAATGGCATCTTTTAAGTATACTTTTCAAAAGATAGTAGATTTGAAAGGTAGTGAAAAAACTCAAGCGGAATGGATTTTGTCAGATGCGCTAGCAGCTCTAAGAGCAGAACAAGCGCTTCTTGAGCAATATTCAAAAGAGCAAAAGAGTTGGGAACTTAAATTAGAACAATCAGTGCTTGAAGCTATTCCTCTATCAGAAGTGCTTATTATAAATCAATATATTGAGTATTGTGCGGAGAGGATAAAGCTCAAGCAACAAGATATTATGAAAGCTGAACGAAACGTATTCCAAAAACGTCAAGATCTAGCTTCAAAGATGAAGGAAGAAAAGGTTTGGCATAAAGCAAAAGAACATGCTTTCGATAAATTCAAATACGAAACGCAGTTGAAAGAACAAAATGAATTAGACGAGATGGCTTCCATCCGTTTTATGTCACCAACCCCATAAGAGACAAACGCCTGCAAAGGGAGTGAATGGAATTGGCAGCCATAGATGAAGAAAAACAAGAAACTAGTTTTATCGAACGATTAATGTTTGTCTTAATTCCAATTGTTTTCGTAGTTGTACTAATAGCAGTATTGTTAACGTTATTTGATGTTAGATTCCGTGATGGTGCAATCAAATTAGGGCAAGATATTCCAATTGTGCGTAATTTCTTACCAGAACCTTCTGAAGGCTCTACTGGTCCAGATAGTAGTGTGCGTACTGAGAAATTAAATGAAAAGCTTACTGCTCTTGAAGCGGAACTTGCTACTGTTCGTTCTGAACTTGTTGAAGCTACTACAGTAACAACTTCGCAAGAAAGTGCAATTACAACGTTACAAGAGGAAAATGAACTTTTGAAGCAGAATGTAGCTGAATCAAAGCTTACGGATGAAGAGTACAATAATCGAATTACTGAGTTAGCGAGCATGTTTGCAAAGATGACGCCAAGTAAGGCTGCTCCAATTATGCAAAGTATGACACTTGATGAAATGGCTTTGATTTTCAGTCAGATGCGTGCTGAAGATCGCGTTAAGATTATGGAGAAAATGACACCACAAATCGCTGCTGATGTTACGTTGAAATTGAAAGACAATGATTCCGTATTGAATATGGAGATCGCTGCGCTTCAATCTCAAGTTAAGAAACTTCAAACATCTACAGCGACGACAGCGTCAGCTTCCCAAGTATCTGATGCAGAACTTGCAGCTACGTTTTCGGATATGGAACCTAAAGCTGCTGCAGATATGCTAGTGAAAATGATGGATATTAGTTCAAGTAAAGTGCTACGAATTCTTAAAGCTAGTACTAGTAGTGCACGATCCGCTATTTTAGAAGAAATAGCAGCTGTGAATAAAACTACTGCAGCAATGCTTGTAACGAAACTAATGCAAGATTCATAATCCTTTACATTCGAAAGGAGGTGAAAAATTGGAACTATTAAATGTACTTAATTCGGGTGCGATAATGGGTAGTGTTAGTTCAACTTCAACTACGACAACTTCGTCAACAGAAGGAGCAACATTTCAAAATCAACTCGTTCAGATCGTTAACAATCAAGCTACAAATACCGGTGCGACTGAAGCAACGATTACAACTGGAGCGTTAACTCAATTAGTGAGCAGTTTACCTGTACTAGCAGATGAGACATTAACGACTGAAGAACTAGATCAACTTGTTGAGAACTTGCTGGATCAATTAGAAACTTTGAAAGATGAAGAGCTAACTAGAGACCAACTCAGTTTACTAGATTCATTAATGCAACAGCTTGCAGCGCTTGTTCAAGTATTATCTTTACAGAATGAGCAACCAACAATATCTTTTGAATTAAACGTTGAGGGAGCTCTAGTTACTACGACTCAAGCTAATAGCCAAAATACGGCAATTACAAAGCTTCAAGATCAATTATTGCTATTGCAACAAGCATTGCATGAAGGTTCTATGAAAATTGTTCAAGGGAAGCAACCAGAAGTGATTGTTACTAATCAACTGCAGCAATTGCAATCCTCACTAGATGACTTAATCAAAGATATAAAGGTTAAGCAAGGAGATTCTAATCTAGTTAACACTTCTCCATTCGTTGCTGTATCGAATGAGAACAGTGCAGCGTCACATCTACAACGTTTGTCACAAGAAGTAGCGTTTACTACATCAACTTTGACGAATCAGACAGAAGTGGTAACGCAAACTGAGGGCGATGAATTGCAAAGTCAACCAACAACAGCGCTTGCGATGTTGAAAGCTGATAATGTGAAAGACTTCTTGCCACAATTAGCGAAAACTGGAGCAACAACAACTTCAGCATTCGTGTTAGCAAGTGAATTTGCCGATACGATGGAAGGCTTGATCGTACAAAAATTCAACATTTCTTCATTAAATGGTGTAACCGAAGCTAGACTGATGTTGACACCTGAAAACCTAGGTCATGTTGATGTGAAAATATCGATGCATAACGGTATTTTGACGGCGATCTTCCAAGCTGAAACTGCAATGGGCAAAGATGCATTAGAAAATCAAATGGTTCAGTTACGTGCTTCTCTAGCATCTCAAGGAATTAATGTTGAGAAGATTGAAGTATCTCAAGCTCCTTTCGCTGCTGAATTGTCGCAACAGCAAAAGCAAGGTAGTCAACAACACTTACAAGATCAAAATGGTCAGCAACGTAATAATGGTGATGAAAGCTTCGAAGAACAATTAGTTACGAACGCGTCTCATAAAGAACTAGGATTTGGTCGCGCGGTCAATGAAATGGCGTAATAACACCTAAAGTTGAACGGAGGTGAAAATAATGGCAAGTGCAATTACAAATTCTGTGGTGTGGCCAAACTACGACTCATCAAATGTAAAGAAAGCTGCCGCTAAATCCAATGACATGGGTAAAGATCAGTTTCTCAGTATATTAGTTGCACAACTACGTAACCAAGATCCTATGAATCCGATGAGTGATACAGATTTCATTGCACAGATGGCGCAATTTACATCTGTTGAACAGTTGTCGAATATGTCGGATGAGTTGGCGCTAATTCGTCAGAACATTGGATCTGCATCTAGCTTAATCGGTAAAACAGTTACTTGGAATCAATTTGATGAAGCAGGAAAAGTAATTCAAAAGAGTGGTGTAGTAGATTCAATTATTTCACAGGATGGCTATTTGTATGTTGAAGTTGGTGGCGAACGTATCGGTATTGACTTTGTCGGTCAAATTTCAGAAACAAAACCAAGTACAGATGTGCCTGATGAACCAACAGAGGAAACTCCTGAAGTTCCTGAAGACGGTTCAACTGAAACACCTGGGGATGACTCTTCTAATGGAGAGGTGACTGAATAATGAGTGATATTATTAAAGTCGGTCATATGTATCCAATGAAAGTTAATCCTAGTGCATTAACTAATAGCACTCGAGGGCAGCAATCCTCTGACACTACTAAGTTCTCAGAAGTATTGGATGGCGCGATGTTGAAATTCAGTCATCATGCAGAACTTCGTATGGCACAAAGAGGGATTAAACTTCCAAGCGAAGGATTAACGCAAATAAGTGAAGCAGTTGATTCAGCAGCACAAAAAGGTGCGAAAGACTCATTGATCGTCTATCGAGATATCGCTATGATCGTGAACGTACCAACTAGGACGGTTGTAACGGCGCTAGACGGCGGACAACTCAAAAGTAATGTATTTACACAAATAGATAGTGCCATCATCTTAAATTAGGCTGGACCGATAAGGGAGCCTATAGCTGTTGACCGATTGATACAGCTAATTATAAAGACTTGGGAGGATTATAAGAATGCTAAGATCCATGTACTCTGGAGTTTCCGGAATGAAAGGTTTTCAAACAAAACTTGACGTAATCGGTAATAATATCGCTAACGTAAATACAGTAGGTTTCAAAGCTGGTCGAGTAATGTTCTCTGATATTTTGAGTCAAACAATGAGTGGTGTTACTGCTCCTGAAGAAGGAACTAGTGGTGGTGTTAATGCGAAACAGATCGGTCTAGGTGTAACGATCTCTGCTATTGATACTATTCATACTCCTGGTAGTGCTATGACGACAAACACACCTACAGATTTACGTATTGATGGTGATGGATTCTTCGTTGTATCGGCTGGAGATGGTACAGAACAGATGCTAACTAGAGCAGGTAATTTCGTACTTGATGGTAACCGTCAACTTGTAAATGGCGATGGACTTTTCGTACTTAGTATAGATGGTACCCCAATTGTACTAGACGAAGAAATTACTGCATTCTCTATTGGTCAAGATGGTATTATTAATGGCGTAACTGCAGACGGTCAGGTAGAAGTAGCTCAGATCGGTGTTGTTAAAGTAGTTAACCCTGGTGGACTAGAGAAGCTTGGTGGTAGTTTGTACCGAATGACAGTGAATGCGAACCCAGAAGGTGAGATGGAAATTATCGCACCTAATGATGCAGAACTAGGAACAGGTGCTATCATTGCTGGTCAGTTAGAAATGTCAAACGTCGATTTGACAGCAGAATTTGCTGAAATGATTATTGCACAACGTGGTTTCCAGGCGAACTCAAGAATCATTACTACTTCTGATGAGATCTTACAAGAAGTTGTTAACTTGAAACGTTAATCACTTTAGTAATTAATAGGGAGGTCTAATGATCTCCCTATCTATAGGAGGGGTGCATATGATTACATTGACGCGAATTAATGGTCAAAAATTGACGGTTAACGCGCTACTTATTGAGTTGGTTGAAGAGGCTGCTGATACCGTTATTACGTTAACAACGGGAAATAAAATTGTAGTGAAAGAAAAGACTGCTGATATTGTTAGTCTTAATCAGCAGTTTCTTCAAGCAATTGGCCTAATTGCTGTGGCCCAAAAGATTGATCATACAAAGGAGCCTTTGCGATGAAAAAGATGCTACCATGGTTAATTACCATACTGTTGTCAATTACATTAATTGCTGTTGTTGGTTTTGTTGTGTTCGATATGATGTTTGGAGATGACAAAAAAATAGCTGCAGAAAATGAACCTGTTAAAGTTGAAGTGCTAAGCGCGAAAGAACGTGTTGAAGTCACATCTACTCTTACGGATTTCAGAAGAAACTTGAAAGATCCTGAATTTCTTGTAATCATCAATTTTGCATTCCAAATGGATAACAAGAAGACAAAAGAGAGCTTTGATCAAATTTTAGATATTGAAATTAAGCCAATAATTAGTAGAGCTTTAGCTGATATGTCAGCAGAAGAACTTAATGGATCACAAGGCGAAGATAATCTTGAATCTAAATTGTTAAATTTAATTAATCCGATTTTACCAAAAGGAAAACTAGTTAAAGTTGAGATTACTGATTTCCTTATTTCAAAAATCTAGCTACTAGAGAATTTCCTCTAAGGAGGTGAGAGACATGGTTGATGTTTTATCTCAAAATGAGATTGATGCACTATTAGCGGCATTATCATCAGGTGAGATGGATGCAGAGGACTTAAAAAAAGAAGAAGTAACGAAAAAAGTAAGTGTCTATGATTTTAAGAGGGCCGTTCGATTCTCAAAAGATCATATTAGAAGCTTAACAAGAATTCATGAAAACTTTGCAAGGTACTTAACAACTTACTTCTCAGCTCAACTTAGAACTTTTGTTCAGATCAATGTGGTTGACGTAGAGCAGCTACCTTATGATGAATTCATTCGATCAATTCCGAAAATGACCATTTTGAACGTTTTTGAGGCAGAGCCATTAGAAGGTCGTATGGTACTAGAGGTTAATCCAAATGTAGCTTATGCTATGCTTGATCGCTTGCTCGGTGGACCAGGTACAGCACCAGCGAAAATGAATTCTCTCACAGAGATTGAAACCATCGTTATGGAAAAGGTATTTTCAAGAGCATTCGATAGTTTACAAGAGGCTTGGAAGACAATTATCGATATTAAGCCAAAGTTAGAAGGACTTGAAACTAATCCGCAATTTATGCAAGTTGTTTCTCCCAATGAAACAATAGCTTTAATCTCATTCAGTACGAAAATTGGCGATACAACTGGGATGATTAACTTATGTATACCGCATGTCGTATTGGAACCAATTATGCCAAGATTGTCTGTACATCATTGGTTTGTGTCACAGAAAAAAGAACGTATACCAGAGGAAGTTGAGATGCTTGAGCATCGAGTTAAGAAAACTAAGTTGCCAATCATAGCTGAGCTTGGTGAAGCATCGATTACAATACAAGAATTTTTGGGTCTTGCTCTAGGCGATGTTCTAACATTAAATAAACCTATTGATGAAGGACTTAAAATAAGAGTTGGAGAAAAAATTAAATTTGTCGGTAGTCCAGGGTCAATTAAGGATCGCATAGCGATACAAATTGATGAGATTGTGAACGAAGGAGCGGAAGAAGATTATGACGAGTAAAGATTATTTGTCTCAAGAGGAAATCGATGCGTTGCTTCGTCAATCCTCAAGCGAACCTGAAGAAACTGCAGTAGTAACAGAAGCAACTTCAGAGGTCCTACTGGAAAGTTTCCTTTCATCTATGGAACAAGATGCACTAGGTGAAATTGGAAATATTACATTTGGTAGTGCAGCGACAGCTCTATCTACACTACTAGGTCGCAAAGTAGACATTACGACACCTACAGTGTCTCTTGTAAGAAAAAGCGAGCTTGGCGATGTTTTTCCTAAACCTCATGTAGCAGTTAGTGTTGAATACGTTGATGGTTTCGAAGGTATTAATTCGTTAGTTATTCGTACAAAAGACGCTCAAGTGATTGCTGATCTTATGCTTGGCGGAGAAGGAACAGTATTGAACGAAGAATTGAATGAAATTCATATTTCTGCCGTTCAAGAAGCGATGAACCAGATGATGGGTTCGTCTGCAACTTCAATGTCTACTATTTTTAATAGATTAGTTAATATTTCACCACCGGGTATTAATATACTAGATGTATCAAGTGGCGATGGTTTAGATCATCTTCCATCAGATGATATTATGATCAAAATTGCGTTCCACCTAAGAATCGGGGATCTAATTGATTCAACGATAATGCAGTTGTTGCCAATCTCATTTGCGAAACAAATGGTTGCTACGCTAATGGGAGATACCTCTGAGGAAATAGCTGCTCCAACACCTGTAGCTCCAGCGCGAGTAGAGCAAGTTGCTCCACCGGTTGCGCAGGCGCCGCAGTATAATGAAGTGCCACAACAACATACGGCGAACGTACCACAGGTTGCTCAGCAACCACAAGAAATGTACGCTCAGCCAGCGATGGGGTATGATATGCCAAATAATAACATGAACATGAATCGTAATGTTAATGTGCAACCCGTGCAATTCGCTAATTTCAATCAAGGTAGTTTACCGCAGACTGATGGAACTAATCTAAATTTACTACTCGACATACCATTGAAGGTCACTGTAGAATTAGGAAGAACCCAAAAGCAAATTAAGGATATTCTTGAGCTATCTCAAGGTTCTATCATCGAGTTAGATAAACTAGCAGGTGAGCCAGTTGATATTCTTGTGAATAACAAGCTAATCGCTAAAGGCGAAGTTGTTGTCATCGATGAAAACTTTGGTGTGCGCGTAACAGATATCGTAAGTCAATGGGACAGAATTCAAAAACTACAATAAGTGATCTCTAGGAGGAAGAAACATGGCAAATCGTATTCTAATTGTTGATGATGCTGCATTTATGAGAATGATGATACGTGATATTTTAAGCAAAAATGGTTACGAAGTAGTAGGTGAAGCACCAGATGGTGCCCAAGCCATTGAGAAATTCAAAGAAGTAAAACCTGATCTAGTAACAATGGATATTACGATGCCTGAGATGGATGGTATATCTGCATTGAAAGAAATTCGTAAATTAGATCCAAATGCTAAAGTTATTATGTGTTCTGCTATGGGACAACAAGCAATGGTTATTGATGCGATCCAAGCAGGAGCAAAAGACTTTATAGTAAAACCATTCCAAGCTGATCGTGTTATTGAAGCTATTAAAAAAACGCTTGGTTAATGAGAGAAGGCTTAACATGTTGAAGTTAGGTTGGAAAATAACTGCATTAACAACTTTACTTACAATGTCTCTTCCTTATATCGCTGTTGCTTCTGATGGTAACAGCGAGTCTGGAGTAGGCTTGAATAATGGAGTTGATAAAATGGATACCGGATATATAGGCGATGTTATTTGGGTATTCGTTGCTCTTGCTATAGTAATTACTCTATTAATTTTTACAATAAAATTTCTTTCAAAACGTAATCGTGCCTGGGGAACTGCGCGAGGTCTTCGTTCATTAGGTGGTATTAGTCTCGGCCAGAATTCTTCGATGCAAGTTATTGAAGTCGCTAATCGCATCTATGTGGTTGGGGTAGGAGAGCAAGTAACACTACTCGACAAATTAGATGATCCAGAAACAGTAGCGAAAATTATTCAAGAACTTGAATTAAAAGAACAACCAATGATTTCATTGTCTACAATGAAGGAATGGCTATCATCTAGTAAACGCTCGAAAACGGACTTCAAAGAAAATGAAACTAACATGTGGAATGAGTCGAGTTCTTTTGAAGACTTACTGCAAAGTAAACTTGATAAACAAGCGGAACGTAAGCAGGAGTTAGAGTCACTTTTGAAAGATAATAATAAATGAATGGTTGATGGACAATGAAAAAAAAGTGGATGCTTATTGTACCGCTGTTAATGTTTCTATTACTTACGATGGTACCGTATGCTCACGCTGAAGCACTTCCTGATATCTCCATTAACGTTGGTGGTTCTGATAGTGAAAGTTCAGGTACTGGAACAGTAACGATACTACTATTAATTACTGTATTGAGTATTGCACCTGCAATATTAGTATTAATGACAAGTTTTACTAGAATTGTCATCGTACTAGGTTTCGTGAAAACCTCAATGGGTACAAACACTGTACCTCCATCACAAGTATTAGTTGGTCTAGCAATGTTCCTAACTTTCTTTATTATGGCGCCAACATTTAATCAGATCAATGAAGTAGCACTGCAACCCTATATGCAAGGTGAAATTACCCAAGAACAAGCGCTTGAAGAGGCAGCTAAACCAATGAAAGAGTTTATGTTCAAGCATACTCGTGAGAAAGATTTGTTGTTATTTCTAGAATACACTCAAACCGAGAAACCGGCTACCTATGAAGATATTCCAATTACAACATTAATTCCCGCCTATGCGATAAGCGAACTGAAGACTGCATTTCAGATGGGATTCATGATTTTCATACCGTTTCTCGTAATTGATATGATTGTTGCAAGTACGTTAATGGCGATGGGGATGATGATGTTACCTCCTATTATGATTTCTTTACCATTTAAGATTCTATTATTCATTTTAGTAGACGGTTGGTATCTGATCGTTCGATCATTACTGCTAAGCTTTAGTCCATAAAGTTTGTGAGGAGGGAAGACATTGAGTGCAGACTTCATAATTGGTCTAGCAGGAGAAGCCGTATTCACTGTCTTGAAAGCATCCGCTCCCATGCTTGTGCTAGCATTAGTAACTGGATTAGTAGTGAGTGTCTTTCAGGCGACAACCCAAATTCAAGAACAGACGTTAGCGTTTGTGCCGAAGATCGTAGCTGTTCTATTGGCTGTTATTGTCTTTGGACCATGGATACTGAATACGGTTGTTGACTTCACGTATACGATATTTAGCAATTTACATCAATATATCGGTTAGGCTGTGAATTCGATGACAGAAGTATTTATGAATGCAGTTCCTATTTTTTTGCTTATATTTTGTCGAGTAACAGCTTTTTTCGTCGTATCTCCTGTTTTTTCTCATACAACGGTACCGGCGATTTTTAAGATAGGACTAGGTTTTCTTATCTCTGTATTTATCTTTATGATGAATGCTAATAATCAAGTGATGGTTCTTGACTTACAATATGTGTTGCTAATCATTCGAGAAGTATTGATAGGACTAATGTTAGGGTTTATCGTCTATTTATTTTTTGCTTTGATGCACACAGCTGGTGGGATTATCGACATGCAAATTGGTTTTGCAATGGCGAATATTATTGATCCTGTTTCGGGAACATCAGTTCCTTTACTAGGGAATTTCAAGTATTTATTGATGTTAGTCGTATTTCTTATGATGAATGGACATCATTATTTACTAACTGGCCTAATGGATAGTTATCAGTGGATACCAGTTGAAAACAATTGGTTCTCAAAAATGGCTGATGGTAGTATTGCCGAGTTTATTACGAATTCAGTAGTACTTAGTATTGTCATTGGGATTCAGATTGCCGTACCTATCATGGTGGCAATGTTTATAACGGATGTTGGTTTAGGGTTTCTAGCTAAAACAGCGCCACAGTTTAATGTTTTTGTTATTGGTTTTCCAGTAAAGATCATGCTAGGACTATTACTGATAATATTGACGTTACCTGGGATGACACTTATTTTCGAAAAGATTTTCTCCATTTTGTTTAACACGTTAGAACAATTTTTCGGAGTTGTTGGTGGTCCGCCTGCATAGATTGGAGGCAATTTCGTGCAAAAGTATGCATTGCAGCTTGATTTACAACTTTTCAATCAAGAGAAAACAGAAAAAGCTACTCCTAAGAAAGTTTCTGACGAACGAAAGAAAGGTCAAGTTGCTAAATCACAAGAATTACCGGCAGCATTAATTCTTACTTTAGTATTTGCATCGTTTATGATGATCGGTGGATTTTACAAAACGCATTTCATGAGATTATTCACTAATCTGTTTGAAAATTGGTTGACGTTAGAATTAACTGCTGGCAATCTAGGTGATTTCTTTGTCTCTATTATGTTAGAAATATTGATTCTGTTAGCGCCAATTTTCGCTATTGTGATGTTAGTTGGAGTCATTGGTAATGTAGTACAGTTCGGTTTTCTTTTGACAGGTGAACCACTGCAACCAAAGCTTAGTAAATTGAACCCGTTAGAAGGGTTCAAACGGATTTTTTCTATGCGAAGCCTTGTTGAGTTTGCGAAGAGCTTACTTAAAGTTACGATAATAGGATTGATGGTGTACTCTATTATTTCTGCTGAATGGGTAACGATACAAGGATTAGCATTACAACCGCTAGATGTCGTATTCGCATATGCTGCTTCACTGGTTATTCGATTAGGTATAACTATAGGTGCTATTCTAGTTGTGCTAGCATTACTAGATTTCATGTATCAGAAATATGAGCATGCAAAAAGCTTGAAAATGTCTAAACAAGATATTAAAGAAGAACATAAAAAAGCTGAAGGTGACCCTTTAATTAAAGCTAAAATTCGAGAGAAGCAATTAAGAATGGCAATTTCTCGTATGATGCAAGAAATTCCTAATGCTGATGTCGTTATAACTAACCCGACACACTTCGCCGTTGCACTAAAGTATGATTCTTCTAATATGGAGGCACCAAAAGTTATCGCTAAAGGAAAGGATCATCTCGCGCTCAAAATCCGTGAGGTTGCAAAGGAGCATGGTGTCATTACAATGGAAAATAAGCCGCTAGCTAGAGCACTGTACAGTCAAGCTGAGATAGGAGACTCTATACCAGCTGACTTATTCCAAGCTGTAGCTGAAGTATTGGCATATGTATATAAATTAAAAGGTAACAAAAAAAATCGGAAGTAACTAGGGGGTGGGACCATCATGAAGCTGAAAGAGCTCATTATTACTTGCGGTATCATAGGAATTATTCTCATGATGATCGTACCAATCCCTACTTTGCTTATTGACTTTCTTCTAATTGTGAATATTACGATATCACTTACGATCTTACTAGTTGCGATGAATACGAAGTCTGCTCTAGATTTTTCTATTTTTCCAGCAATACTTTTAGTTACTACAATATTTAGGCTTGCACTAAGTATTTCTACAACAAGAAGTATTCTGTCTACAGCAGAAGGCGGAGAAGTAATTGAAACATTTGGTCAATGGGTAGGTGGCGGAGACGTAATTATCGGCTTTGTCGTCTTCTTAATTCTAGTAGTTGTGCAATTCATTGTTATTACTAAAGGTTCTGAGCGTGTAGCTGAGGTAGCGGCTAGATTTACACTAGATGCAATGCCCGGTAAGCAGATGAGTATCGACGCTGACTTGAACTCAGGAATTATTAATGAATTTGAAGCGAAAGAACGTCGTTCTAAAATAGAACGAGAATCTAATTTCTTCGGAGCTATGGATGGTGCAAGTAAGTTCATTAAAGGTGACGCGATTGCGACGATTGTAATGATGATTATCAATCTAGTTGGTGGATTTATTATTGGTATGGTGAACTGGGATCTAACTTTCGCTGAATCACTTAATAAATTTACGATCTTAACGATTGGTGATGGTCTAGTTGCACAAATTCCAGCACTTCTAATCTCAACTGCATCTGGTCTTATTGTTACTCGTTCTGCTTCTGACGGAAACTTAGCAGAGGATATTACTGCTCAATTATTCAAGTATCCGAAATTACTTTATGTTGCTGCTGCTACAATTGCTGTGCTTGGGTTAACTCCAATCGGTCCACTTCGTACATGGCCGTTTGCAATTGGAATAGCAATTGCTGCTTATCTAATTCAAACTTCGCAAACGAAGAAAGCAGCACAAGATGAATTACTTGTGGAAGAACAACAGATCGAAGAGGTACGAAGTCCAGAAAGTGTCATTAGTTTACTACAAGTTGATCCGATTGAGTTTGAATTTGGTTATGGATTAATACCATTAGCTGATACACAACAAGGCGGAGATTTGTTAGATCGAATTATTATGATTCGCAGACAATGTGCTCTTGAATTAGGTTTAGTTGTTCCTGTCATTCGAATAAGAGATAATATCCAACTTAAGCCCAATGAATATGTGATCAAGATTAAAGGAAATACCGTTGCACGTGGTGAGTTACTATTGAATCACTATTTGGCAATGAGTCCTGGCTTTGAAGATGATTCGATTCACGGCATTGAGACAACGGAGCCGGCATTTGGCTTACCTGCAATCTGGATTGATGAGATGACTAAGGAACGTGCAGAACTTTCAGGTTACACGGTTGTTGATCCGCCATCGGTTGTTGCTACTCATCTGACAGAGATCGTTAAGCGCCATGCGCATGAATTACTTGGACGCCAAGAAACGAAAGCTCTAGTTGAAAATGTTAAGTCGAATTATCCTGCACTTGTAGATGACTTAATACCTAGCATTATGTCTATAGGTGATGTTCAAAAAGTGCTAACGAAATTATTGCAGGAAAAGGTATCTATTCGTGATCTAGTGACTATATTTGAAACATTAGCTGATTATGGTCAATATTCTAAAGATCCGGATATATTAACAGAATATGTACGTCAATCATTATCTCGTCAAATTACGTTACAATATTCAACAGCAGGTCAATCGTTGCGTGTTATTACGGTGGGTGCACAACTGGAGAAGAAACTTATTGATTCTGTTCAATCAAACGATCAAGGAAGTTATGTTTCCCTAGATCCAGTTTCATCACAACAAATTTATCAACGATTAACGGAACAAGTCAATCGTCTACTGCAATCCGGACAACAACCGATCGTACTTACATCACCTACGATTCGTATGTATTTACGTCAAGTTGTTGCACGTACATTGCAAGATATTCCAATTTTATCATATAGTGAATTAGAGCCAAATGTAGAAGTTCAAAGTGTTGGGGTGGTTAATCTATGAGAGTAAAACGATATGTAGTAGATACTTTACCTGATGCTGTCTCGCTGATCCGTGAAGAAATGGGAACTGATGCAGTTATTTTAGAAACGAAAGATATCAAAATCGGTGGATTTCTAGGCATGTTTCGTAAACGTAAAATAGAAGTTATGGCAGCAGTTGAACCAAGCGCGCAAAAAAAACCGAAAAAAATTACTAGTGATCAAGTTGATTATGTTGTTGATCAAATATTAAAGGCAAGTCAACGTAATAAGGAGTCAGCTATGGTGGAGGAAGATGTTGTTCGCACATCTCCTTCACTAGTTACATCATCAAAAGCTAATGAATCTTTAGCAGTACCAAACGGTTCATCGTTCGCTTCCAAATTATATGGTGGACCCACACAAGTTGATTCTCAAGTACAGCGAGAAACTATGAAGGAGTCGATTTATCCAAATTCATCTCTAGATGAAGCTGTAGTTGCTTTTGAAACGATCGAGAAATCTGATATGCAACATATTCTTCCTAAGCAACAATTGAATGCACAGACTAATGATCTATCGAAAACAGAGATATTCATTGTAAATGAATTGAAGAGCCTACGTCATGAAATGCAACGGTTAGCATCTAAATCTACGGATACTCAAATGGTATCTCCTTCTGTCGAAGCACTTAAGCAAAGATTAGGAGATCAAGAAATATTTGAACAATGGATCGAAGTGATCAGTGATGAGTTGTATGAAATTGAACATCAGAATAATGAGATATTATCTATAGATGCCGTTTGGGATTTTTCAAAACAAAAATTTCTTGAATGGCTTTCTCCGTATCGATCAGCAGAAATCAATGTTAATTCGAGAGTTGTCCAATTTGTTGGTCCAACAGGAGTAGGTAAGACTACGACAATAGCGAAACTATCCGCTAACTATTCAATTAAAGACGGGAAGAAGATCGGACTAATAACAGCTGATACTTACCGTATTGCAGCCGTTGAGCAATTGAGAACGTATGCTAATATATTGAATATTCCATTAGAAGTTGTATTTTCTCCATTAGATTTGCAACGTGCGTTTATGCAATTAGAATCAGAAGAACTTATTTTCATGGATACAGCTGGACGAAACTTTAAGAGCGATATTCATGTTTCAGAAGTGAATAGTTTACTGCAAACAGATGAAGCCAGTGAAGCAATTCTCGTTCTTAGCCTGACTAGTCGAACACAAGATATGAATGTTGTTGCAGAAAAGTTCAGTAAATACGGCGTTAGAAAAGTTGTTTTTACTAAGCTCGATGAAGCCAATGTATACGGTTCTATTTTTAATATGATTATGATGTATGGGTTACAACCACTCTTCGTAACAAGTGGTCAAAATGTACCTGATGATATTGAAGCGTTTTCAGTAGAAGCTTATATAGAACAATTGCTAGGAGATCCACATCATGAATGATCAAGCTGAAGCTTTGCGGCAACTAGTAAGGCAGCATTCCGATACGAAAAATCAGAAGGAAACGAGATTTCTTTCTGTAACTAGTGGAAAAGGTGGAGTTGGAAAATCTAATTTCAGCTTAAATTTCAGCCTAGCCCTACAAAGGCTAGGGATGAAAGTACTAGTGCTAGATGCGGATATCGGAATGGCCAATATCGATGTACTTATGGGTACGTCCTCTAAGTACAATCTGTACCACCTAATAAAAAATGAAAAAACAATATGGGATATTATTAATATAGGACCTGAAGGGTTGCATTATATAGCAGGCGGTTCAGGATTATTAGATCTAGTAAGATTGACAGAACAAGAAATTGATCGTTTTGGTCGAGAAATATTAAAACTACAAGGTCAGTATGATTATATTATTTTTGATACTGGAGCTGGGCTCTCAAAAGAAACAGCACAATTTATTACATCATCGGATGAAACAATTGTGGTGACTACTCCAGAGCCTACTTCCATAACCGATGCATATGCTTTAATTAAAATGGTCAATTCATTAGATTCAGATGTTAAATTCCGACTAGTTGTTAACCGTTCAACGGATCGACAAGAAGGGGAAATGACAGCCAATAATATTAGAAATGTTACTAATCGATTCCTTAATATTGATTTGCCAGTACTTGGATATATTTCTGATGATGTGCATGTATCGAAATCTGTTAAGAAACAGGTGCCTTTGTTAATGTTATTTCCAGATTCAGAAGCCTCAAAAGGAATTATGTTAATAGCCAAAGATTTTTTGAATATACCACATAAAAGTAATTCTTCTGGTGTGAAAGGATTCTTACATAAACTATTTAGACGTACTAGATAATCCTTGAGAATGGAGGAACAGTTATGGACCCTTATCGTGTATTAGTCGTTGATGATTCAGCGTTTATGCGTAAAATAATAACCGATCTCATCGAAAAAGACCAGCAATTTAAGGTTATCGGGACCGCTGTTAATGGTATTGAGGCAGTTGCAAGTGTAGAGAGTCTTAAACCAGATGTCATTACTTTAGATCTAGAAATGCCACTTATGAATGGGATAGATGCACTTCAGCACATTTTGAAGAAACATAAACTTCCTATCATCATGTTGTCTGGAATAAGTGAAGCCAATACTCGTGATACAATAAAGGCTTTGCAATTTGGAGCATTTGATTTTATTCGGAAACCAACTAGTGTAGGTGCTCAGTCACAAGATATTAATTCTGTTGGAGATATGATACTGGAGAAGCTGAAAATCGCAGTACTAACCCGCAGAAAATCAAATGTATTCAAATCAGTGACAGAGATAACAACAGAAAGTAATAAATTATTGCAAAATCGTACAGAAACCGCGTCAAATCTATTAAAAAATGATAAAATTGGTAATATACAAACTAGTAACTCACTTGCAACTAGTAAGTCGAATATAATAGAAAACAAATTAAATTCAATTGTTAAAAAGACTATCAAGGAAAAACCTGTAAAACCATTGATAACACCAAATAGTAATGTCAGTAAGTTAGGTGTTAGTGAAGTGGTTTCACAGGTTCGCAAAAAGGATCAAGCCATTACACAAATCGTTGCGATTGGGACATCTACTGGAGGTCCGAGAGCATTACACGAAGTAATAACGGCTTTGCCAGGCAACCTAAAAGCTCCAGTTGTCATTGTTCAGCATATGCCACCACGGTTTACTAATTCATTAGCACAGAGACTTGACAGTTTCAGTGAACTAACGGTCATGGAAGCGAGTCAAGGTATTAAATTAGAAAACGGTAAAGCTTATGTTGCTCCAGGTGGGTATCATATGGAAATTGTGATGGTTAACCATCATTATGAGATTAATCTTACTAGTGCACCAGCAAGAAATGGTCACAGACCGTCTGTCGATACTTTATTTGATTCTTTACTTCCATTTAATGAACTAGAAAGACATATTGTCATTATGACAGGTATGGGTAGTGATGGTGCTCAGGGGATGAAACAACTCTTTAATCATGGCGTTACTTCAACCATTGCTGAAGCGGAAGAAAGTTGTGTAGTGTATGGTATGCCTAGATCAGCAGTAGAACTTGGCGTAGCAAATAAGGTACTCCCATTGACACAGATTGCACCAGAAATTATTAATGTAGTAATGAGATAGGCTCCAAAGTGCGGTACAAACTAATAGGAGGTGTCATGTAATGGATATGAATGCTTATTTATCAATGTTTATTGACGAATCGAATGATCACCTGCAGGCGCTAAATGATAACTTAATGAGGTTAGAGAATGATCCTGAAGATATCTCCATTGTCCAAGATATTTTCCGTTCTGCTCATACACTAAAAGGGATGTCTGCAACTATGGGGTATGAAGATCTGGCTTCGTTAACTCATGAGATGGAAAATGTCCTTGATCTGGTTCGAAACAATAAACTGAAAATGGATAGTTTTATTTTTGACACTTTATTCAAAGGTTTAGATGCACTTGAAACGATGGTTCAAGATATCGTAGAAGGTGGGACAGGAAAAGCTGACGTATCAGCAATCGTAGCTGATCTCGTGAAAATCGTCAAAGGAGACTACACAACGGATACTGTCGCAACTGCTGCGGTTAATTCTGCTTCAGCTAAAACGAACAATAGTGGTGCTATTTTAGACCAGTTTCAATCTTCCGTATTGAAGCAATCTATTGAAAGTGGTCATCAAGTATTTTATGTAAAAATTACGCTAACTGAGAGTTGTGTTCTGAAAGCAGCACGTTCTTATATGGTATTTGATGTATTAGAAAATTCAGGTGAGATCGTAAAATCTGAACCTTCAGTTGAAGACTTGGAGCAAGAGAAGTTTGATAGATCATTTACAGTATTCACAATATCACAAGTAAGCTCAGATGAGATTGTATCTAAAATTAATAAGATTTCAGAAATTGAGAGTGTAGAAGTATCCCTATTAGATGAGAATTCGCTAGAATCGCTATCATACTCCGATACACCATCTAGTAAAAACAGTGCATCTGAATCTACTGAAGATGCTTCTAGTAAAACTAATTCTCAAGTAGCACAAATAGATGATAAGAAGTCAGTAAAACAAGGATCACAAGGGGCTGTAGCTAATCGCACGATTCGCGTAGATATCGATCGACTAGATTCCTTGATGAATTTATTTAGCGAAATGTTAATTGACCGTGTACGTTTGGAACAATTAGCTAGTGAAATTAAACGTAATGATTTATCGGAAACAATAGAGCATATGGCTCGTGTTAGTTCTGATTTGCAAAATATCGTATTGAAATTAAGAATGGTTCCAGTTGATACGGTATTCAACCGTTTCCCACGTATGATTCGTGATCTAGCAAAATCATTAGACAAAAAGATTGATCTAGTTATTACAGGGGCTGAGACGGAGCTTGATCGTACCGTTATTGATGAAATTGGCGACCCGCTAGTCCATCTATTACGAAATTCCGTAGACCATGGTATTGAAACGATTAGCGAACGTATTGCAGCAGGTAAGTCTGAAACGGGGACAGTACACTTACGCGCATTCCATAGTGGAAACCATGTGTTTATCGAAGTTGAGGAAGATGGTAAAGGTATTAATAAAGATAAAATATTGGAAAAAGCTATTAGTAAAGGTATTGTAAAACCTGAAGAGGCTAGCAAACTTTCTGATGACGAGATCCATATGTTGATTTTTGCAGCAGGCTTCAGTACTGCAGATATCATTTCAGATATTTCAGGTCGCGGTGTGGGACTTGATGTTGTTCGCACTAAAATTACATCCCTTGGTGGTAATGTTGCGGTTACATCTGTACAAGGCAAAGGAACTAAGTTCTCTGTCCAGTTACCTTTGACGCTTTCTATTATTTCAGCAATGCTAATTAAGTTAGGGGACGAAAAATATGCAGTTCCACTTAGCTCAATTGTGGAAACGGCAATTATTCCGAAAACTAGTATTTTAAGTGTTCATGGTAATCCAATGATTAAGTTTAGAAATTCTGTTATTCCACTTATTTCTCTATCAAATTTGTTTGATTCTACTAGTTTCAATGAGCAACTTGAGGATGAGCATGAAATAATTGTTATCCACAAAGGTGAGAAATGGGCGGCAATTATTATTGATGAATTTATTGGACAAAGTGAAATTGTATTGAAGTCACTCGGTAAATATATGAAGAACATTTCAGGTATTTCAGGTGCTACTATTCTTGGTGATGGTCAAGTTGCACTAATCATTGATCCAAACGCTTTAATTAAATAAATATTCGCTTCCGATGCTACTTTTCATTACTGGGAAGTAAATCGAGAATTATGAAAAGTTTTAGTTAATGCTTCCGATGCTACTTTTTATTATTGGGAAGTAAATCGAGAATTATGAAAAGTTTTAGGAGGGGTTAGTATGGCTGAGGAATTGAAAGTAATTGTATTTGGACTAGGTAAAGAAGAGTATGGTATTGAGGTAGACAAAGTAAAAACGATTGAAAGAATGTCACCGATCACTAGAGTTCCTAAAACACCTTCATTTATAAAAGGCGTAATTAATTTACGTGGAATTGTTGTTCCCGTTCTTAACTTAAGTGGTCGTTTCAATCTTCCAGAAACGGAAGCTACAGAACATACTCGTATTATTGTAGTCGTAGTTAATGATATGGAAGTTGGATTTATTGTGGATGCTGCTAACGACGTTATTGATATTGATACAGCAACGATTGATTCGCCACCAGAAATTGTTGGAGGCATTCAAGCGAAATACTTAGATGGAATTGCAAAAATAGGAGAAGACAGACTGCTTATTATGTTGAATCTATCCGAAGTTTTGAATCGATCAGAGATTGTTCAACTCGAACAGATAGAGGTGTAATCATTGGCAAACTTCAACCGGTTTGAAGCATTTGAACTTGATGTATTGAAGGAAGTAGGTAATATAGGAGCAGGAAATGCGGCTACAGCCTTGTCTACGTTATTGAACAAGCCGGTAGATATGTCGGTTCCAAGTGTAAGACTTATGCCTTTTGAAGAAATTGCTGAACGTGTAGGTGGCTCCGAACAAGTTGTAGTTGCTGTGTTTTTACGTGTTGAAGGTGATGTTCCTAGTAATATGTTCTTTATTATTCATGAGGAATATGCGCAGCAATTAATGAAACAGCTTATACCACTTCAGCATGTTGATGATGGTATATATTCTGAAATGGAATTATCAGTTTTATGTGAAATTGGTAATATTCTTGCAGGTTCTTATCTATCATCATTAGCAGATTTTACAAAGCTGTCTATGATGCCATCTGTTCCGGTTGTTGCCCATGATATGGCTGGAGCTATTCTAAGCTATGGCATAATGCATTACGGTCAAATGGGTGACTCAGCATTACTTATTGAAACGAAATTTATTGAAGATTGCAACACGATCGAAGGTCAATTCTTTCTAATTCCAGATCCTGATTCGTTCCAAAAAATCTTTCAAGCTCTAGGGGTAGGTAGTCCATGATAAGCGATAAACTAATCAAAGTAGGTATGGCAGATTTGAATATCGCTAGCAATGGTGAGGTATTAAAAACAACTGGACTAGGTTCATGCGTAGGATTAACTCTTTATGATCCGAGAAAGCATCTAGTGGGTATGGCGCATGTTATGTTGCCTTCCTCTAGTATTGCTAGAGAAAATCCAATCAACCTTGCGAAATATTCGGATACTGCCATTCCTAGATTAATTGAGCGATTATTAGAAAATGGTGCAAGTATGAGTGCTCTTCAAGCGAAAATGGCTGGAGGCTCGCAAATGTTTACTTTACCTGGACAGAACGATACGTTAAGAATTGGCCCTCGTAATGTGGAATCTTGCTTAATGTTACTAGAGGAATATAAAATTCCATTACTGGCACAGGATACTGGTGGTAATTTTGGTCGGACGATCGAAATTAGTAGTGATAGTGGTATTTTATCTGTTCGTAGTGTCCAGTTTGGAACAAAGGAGCTTTAAAATGTTTGGTACATGGCGTTGGAATCTCAGTTTTGCGGTATTTGGTTTTTTCTTGATCATGCTGTTCTCACTAACCAATAATCCACTTATCACATCTCTCATTAGAGGTACCTATGCTTTGATTACTTTTTTTCTACTAGCTTATCCTGTACGTTTTGTATGTGGTGTAATCATAAATCCGAATCAGAAAGTAGAGGCTGCATCTCAAGATAATGGTGATCAGTCGCTAAAAGGGACGAATGTCAATTTAGTTACACCTGATGAAGATGAGGACTTGAATGAAGTTTTGAGAGCACAAATTTCACAAACAAAATCGTCTACTCCAAACGATAAAATTGAAGGTACTCAAGACTTGAGTCAACAATTTCAACCATTGAAGCCAACTCAGCTTGTAAATACCGACAAAATGGAATCCGAGGAATTGACAAAAGTAATACGTCATCTAACAGGAGAGTGATTCGATGAACGAGCAAAAAGTGCCTCATTTGACTAACATCGAATTGTGGCGAGCATGGAGAGAACAAGGCAACATAGACGCCAAAAAAGACCTCATCGAAAATTATTTGCCTTTAGTAGAATATGTTACAAATAGGATGGCAATTGGATTGCCGAAAAACGTTATTAAAGAAGATTTAGCTAGTCATGGAATAATGGGATTGATTGATGCTATTGAGAAATTTGATTATTTAAGAGGTTTACAATTCGAAACGTATGCTTCATGGCGTATTCGAGGTTCTATTATTGATGGTTTGCGACAAGGTGATTGGGTTCCTCGTTCTGTAAGGGAAAAAGCTAAAAAGATTGAAGAAGCGTATCAAGTGTTGGAACAAAGACATATGCGATCTATTACAGATGTTGAAGTATGTGAATATCTAAATATTAATGAAAAAGAATTTGCTAATATGGTTCAAGATATTTCAGTTACTACTATTTTTTCACTAGAGGAACCACTACGAGAAGAAGAGTCAGAGACTAGAATGTCTCTTTTAATAGATCATGCAGCTAAAAGACCCGAATCAACGGTTGACGATGTGTTCTTAGAACAAAGTTTGATGAAGGGTATTGACAGGCTGACTGATAAAGAACGAACGGTTGTTTCATTATTTTACTTTGAAGATTTGTCTTTAAGTGAAATTGCTGAAGTAATGTCTCTTTCACCTTCACGTATTTCCCAGCTTCATTCAAAGGCTATACAGAGATTACGCGGAGTACTTGAACAGTACAAAGAACAATTATTTCAATCGTAGAGAGGAGAGCAGTTATGGACAAGCAAATCTTTGATACCAACATTAATATTGAAATTTCTGCTGATAAGCTAACAGCTTTATTAAATTTTCATTATATTTCTGATCAAGTTTCGTATGAAGTGGCAGACCTAGACGAATATATTAGATCAAAAGGTATTGTCCATGGGATACTGTACGATAATTTACGGTTAATTGCTAAAGATCCTCTTGCCTTCATGAAACAAAAGATAGAAATTGCTAAGGGTACACCAGCAGGAAAAGGGATAGATGGTAAAGTTGAATTTGTTACTAAATTAAGAAAACAATCGGTCTTTGATGAATCTAATGAATCGGAGACCATAGATTTCAAACAAATTAAGAAACTTGATAATGTCAACAAGGGTCAGCTCATCGCTCAATTGATTCCTCCATCCTACGGAAAAGCTGGAATAAGTGTAAAAGGTGAGCCAGTGAATGCTACTCTTGGTAAATCTGCACGCTTTAAATTAGGAAAAAATGTAGTGAAGAACGGTGATGGAAATGCTTTATACTCTGCAATTGACGGTTTAATTACGATTACTGATCAAGAAAAAATCAATGTATTCCCAGTATTTGAAGTAAATGGTGACGTCGATTATGCGGTTGGTAATATCGATTTTGTTGGTACAGTTGTAATACGTGGAAATGTACTTACTGGATTCAAAATTAAAGCTGTAGGTGATATTCGTGTTATCGGTGGAGTTGAAGGTGCAGACTTAGAATCTGATGGCTCTATTGAAATTACTGGCGGTATCATGGCTTCTGGTAAAGGACAGGTCAAAGCGAAAAACAACATTAAGTGTTCGTTCATACAAGATGCTAATCTTTCAGCTGGTCACAATATCATTGTTTCTCAAAGTATTATGCATTCCTTCGTACGTGCCGGACATTCTGTAGAATGTAATAGCTCCAAAGGACTTATCGTAGGTGGAACGATACAGGCAGGAGAAGGCGTTTCAGCAAGAACAATTGGTAATTCAATGTCTACCAATACTATTGTGGAAGTTGGTGTTAATCCGACTTTACGTGAGGAACAAGTAGAACTACGACATTCAATGAAAGAACACGCTGAAAATTTGGATCGCACGGAGAAAGCACTTGTTATTTTGGATCAAATGGCAGCAGCAGGTAAATTGACGCCTGATCGCTTTGCTATGAGACAAAAGCTTATTAATACAAAGCAACAAACTGCTAATTCAGTTGCAGATATGAAGGATAGATTGTTCGAAATCGAAAAGTTGCTCGAAAATAGCGAGAAGGCTAGTGTAAGTGTTAAAAATACCGTTTATGGTGGTGTCAAAATCGTAATTGGACGATATACTAGATATATCAAAGATAGCACTTCAAATATTCAATTCAAATATGAAGACGGAGAAATTGTTATGTTACCAATATATTAATACCAATGATATGAATTGGGGTGATAGATGTGGGCATTAATCCATTAAATCTCCAACTATCGGTACCAAGAACTCCTGAGATGAGTTCGCTTCAACAGCAAGCTATTCAGAGACCGGTAACTGAGCAGACAATTTTAGCTTCAAATGCCTTGAAACATACTGACGAACTCAGAACTGTAGCGAATTCGGTTGAAGTAGTTGACAAAGCTCTCATTCGTGACCAAGATAATGCTAATCAACAAGAGCATAAATCAAAGAAGCAGAAACAAACCGATAAGAGTCTTGATCAAGAGCTTAATGATGATAGTAAGCATCCTTATAAAGGTCATAGACTTGATATTCGATTATAATTCAGATTAATCAAGGCGGGATACACTATGCAATCTTGGCAATATATCGCTTTATTAGGAGCAGTTATTGCTGTTACAGCAGCGATATTACCAAAAAATAAGAAGAACCAATCTGCTTCTAGTTCGAATCATGCTCAATTTGAGCAAATAGAAATGTCTTTTGAGCAATTTATGGAGAACATGGAGAAAGAGCATGATGGCTTAGTTAAAATGCTCACAAACAATTTACAATCCATGCGTGAAGAGGACCGATTAAAGACTGATCAAATTACGCGATTGGAGAAGAAATGCGCAGAATTAGAAGAGCAGCTTTCTTCTCTTTCGCATGCAAACGTGGCTTTAGATACAAAAGTATCTTTGCTAACTGCAAATTCTCCTTTTACAAGTCAAAGTTCGGCGCAGGATATACAACAGTCTGCATTTGATTCACAGCTTGAACAGTTGAAGCAAAATATAATACCGGAAAACAGTATACATAATAGATATACAGAATTGTTTGAATTGTATGATAATGGAAAGTCTGTTGAAGCAATTGCCAAAAAGCTTGGTAAAAACAAAGGTGAAGTACAATTAATATTACAACTAGCAAAGCAAGAGGAGAATGCGCGTAATGCATAAACGATCCTTACTAATTGGTGTAGGAATTGGAATAATCATTGGTGCACTGTTACTCCAACTATTCAATCTTGGTTCAGATAGTCAGAAACAACTTGATCAGATCAGCCATGAAATTAATGGCACTACTTTTGATAGTACTACAGCAAAACCTGAACCTACTGCGCAAGAATATGTAGTTGATGATGAGGGAGATGGACTTGAACCGACTTCCTCAAAAACTCCAGAAACCGAGGTTGAAACTAACCAAGGTACTCAGCAACCAGTAACAGCTACACCTGATGTTAATGAACAAGCTGAACCTAACACTATAGATAAGACAGTAGAACCTGACGAAGAAGCTACTGAGCCTGCGATACAGTATGTCTTGCGTGTTCATCCAGGCGCTACTGTTAACAAAACTGCTCAACTACTTGTAGATCACAATATTATTGAAGATAAAGATTCTTTTGCAAAACTTCTCAAGGATCGTGATACGCAAATTAGAGCTGGCTACTTTCTAGTTGATGAAAATAGTACAGATGAGCAAATTCGTAAGTTACTATCTGGTCAACCATTAACTGAAACGGAACGAAAAAATTATATTAATGTCGAAAAATTAACATTAATCCAATAAAATCAACGATTGTTGTACATTTTAGGTTGATTCTATAACCACGATATGGTATATTAATTTTCGGTGTTAAAAACACACGCTTCTCAATCTTATTATTGGTGCTTTTGCTTTGCAAAAGTAATAATGAGAAATGCGATTAGCGGCGGACACAATAAAAACCAAAACAGGAGGTGTTGAATATGGCGGTTATTTCCATGAAACAACTACTAGAAGCTGGTGTGCATTTCGGTCACCAAACTCGTCGTTGGAATCCTAAAATGGATCGTTATATCTTCACAGAAAGAAACGGAATTTACATTATCGATTTACAAAAAACAGTTAAGAAAGTTGATGAAGCATACAACTTTGTTAAATCAATCGCTGCTGATGGCGGTACTGTTCTTTTTGTAGGTACTAAGAAACAAGCTCAAGATTCAGTTAAAGAAGAAGCTGAGCGTTGTGGTAACTACTTCATCAACCAACGTTGGTTGGGTGGTACTCTAACTAACTTCCAAACTATTCAAAAACGTATTGATCGTTTGAAACAACTTGAGAAGTGGGAATTAGATGGTACTTATGAAGTTCTTCCTAAGAAAGAAGTTATCATTCTTAAGAAAGAACAAGATCGTCTAGAGAAATTCTTAGGCGGTATCAAAAACATGAAAAAACTTCCAAGCGCATTGTTTGTAATCGATCCTCGTAAAGAGCGTATTGCTGTTGCAGAAGCTCGCAAATTGGGTATCCCAATTGTAGGTATCGTTGATACAAACTGTGATCCAGACGAAATTGACTACGTTATTCCTGGTAATGACGATGCAATTCGTGCTGTTAAATTGCTTACTGCTAAAATGGCTGATGCTATTGTTGAAGCTAATCAAGGTGAGCAAACAACTGCTTAATTGCAGAGTTTGGACATAACAACATAAACAACAAAGGGTGGTCAGATGGTGAAAACCTCTCACTACCCTTTTTTTGAACTAAAATACCATAGACGACTCTAGGAGGTTTTTTACATGGCAGTAGATGCGAAGGCAGTTAAAGAATTACGTGAAAGAACAGGGGCAGGAATGCTTGATTGCAAGAAAGCTCTAGAAGAAACAAACAATGATATCGAAAAAGCAATTGATTTCCTTCGTGAAAAAGGACTAGCAGCAGCAGCTAATAAAGCTGGTCGTCTAGCTTCTGAAGGTCTAGTTGAATCATATATCCACAGCAATGGTCGTATCGGCGTTCTAGTTGAAGTTAACTGTGAAACTGACTTCGTTGCAAAAACAGATCAATTCAAAGAATTCGTAAAAGATGTTGCAATGCATATTGCTGCTTCTAATCCGAAATTCGTTCGTCGTGAGGAAGTTTCTGCTTCTGAACTTGAGCATGAAAAAGAAATTCTTACTGCTCAAGCTCTTAACGAAGGAAAACCTGCTCATATCGTTGAAAAAATGGTTGAAGGCCGTATTTCTAAATATTATGAAGAATTCTGTTTGCTTGAACAGTCATTCATCAAAGATCCAGACAAAACAATCGCTACTCTTGTTAATGAAAAAATTAGCAAAATTGGTGAAAATATTTCCATTCGTCGCTTCGTTCGTTTCGAACTTGGTGAAGGTCTAGAGAAAAAAGTTGATAACTTCGCTGAAGAAGTTATGGCTCAAGTTAACCTTTAATCCGAACTCAAGTATATAGGGGCGGGGCTTCTGCCCCGCCTTACTTGTATCATCGCAACAAAATTGAAGACCTCGTTAAAGAGGTGTAAGATGGAGGTATAAAAGTTGGAACATCCAGTATTTAAACGCATCGTATTGAAAGTTAGTGGTGAATCACTAGCAGGTCAAGAAGGATATGGAATTGAAGCATCAGTAATTTCTTCTATTGCAAGCCAAGTTAAAGAAGTAATTGCACTTGGTGTAGAAGTAGCAATCGTAGTTGGTGGCGGAAATATTTGGCGTGGTATCGCTGGTACTGCTAAAGGTATTGACCGTGCAACAGCTGATTACATGGGAATGTTAGCAACGGTAATGAATTCCTTAGCTCTTCAGGACGCTCTAGAGCAAATTGATGTGCCAACTCGTGTACAAACATCAATCGCAATGCAACAAATTGCTGAGCCTTATATTCGTCGTCGTGCTATTCGTCACCTTGAAAAAGGTCGTGTAGTTATTTTTGCTGCAGGTACGGGTAATCCGTTCTTCTCTACAGATACTACGGCTGCACTTCGTGCTGCTGAGATCGAAGCAGAAGTTATCCTAATGGCGAAAAATAAAGTTGATGGTGTATACTCTGCTGATCCATTCAAAGATGAAACAGCTGAGAAATTTGAAGAATTGACGTACATGGAAGTGTTGAATCGTAATCTTGGTGTTATGGATTCTACTTCAACTTCACTATGTATGGATAATAATATTCCGCTTATCGTATTCTCGATCACAGAAAACGGCAACATCAAACGTGTCGTACTAGGTGAAAAGATCGGTACTATTGTAAAAGGGAGTGGGAAATAATGCCACAAGAGATTAAAAAGTCTGCTGAGGAAAGAATGGATAAAGCGATCAGCTCACTGAAACGTGAATTTGCTACGCTACGTGCTGGAAAAGCAAGTCCAGCTCTTTTGGATCGTATTCAAGTTGAATACTATGGTACAATGACAGCATTAAATCAATTAGCAAACATTACAACTCCTGATTCTAGAACACTGCTTATTCAACCTTGGGATAAATCTTCAGTAAGTGAAATCGAACGTGCTATTATGAAGTCTGATGTAGGCATGACACCTTCTAATGACGGTAGTACTATTCGTTTGTCAGTACCAATGCTCACTGAAGAACGTCGTATGGAACTTGTGAAAACAGCGAAAAAGATTGCTGAAGAAGCAAAAGTTGCCATTCGTAATATTCGTCGTGATGCTAATGATAGTATTAAGAAACTTGAGAAGTCTGAGATTTCAGAAGACGAATCAAAACGTTATCAAGATGATGTTCAAAAACTTACAGATAAATTTATTGCTGAAAGTGATAAAGTATTAGCTACCAAAGAAAAAGAAATATTAGAAGTTTGATGTTTAGTGCCCCTCCATAAGGTGGGGTTCTTTCAATAAATGGACAAAATTCTTTGATTTTGTTGGGGGTGAGCTAGTTGATTAAGCGTCTTTGGTCTAGAAAAGAAGAGAAATCTTCTGTTTCGGAACATACCCTGAAATCCGATAATATTCCTAATCACATTGCTATTATTATGGACGGTAACGGACGATGGGCTAAGAAAAAGGGACTTCCTCGAATTGCGGGACACCGTTCAGGTATGAAAACAGTGAAGCGTATCACGATGGCTGCTAGCGATCTTGGGGTGAAATATTTAACTCTGTATGCTTTTTCAACTGAAAACTGGAAGCGCCCAAAAGAAGAGGTTGAATTTTTAATGAAGTTACCTCAGCAATTTCTCGAAAGTGAAATCGATGAGTTGATGGAAAATAATGTTCAAGTGCGTATGATGGGTGACAGAGAAAACCTTCCTGCTCATACTAGAGCGGCTGTAGAAGTAGCGATGAGAAAAACAGCTAATAATACTGGTTTGGTTCTAAATTTTGCTCTTAATTACGGAGGCAGACTTGAATTAATTGAAGCCGTTAAACTTGTAGCTTCTCAAGTTGAGAAAAAGCAAATACAAATTGATGATATTAACGAGGAATTTTTCTCCTCATATATGCAATCACAGCAAATGCCAGATCCAGATTTGTTAATTCGTACTAGTGGTGAAGTTAGATTAAGTAACTTTATGCTATGGCAATTGGCTTACAGCGAATTTTATTTTACTGACGTCTACTGGCCTGAGTTTTCTGAAGAGCATTTCACTGCAGCGATACAAGAATATCAGCGGCGCGCTCGTCGTTTTGGCGGTGTGTAGCCTCATCATTCGAGGTGAAATTTTGTAATGAAGCAAAGAATTGTTACTGGTCTATTATTTGGTGTTTTTTTTATTGGTTTATTAATAGTAGGTGGTCCAATATATTCATCATTAGTTCTTCTAATGGCGATAATTGGATTGTTTGAATACAGTCGAATGAATAAACTAAGCTGGAGTAACCCGATACATATCATTTCAATTGTCGCATTATTGGCATTTGTATTTCCATACGAACATTATGGAATAACATGGATTGCTGATCAAACGATGATATGGTTACTGATGTTTATGTTATTTGCGTTCACGGTACTATCGAAAAACAAGTATACGATTGATGAAGTAGCCATAAGTTTCTTAGGCACAGTTTATTTAGGTTTTGGCTTTGCGTCGATGATCGAAGTTCGACTGCTTGAAATAAATGGATTATGGTGGAGTATTCTGGCGTTCTGTGTAATATGGGCATCAGATATTGGAGCTTACTTCTTTGGACGTGCATTAGGGAAACATAAACTATGGCCGTTAATAAGTCCTAACAAAACAGTCGAAGGCGCAATCGGTGGTGTAATTAGTTCCGTTATTGTTGCGGTGATTTTTGCCATATGTGCTCCTGAATTAATTGAAATATGGCGTGCAATCGTGATTGGTGTTGTCGCTGCCGTAACAGGTCAATTCGGTGATTTAATTCAATCAGCTTACAAGCGTGTGCGAGGAATTAAGGATATGGGTAATATAATGCCAGGTCATGGCGGAATAATTGATCGCACAGATAGCTGGATTATTGTTTTTCCAATATTAGTGTTAACACAACTTATTCCTGTCTAATGTGGAGGTAATATCTTTGAAAAAAATTTCACTACTAGGATCGACAGGATCTGTAGGTACTCAAACGTTAGATGTTGTTGATCAGCATCCAGATAAATTTGAGATTATTGCACTTTCTGCAGGTAGTAATATAGAAAGATTAATTATACAAGCACATAAGTATCAACCCCAAGTTATTAGCGTTGCAACGAAAGAACTCGCGGAGCAATTGAAATTACATATTCCTCCCCATATTAAAGTCGTATATGGAGAAGAAGGCTTAATAGAAGTAGCGACTGTGTCGGATGCCGAGATCGTCGTTACAGCTATTCTAGGAAGCCGTGGATTGCCTGCTACTTTAGCGGCAATCGAAGAAGGTAAGACAATCGGACTTGCTAACAAAGAGACGCTTGTAACGGCAGGACACATTGTTATGGAGCGAGCTAAGAATAAGGGAGTTTCGATTTTACCGATTGATAGCGAACATTCTGCTATTTTTCAATGCCTTAACGGTGAATCGATAAGTAGCATTGATCATATTACACTTACAGCTTCTGGGGGCTCTTTCCGTGATTACACTAGAGAGCAACTTGCGAATGTAACGGTGGAGCAAGCATTGAATCATCCAAATTGGTCAATGGGCGCAAAGATAACAATTGATTCTGCTACAATGGCTAACAAAGGACTTGAAGTTATTGAGGCGCATTGGTTGTTCAATCTTAGCTACGATCAGATCAAAGTCATTATACATCCAGAAAGTATTATTCATTCTTATGTTGAGTTCAATGACCGTAGTGTTATTGCTCAGCTTGGAATGCCTGATATGAGAGTGCCAATTCAATATGCTTTAACATATCCAGATCGAATTACTACTCGTACTGATCGTTTGGATTTAGCATCAATTAGTAAACTTAATTTCCGTAAAATGGATTTTGACCGATATCCAATGTTAAGACTAGCCTTTGAATGTGGAAGAGCCGGGTTATCTGCTCCTACTGCTTTTAATGCTGCAAATGAAATTGCTGTTGAGCGCTTTTTGCGTGGAGAAATATCATTTATAGCCATTGAACATGTTGTAGAGTCTGTTCTCTCGCAACATCATAGCTGCAAAGTTGATAGTATTGAGGCCATCATTGCTGTCGATCAAGAAGCAAGATCAATTGCCGCACGAATTTAATTGTGATTGGTAGTTCTCTTGTATCTCACAGTAGAATAATGATAATCTATGTACAGGCCGTAACAACGGGAGGCTATGATAAAGTATGCAAATGATTCAAACGGTGCTATTAACGGTATTAGTGTTTTTCGTAATTGTAACGATTCATGAATGGGGCCATTATTACTTTGCAAAGCGCGCGGGTATTCTAGTAAGAGAATTCGCGATTGGCTTTGGTCCTAAATTGTTCTCGTTCAAACGTGGTGAGACGAAGTTTACGCTTCGTTTAATTCCTGCTGGTGGCTATGTTCGTATGGCTGGAGAAGATCCGGAAATAGTGGAAGTGCAGACTGGTCAAACGATAGCTGTTAGGTTAAAGGATGGAGTAGTACATCGTATCTATTTGGATCGTCTCGATGAACGTAGTGAAGCCATTCGTGGTGAAGTACTATCAGTGGATCTAGAACGCCAATTACATATCGATCTCGATATTGAGGGCGAAGTAGAGAAATATAGTATTCATCCACAAGCATTAGTTATCGCAAGGGGCATTGAAACGCAGATTGCGCCAATAGATCGTCATTTTTCTAGCAAATCAGTAGGCAAACGTGCAATGGCTATATTTGCTGGACCGCTGATGAACTTTATTTTGGCTTTCGTCTTATTTCTAGTCTATATACAGATGGCTGGAATTAAAGATAGCATTTTAGTTGGTGACATTCCTAGCCAACAATCGCCAGCTGCTATGGCAAATTTACATGTCGGAGATAAAATTGTTACGGTAAATGGTGAAGCTATCGGTGCAGATTTTGGCAGAATGATTGATATTATTGCTGAAAATTCTAACAATCCGATTGATATCCAAATTGAGCGTGACGGTGCTGCACAAATTATTAATGTAACTCCACTTCCCGATGAAGATGGAGTTGGTAAAATAGGAGTAGCAGCAAGCTATGGTACACGTTCTGCTGGATTTGGTGAAACATTTACGGCAGCAGGCACATTAATGAAAGATATGACTGTTATGATCTTTGATGGGTTGAAGATGCTAGTTACTCTTCAATTTGATTTGGATGATCTTGGCGGACCAGTCCGTACTGCTGAAGTTACTGCCGAAATCGCTCAACAAGGTATTGTGCAGTTGACGAGTTGGACCGCAGTGCTTAGTCTATACTTAGGAATATTTAATTTATTACCTGTTCCAGCACTAGACGGTAGTAGATTGTTGTTTATAGGATTAGAAGCTATTCGTCGTAAGCCAATAAATCCGAATAAAGAAGCATTTGTTCACTTTATTGGCTTTGCAATGTTAATGTTATTGATGCTTGTCGTAACATATAATGATATTTTGAGATTAATACGAGGGGAGTAATTCTAGCTCATGGCTAAGGATAAACAATTTGTAACAGAAATTACACCTCAATCAGAGGATTTTTCTAAGTGGTATATTGATGTAATTAAAAAAGCAGAACTAATGGATTATTCACCAGTACGTGGTTGTATCATTTTCAGACCTGAGGGTTATGAATTATGGGAGAATATTCAGAGGGATCTTGATCGCAGATTCAAAGAAACAGGACATAGAAATGCTTACTTCCCATTGTTCATTCCAGAAAGCTTCTTCCAAAAGGAGAAGGAACATGTCGAAGGTTTCAACCCTGAATTACCATGGGTTACAGAAGCTGCGGGTGAAGTGCTTGAAGAACGTCTAGCGATTCGTCCTACTTCTGAAACGATGTTCGGACATATGTATTCCAAATGGATTCAATCTTATCGTGATCTTCCTGTTCTTATTAACCAATGGGCGAATGTAGTTCGTTGGGAGAAAAGAACACTACCGTTCCTTCGCACAAGTGAATTCTTATGGCAAGAAGGACATACTGCACATGAGAATGAAGAAGAAGCGCGCCAAGAAACTCGTCAAATGCTTGACATTTATACTGAGTTTGTAGAAGAGTTCCTTGCGATTCCTGTTATTAAAGGAGAAAAAACACCATCAGAACGCTTTGCTGGTGCGGTAGATACGTACTCTATCGAAGCAATGATGAAAGATGGCAAAGCAGTACAAGCAGGAACATCTCATTATCTTGGTAGCAAGTTCGCTGTTGCATTTGATATTAAATATTTGGATCGTAACAACGAATTACAATTCTGTCATACAACATCTTGGGGAGTAAGTACTCGATTAATCGGCGCACTTATTATGGTTCACGGTGATGATCGTGGTCTTGCATTACCACCGAAGATTGCACCGACTCAAGTCATTATGCTTCCAATTGGCCCTGCCAAAACTAGAGATGCTGTCGTTGGTCGTGTAGATGAATTATATGCTGAATTGAAAAAAGCGGGAATTCGTGTTCGTGTAGACGATCGCTCTGATGTTAGTCCTGGCTGGAAATTTAATGAATATGAAATGCGTGGAATCCCTGTTCGTCTTGAACTAGGACCTCGCGATATGGATAATGGACAAGTCATGCTTGTTTCTCGTATAACAGGTGAGAAGCGTGCAGTACTTCAAGTAGATTTAGTTGCTGAAGTTGAGAAATTACTTGCCGAAACGCAACAAGCGATGTATGACCGTGCATTAGCATTCCGCAAAGAAAATTCTTATTCTGTAGATACTCTTGATGAGATGAAAGCAGCTATGGAGAAAAAACGTGGCTTTGTTGAAGCTGGTTGGTGTGGTTCTGCCGCTTGTGAGAAAACAGTAAAAGAAGAGACTGGTGCAACTAGTCGTAATATTCCTTTCGAACCTGATACTCATAAAACTACTTGCTTGGTTTGTGGTGACAAAGCGAAACATACAGTTATTTTTGCAAGAGCATATTAATATAAGTTCAAAAAGCGGGCTTTCAGAACCGAGCAGGTGAAGCGCTACTTGAAAAAGGCGGAAGCGCAAGTGTACTTTATTGGTACACGCGAACCGTACTTTCCAAGTTCGCTTCAGATGCGATGCCGATTACGCTACGTTAGCATAATCATCGTTATCAAAGTCCGCTTTTTGAACAACCTCTACAATGATCTAACGTCAGGAGTGGATAATGATGAACCATGCCGACGGTAAGCGTCAGCGCTTTGAGATGTTGTTAGAACAGTCAGGGCTGCCGCAGGAACTCATTCAAGCTTATTTCGAAGATGGGTACATTGATCAAGTCATCGTCAATAAGCACAACAATGATTGGACGTTTTGCATTCGCAAAACGTCCTTAGTTCCTTTACAGGCATATAATGGCTTAACACATCAAGTTCGTAAAAAATTTGCTCATATTGCGAGTACTTCTTTTCAATTTAACTATGATTCTATTGTTGAGTCTGAAAATATTGTTATGCAATATTGGCCAGTATTTCTTGAGTGGGCTCAGAAAAATGTAGCCTCTGTTAATGGTTGGCTTCAGAAAGCGGATATTGTAGCAATTGATAAAATGCTAACCATAGGATTGATGGATCATACAGGATTAGAACTGGCTAAGAAGAAGAAAATTGATGAAGCAGTTAGTAACTTCTATCAGTCTTATTTCGCACGAGAAATCGCTGTGAAACTTATTCTTTCTGAAAGTAAGCAAGAAATATATGAGCAATTCCGTGATGAAATTCAGCAAGAAGATAGTGAAGAGATATCACGACTTATGGCTGAGGTGCCTATTGAAGTTGAAGAAGAAGAGGTAACAAGCAACACTAGCGAAGAAGTCATACGTCTTGCAATAGGCTATGATATTCGTGATGAAGCTATTCCGATTATGAATATAGTAGATGAAGAAAAGAAAATTGCCGTGCAAGGTTCAGTTTTTGCACTAGATATGAAAGAGCTTCGTAACGGAAGTACATTATTTACTTTTAATCTAACTGATTTCACAGATTCTTTGGCAATGAAGGTTTTTGCTAAAACGAAGGAAGATGTTAAGATACTAAGTAAACTTAAAAATGGTAAATGGATTAAAGCGCGTGGAAAAGTAGAGTACGATCGTTTTATGCAAGAGCCAGAATTAGTCATGATTCCTAATGATCTGCACGAAGTGAACGCACCGCCAAGTCGTATGGACTATGCGAAGGAAAAACGCGTGGAATTCCATCTTCATACAACAATGAGTACGATGGATGCCGTAACACATATTAGTGATTATGTAGCTATGGCGGCAAAATGGGGACATAAAGCTATCGCTGTAACTGACCATAGTAATATTCAATGTTACCCTGATGCAGTTAAAGCAGCTAAAAAGCATGATATGAAAGTGATGTTTGGTGTTGAAGCTAATTTAGTAAATGATGCAGTACCGATTGTCCTAAATGCGCAAGAATTATCATTAGCAGACACTACCTATGTAGTATTCGATCTCGAGACTACGGGTCTTTCTGTTATTAACAATAAAATTATTGAAATTGCTGGTGTACGAATGAAAGGTGGGGAAGAAATTGATCGTTTTACATCGTTCATTAATCCTCATCAAAGAATTCCTTACAATATTCAGCAATTAACGAATATAACGGATGATATGGTAGCTGATGCACCTGAACTTGAACCTAC